>Ga0209061_1000912_pt1 | contig 58379 bp, 54 predicted proteins | sample Coa_R1_10_FD_187157 | JGI IMG/M metagenome (GOLD analysis project Ga0209061, IMG submission 187157) | Surface soil microbial communities from Centralia Pennsylvania, which are recovering from an underground coalmine fire - Coalmine... | ecosystem: Environmental > Terrestrial > Soil >... | reverse complement strand
ACGATCCTCCAGGAGTGCTGGCGCCCGGCCTTCCACCGCCGGCACTTCACCTCCATCCGCCAGCTCCAGGCCGAGGTCGACGCCTGGCTCGTCGACTACCACCACCGCCGACGGAACCACAGCGACTACATGCGTGGGCGCACTCCGCATCAGATCCTCGACAAGCACCGGAGGAACAAGGCAGCATGACCATCAGCCACAGGGCCCATCTGTCACCTCGACCCTCGGTCCGGAAGAACTAGTGGCTCCTACGACGTCACGACAACACCGACATGCACGTTCGGCACCACATTCGTGAGGGTCTCGGCCGGGGAGCCCGTCGTCGCATCCACGCTCGCGGCCAACACATCGACGGGACCGAAGACCCTTGCGCTTCCCGCCGGGAGCCCGGCAATCGGCGCCGTGCCCGCGGCCGCCTGCACCGTGACGACCGACGAACGGGGCTTTGCCCGCCCGGGCGACCCGAAACTCGGGGGGGCCTGCGACGCAGGGGCCTACGAGGTCCAGGCAGCCGGCTCGAGCGTCGACTGTCCGGCGGGGGCGTCCGGCTGCGGGTCGAAGACATCTGCCCCAGGGAGGGGCGCGACCGCGACGAGCGGCGCGGTCTCCGCGTCGTCCTCGGGCCGGGGATCTCTCGCCGTGGGCACCTATCGCAAGGACCCGGTCGGCGCCCTCGCCTCGTCGGCAGGGAGCTACTTCGGTCTGTACCTGTCCACGGGCAACCGGTTCGGCTCCGTCGTCGTGACGAGCTGCGGCACGGGCACCTCGTTCGACTGGTGGACCGGGCGCGCCTGGGCGCCCGTCGTCGGGGAGGGCGGCCACACCGTGGCCTCCGCCACGTCGTGTCTGACCGTCACCCTCGGACCGACGAGCAGCCCGAGCCTCTCCACCGTCGTCCGGGCCTCACGGAGCTCCAGGTTCGGCGCGGTGATCTTCGGGGTCACGACCACCCGCTAGCAGGGCACGGCCAGAGCCGCTTGCCGGGGCGTGCCTACTCGGCGGCCTCGGCGAGGGCCTCTGCGAGCGTCGGGTGCACGAGCATGCTCTCGACGATGTCCTGGACGCGGAGCCCGGTCGTGACGGCGAGGGCGACGACCGAGATCAGCTCGGCGGCGTGCTGGCCGACGATGGAGCCGCCGAGCACGACGCCGGTCGCGGGGTCCGACACGATCTTGACGAAGCCGCGGGCGTCGTCGTTGATCAGCGCCTTGGCGGTCGCCGCGAACGGCACCTTCGTCACGCGGATCTTGCGGCCCTCCGCGAAGGCGTCGGCCTCCGCGAGGCCGACGTCTGCGATCTCGGGCTCGGTGAAGATGGCCGAGGCAGCCTTGTCGTAGTTCAGGTGGCGGTGCGAGACGGTGTGGCCGACCACCACGTGCTCGGCGATCTTGCGCCCCTGCATGGTGGCGACCGAGGAGAGCGGGAGCTTGCCCGAGAGGTCGCCGGCCGCGTAGATGTGGGGCACGTTCGTCTGGCAGTGGTGGTTCACTCGTACGTAGCCGAGCTCGGCGACCTCGACGCCTGCGGTGCCGAGGTCGAGGCGGTCGGAGTTGGGCACCGAGCCGATGGCGAGCAGAGCGTGCGAGCCCTTCGCCACCCGCCCGTCGTCGCAGCGGACCGCTACGCCCTCGGGGGTGCGGTCGATCCCCACGGCGCGCGCCCCTTTCATCAGCCGGACCCCCCGCCGTAAGAAGTCCTCCTCCAAGACGGCGGCGACCTCGGGGTCCTTTCGCGGGAGGACCTGCTGGCGGCTCACGATCAAGGTGACCTCGGAGCCGAGCGAGGAGAACATGTGGACGAACTCGACGCCCGTCACGCCCGACCCGATGACCACGAGGTGGCCGGGGAGCTCCTTGGGCGGGTAGGCGTCGCGGGTGGTGAGGACCCGGTCGCCGTCGATCGGGGCCCATTCGGGGATCCGCGGCCTGCTGCCGGTCGACAGCAAGATGGCGTCCGCCTCGAGGTGCACCGGCCCGTCGGCGGTGTCGGCGACCACGGTGTGGGGCCCCGAGAGTCGGCCCTCGCCGCGCACCAGGCGGACGTCCTGGCTGGCGAGGATCGTCTCGGTCGTCTCCCCGAGCCGGCGCGTGATGGCGGCGATGCGCTGGCGCAGCCGTTCGAGGTCCAGGTCGGGGCGGACCGGCCGCAGCCCCATGCCCTCGCTGCGGTCGAGGAACGACACGGCGCCCCCGGTCGCGATCATGGCCTTGGAGGGGATGCAGTCCCACAGGTCCGCCGCGCCGCCGATCACGTCCCGCTCGACGAGGGTCACCTCCACGCCGAGCCGGGCGGCGTACGTGGCGGCCTGGGTGCCCGCCGGGCCGCCGCCGAGGATCACGAAGCGCACCGCACCAGGGTAGAGCCAGAGCCGCGCCCCCCGGCGGCCCCGGCGCGAAGCTGGCCGCATGCGCAACCCGATGTTCGTCTTCGACGAGCGCACGACCGACCTCGTGCTCTCCTACTGCAGGGAGCGGCTCGCCCTCGACCCGGTGCCCCTCGACTTCGGCGGCTACGCGGGCGACTTCAGCGGCTTGCTCGAGGGCGTCATCGGGCCGGCAGGCAACGACCCGGGCAAGGTCCTCGACCTGTTCGCCGAGTCCCTGTCGCGCGCCGTGGTGTCGATCGACAGCCCGCGGTTCCTGTCGTTCATCCCGGCCGCGCCCACCAAGGCCTCCCTGCTGTTCGACATGGTGGTCTCCTGCTCGTCGCTGAACGGCACCTCCTGGCTCCTGGCGGCAGGGGTCGTCGCCGCGGAGAACCAGGCGCTCGGGGTCCTCTCCGAGCTGGCCGGCCTGCCCGCGGAGGCGGGGGGCACCTTCGTCTCGGGGGGGTCGGCGGCGAACCTCTCGGCGCTGCTCGTCGCCCGTGACACCGCCGACGCGCCCGACGGCCCGATGGCCGCCGCCCCGCCGGGGACCAAGCCGCGCATCGCCCTGAGCGCAGAGGCCCACTCCTCGGTGACCAAGGCCGTCCACATCCTCGGGGCGCAGCCCTACGTGGTCCCGACCCAAGACCACCGGCTGGACGCCTCGTGCCTGGAGCCCGCCCTCGACGCGGCCTCGGCGGACGGCGGCGGCCCGGTGGTGGCGGTCGTGGCGACGGCGGGCACCACCAACGGCGGGATCGTGGACGACCTCGCGAGCACCGGTGGCCTCTGCCGGGCGCGGGGCATCTGGTTCCACGTCGACGCCGCCTACGGCGGCGCCGCGCTCTTCTCGCCGAGGGCACGGGAGCGGTTCGCGGGGATCGAGCTGGCCGACTCGCTCGTGATCGACCCGCACAAGTGGCTCTTCGCCCCCTACGACTGCGCCGCCCTCCTGTACCGGGACCCCTCGCTCGCCCGCGCCGTGCACACCCAGGACGCCGCGTACCTGGCGGCCTTCCGCACGGCGCCGCGGCGCCCGGGCCAGCCTCCGGCGGGCGGGAAGGGCGGCGGGGAGGAGCCCTGGAACCCGACCGACTACGCCTTCCAGCTCTCGCGTCGCTCCCGCGGGATGCCGCTGTGGTTCTCGCTCGCGGTGCACGGGACCGACGCCTACCGCGACGCGGTGGAGGCCGCCCTGTCGACGGCCCAGGCGGCAGCCGACCTGGTGGAGGAGACCCCCTACACCGAGCTCGTCCGGCGCCCCGAGCTCTCGATCGTCCTGTTCCGCCGGACCGGCTGGTCGCGCGCCGACTACGACGCCTGGTCGGCGCGGCTCCTCGCCGACCAGATCGCCCTGTGCGTGCCCACCACATGGGAGGGCGAGCCCACGGCGCGGCTCGCCCTCTTGCACCCCGACACGACACTTGCGGTCGTGCGCCAGGTGCTCGACTCGATGGCCTGAGCGGGTCGCTCAGGCGCCCAGAGTGCGGCGGTACACGTTGGTCGACCGCCGCTCGAAGCCCATCCGGGCGTAGAGGCGGTTCGCGGCGTCGCGGTCCGGGCGCGACGTGAGGTCGACGGTGCGCGCGCCCGCCTCCTCGGCGCGCCGCAGGGCCGCGGCCACGAGGGCGGCGCCGACGCCGGCGCCACGGGCTCCCTCGTCGACCACGACGTCCTCGATCCACGCCCGCACGCCCGTCGGGATGCGGAACACCACGAGCGTGAGCGACCCGACCACGCTCCCCGACGCCGTGCGCGCCACGAGCAGCGCCGTCGCCGGCGAGCACACGATCTCGTCGAGCTCGTCGCGCCCGGGGGCGGGAGCGCTGCGCGAGAGCTGGGGGACCAGCCGCCCGAGCGCGGCGACGAGCTCGTCGTCGACGCCGGTGGCCTCCTCCACCCTCATCCCGCCGCCTCCCGCCACATGGGCTCTCGCACCCGGTCGTAGAGCACGTCGCGCCGTTCGCCGCGGATCGCCGCGAAGACGGGCTCGCCCCAGCGCTCGACGCCCACGAGCGGCGAGGGGAGCCGGTCGGGCCCGAACCAGCCCACGTCCCGGCACTCGAGGGGGTGGGGCGACAGGGTCCCGCCGAGGGCCCGGCAGTGGAAGACGAGCGAGTACAGCGGGATGCGGGTGAAGCCGAGCCGGAGGCCGTCGAGCACCGCGATCAGGCGCAGGGGCTCCACCTCGATGCCGGTCTCCTCGCGCACCTCCTTCACCACGATCTCGGCGGCCGAGTACCCGACGTCGCACCACCCCGTCGGGTACAGCCACGCCCCGGAGTCGGCGCGCTGGATGAGGAGCAGCTCCCCCCGGTCGTTGCCCACCGCCGCCCCCACGGCGACCTTGGGGGTCACGTAGCCCGGGACGCCCTCGCCCACCTGGGACAGCCACTCTTCGACCAGCCCCTCGGCGTCCTCGGGGGAGCCGGGGTCTGCGGAGGCGGCGGCACGGATGTCGGCGGCGACCCGGAGGATCTCCTCGAACCGCTCGCGCTCGTAGAGGCTCTCGGAGAAGCCGAGCCCGGTACGCGCGGTCGCCGCGAGGCTCTCTGCCCATCGCAGCAGCGTGCGGGTCGGCACGGCGCGGTCCACAGCTCGACGCTACCGCCTCCCCGCCGCCGCGGCCGGCAGCCCAGCGGCAACAATGGCGCCATGGCCGTCAACGCCGAGTGCCGTCACTACGTCATGCAGAGCACGCGCGCAGGCGAAAAGGTCGAGCGCTGCAAGCTCGGCGTGAACGACCCGCTCCCCTTCGCCTGCCCCGAGGGCTGCGTGTTCTTCGAGGCGAGGCGCGTGTCGTCCGCCGGCTGGCAGGTGCCGCGCTCAGACGCCGGCTGACCGGCGGAGCAGCCGGTTCATGCTGCCCGAGCGGAACCCCTCGAGGTCGAGGGAGACGAACTCGTAGCCGGCGGCCTTCACCGCCGCCACCACCGCCGCCCGCTTCGACCACACGGCGGCGAGCTCCTCCTCGGCGACCTCCACCCTGGCGACCGGCCCGTGGTGGCGAACCCGCAGCTCCCGCAGCCCGAGCGCGCGCAGGGCGGACTCGGCCGCCTCGACCGCCCGCAGCGTCGGGAGCCTGACGGGCGTCCCGTAGGGGAGGCGCGACGCCAGGCACGCGCTCGCGGGACGGTCCCAGGTCGACAGCCCCAGGCGCTTGGACAGCGCGCGGACGTCGGCCTTCGACAGGCCCGCCTCGACCAGGGGGAACCGGGCGCCGGCCGCGGCCGCCGCCGCCTGCCCGGGACGGTGGTCCCCGAGGTCGTCGGTGTTGACCCCGAGGACCACGGTCGCCGACTCGGCCGCGGCGAGCGGTCCGAGCGCCGTCATGAGCGCGCGCTTGCAGTGCGCGCAGCGGTCCTCCCCGTTGGCGACGTAGGCGGGGTCGTCCATCTCGGCGGTCTCGACCGTTCGCCACCGCAGGCCCCAGGCGGCGGCGAGCTCCCCGCAGTGCCGGGCATCGGCTGCCGCGAGCGAGGGGGACACCGCGGTCACGCAGAGCGCCCGCTCCGGGCCGAGCACCCGGTGCGCGACGCTCGCCAGGAGAGCCGAGTCCGCACCCCCGCTCAGCGCGACGACGACCCTCCCGAGGCCCGTGACGACCGCTTCGAGCCGGGCGAGCCCCTCGGACCCTGCGTGGGGGCCGGCGGGCGCAGGCAGGGCGGCGCTCACCACCGCGGGACCGACGAGAGCACGGTCCCCAGGTCGGCGACCATGCCGGCGTAGAACGGGCCGAACTCCGCGTAGAGCGCGGAGGCCCGGTCGAAGCGCATCTCGTAGACGCACTCCTTCAGGTCGTCGGGGCGGACGGCGAACAGCGTCACGCCCCACTCGAAGTCGTCGAGACCCGCCGAGCCCGTGATGAGCTGGAGCACCCGCCCGTGGAAGGCGCGGCCGACCTTCCCGTGGCCCATCATGAGCGCCCGGCGCTCCTCGTAGTCGAGCGCGTACCAGTTGTGCGACTCCCCCCGGCGCTTGGACATCGGGTAGAAGCAGAAGGCGGGCTTGCCCTCGGGGGGGAGCTCAGGGTAGAGCCTGGAGCGCTTCAGCTCCTCGGGGAGCCCGGCCGCGTACTCGGACACCTCGGTCAGCGAGAGGTAGGAGCTGACGACCTCGAGCCCGGCGGCGGCGACGGCGCTCTGGAACCTGCGCAGGCGCCACAGGTCGGCACCGAGCACCATGAGCCCGACGTCCGCCTTGTGGCCGAGGATGGACGCGGCGACGACCTGGTCGCCCTCCTTGCACGCGTCCGCCTCGGCGTCCAGGACCGCCTCGGGGTCGGTCCCCGGCCGGGCGCGGCAGAACAGGTGCAGCACCCCGAGGCCCGTCGACGGGGTGAGGGGCGCGGGCCTCGGGTCCTCAGGCATCGGAGCCAGTGTACGGACTCCGCGCGCGGCGAGGGCACCCCGAAGGGTGCCCTCGCCGACACGCTGGAGCGGGCACGGGACGCCAGTTGCGCCCCGGCCGCCTGCGATGCGGGGAACTAGAAGTCGTCCATCCCGCCGCCGCCGGGCATGGCGGGCGCCTTCTCCTCGGGCTTGTCGACGATGACCGCCTCGGTCGTGAGGAACAGGCCCGCGATGGAGGCCGCGTTCTGCAGGGCGGAGCGGGTCACCTTGGCGGCGTCGATCACGCCTGCCGAGAAGAGGTCCCCGTACTCGCCGGTCGCGGCGTTCAGGCCCTCTGCGCCCTTGAGGCCGCGGACCTTCTCGACGACGACCCCGCCCTCGAGGCCGGCGTTCACCGCGATCTGCTTGAGGGGCTCCTCCACTGCCCGGGCCACGATCCTGGCGCCGGTGGCCTCGTCCCCCTCGAGCTTGTCGGCACGCTCGTGCACGAGGGCCTGCGCACGCAGGAGCGCGACCCCGCCACCCGGCACGACGCCCTCTTCGATGGCGGCCTTGGTCGTGGAGACCGCGTCCTCGATGCGGTGCTTCTTCTCCTTCAGCTCGACCTCGGTCGCCGCACCCACCTTGATGACCGCGACGCCGCCCGACAGCTTGGCGAGGCGCTCCTGGAGCTTCTCGCGGTCGTAGTCGGAGTCGGTGTTCTCGATCTCGGCCTTGATCTGGTTGATGCGGCCCTTGATGTCGGCCTCGGACCCGGCACCCTCGACGATGGTGGTCTCGTCCTTGGTGACCACCACCTTGCGGGCGCGGCCCAAGAGGTCCAGCCCCACGTTCTCCAGCTTGAGGCCGACCTCCTCGGTGACCACCTGGCCGCCGGTCAGGATCGCCATGTCCTGGAGCATCGCCTTGCGGCGCTCACCGAACCCCGGCGCCTTGACGGCCACGCTCTTGAAGGTGCCCCGGATCTTGTTCACCACGAGGGTCGCGAGGGCCTCGCCCTCCACGTCCTCGGCGACGATCGCGAGCGGCTTGCCGCTCTGCATCACCTTCTCGAGCACGGGCAGGAGGTCCCGCACCGCCGAGATCTTCGAGCCGACGAGCAGGATGTAGGCGTCCTCGAGGACCGCCTCCATACGCTCGGGGTCGGTCACGAAGTACGGGGAGATGTAGCCCTTGTCGAAGCGCATCCCCTCGACCAGGTCCATCTCCATCCCGAAGGTCTGGGACTCCTCGACGGTGATGACCCCGTCCTTGCCCACCTTGTCGATGGCCTCGGCGATCATCTCGCCGATCTCGGTGTCGGCTGCGGAGATGGCCGCCACCTGGGAGATCTGGCTCTTGGACTCGGTCTCCTTGGCGATGGAGTGGATGGCGCTCACGGCCTCCTCGACGCCCGCCTCGATCCCCTTCTTGAGGGACATCGGGTTGGCGCCGGCGGCGACGTTGCGCAGGCCCTCGCGGACCATCGCCCAGGCGAGGACGGTGGCGGTGGTGGTGCCGTCACCGGCGACGTCGTCGGTCTTCTTCGCCACCTCCTTGACCAGCTCGGCCCCGATCTTCTCGTAGGGGTCCTCGAGCTCGATCTCCTTGGCGATGGAGACACCGTCGTTGGTGATGGTGGGTGCGCCCCACTTCTTGTCGAGCACGACGTTGCGGCCCTTGGGACCAAGGGTCACCCGCACGGCGTCGGCCAGCTTGTTCATGCCGGTCTCGAGCTTCCGCCGGGCGTCTTCGTCGAAGGCGATCAGCTTTGGCATGTGGTCAGTCCTCCGTCAGTGGTCTGGATGTCCGGTTCGTCCGACCCGGAACTCTACCAGATCGGTTAGCACTCTCGTTCGTCGAGTGCCAACAGCAAACCACGCGCGCGCCGGGTCGTCAACCGCTAGGCGCCGCCCGCCACCGCCGGGACGATCGACACCGTGACCCCGTCGGCGACGGGGGTGTCCAGGCCCTGGCTGAAGCGCACGTCCTCGTCGGCCACGAACACGTTCACGAACCGCCGCAGCGAGCCGGCGTCGTCGAAGAGCCGGCCGGCGAAGCCGGGGTGCAGGGCGTCGAGCGCCCGCAGCGCCTCGCCGGCGGTGGTGGCCTCCACGGAGACCTCGCCCCTCCCGCCGGTGAGGGCGCGCAGCTGGGTCGGGACGCGGACGGTCACCGGCACGGGACGCCCTCCCTCACGAGGCCGTCACCTGCGACGGCGTCCTCGAAGGCACCGAGGTCGGGCGCCACGGTCACCGCAGGGCCCACCGCGTCGCCCAGGGCCTCGACGGTCTTCAGGCCGTGCCCCGAGACGATCGCCACGACCCGCTCGTCCGGCCGCACCACCCCTTTGGCTGCGAGCGTGGCGAGCGTCGCGATCGTGACGCCTCCGGCGGTCTCCGCGAAGATCCCCTCGGTCCGGGCGAGGAGCGCGATCCCCTCGAGGATCTCGGGGTCGCTCACCGAGCCGACGGCCCCGCCGCTGCGGCGCACCGCCTCGAGCGCGCCGTCGCCGTCGGCGGGGTTCCCGATGGCGAGGGAACGGGCGACGGTCGCCGGCCGCCGTACGGGGCGCACGTCTCGGGCGCCGGCCTCGAAGGCGGCGGCCACCGGCGCGCAGCCCGCGGCCTGGGCGCCCGAGATCCTCACCCGGGCCGCCTCGTCCGCGTGGAGCAGCCCGACCGTGCCCAGCTCGGCGAACCCCTTGGCCACCTTCGTCAGCTGGCTGCCGGAGGCGACGGGGACCACGACGTGGTCCGGGGCACGCCAGCCGAGCTGCTCGGCGATCTCGAACGCCAGGGTCTTGGACCCCTCGGCGTAGTACGCCCGGAGGTTCACGTTGGCGAACGCCCACAGCGGGTGCTCGGCGGTGAGCTCGGCGCACAGGCGGTTCACGTCGTCGTAGTCGCCGTCGACGGCGACGACCGTCGCGCCGTAGACGGCCGCCATCGCCACCTTGGCACGCTCGAGGCTCGCCGGCACGACGACCACCGACGTCATGCCGGCGCGCGCCGCGTGGGCGGCCACGGAGGCGGCGAGGTTCCCCGTGGACGCGCAGGCCGCCACCTTGAAGCCGAGCTGGCGCGCCTTGGTGAGCGCGACGGAGACGACCCGGTCCTTGAACGACCCGGTCGGGTTGGCGGTGTCGTCCTTGAGCCACAGCTCTCCGAGACCGAGCTCGGACGCCAGCCGGTCCGCCCGCACGAGCGGCGTCCAGCCGCCGCCGAGCTCGACCGGGCGGTCGTCGTGGACCGGCAGCAGGGCCCGGTAGCGCCAGATCGTCGGCGGACCCGCGGCGATCTCCTCCCTGCTGAGGCCGGCGGCGATCGCCTCGTAGTCGTAGGCGGCCTCGAGCGGGCCGAAGCAGTGCTCGCAGGCGTGCAGCGCCTCGAGGGGGTAGGTGCGCCCGCACTCACGGCAGGACAGCGACGTCACGTGGCTCATGTGGCCTCCTCATCGGTCGGGCGTTGGCACCTGGTGCGTTGCACTGGTTGCCGCGGCGTCACAGGGCCCGTCCCTCAGCCGCTCTAGATGATCGGGACCATCTTCGCCCGAGGCGCGCGACCTGCGCAAGTCCGCCGCGCTGGCGCGCAGGGCCACGCTCTGGGCGATGATCGGGTCGTGGACGCCGTGCGCACCTTCGCCAGCAACGCCTTCGACCTCGGTGCCGTCGTCGCGGGGAAGGCAGGGCGGGCGGTGTCGGTCTGCATCCCCGCGCACAACGAGGAGGCGACCGTCGCCGGCGTCGTCGCCGCCGTCCGGTTGCCCCACGTGCGCGAGGCGGGAGGCTCGGGGCTCGTCGACGAGGTGATCGTCGTCGACGACGGCTCGACCGACGCCACCGCGGGGGCGGCCGAGGCAGCCGGGGCACGCGTCGTGCGGCTCGGGGAGCGCCTCGGGAAGGGCGCCGCGATGGAGGCCGCCGTGGACCAGGCGACCGGCGAGCTCTTCGTGTTCCTCGACGCCGACGTCGAGAGCACGTCGCCCGCCTACGTCACGAGCCTGCTCGGTCCCCTGCTCGCGCCGCCCGACGGCCGCCCGGCGGCCCAGGACGTCGCGCTCGTGAAGGGCTACTACGAGCGGCCCATCGCCGGCTCGCCCACCGGTGGCGGGCGGGTGACCGAGCTCGTCGCCAAGCCCCTCTTGGAGGTCCTGTTCCCCGAGCACCCCGGGCTGCGCGAGGTGCGCCAGCCGCTCGCAGGCGAGACGGCCGCCCCCCGCTGGGTGCTCGAGAAGGTGGGGTTCGCCCCGGGGTACGGGGTCGAGATCGGCCTCCTGCTCGACGTGGCGGCGCGCTTCGGCGCCGGGGCGGTCGCCCAGGTGGACCTGGGCACCCGGGTCCACCGGAACCGCACCCTCGAGGACCTGCGCCCCCAGGCCGTCGAGGTGCTGCGCGCCGCGCTGGACCGGGCCGCCCGCTGAGAGGGCGGGCCGGGGCAGCCGGGACCCCGGTAGCGTCGTCGGGCGTGCGCGACGTGGTCGTGGTCTCGAACCGGGGGCCCTTGTCGTTCAGGACCGGCGAGGACGGCGAGCCCGTTCGGGCCGGCACGGGCGGGGGGCTGGCGGCGACGCTCCACCCGCTCCTCCGGGGGACCGGCGCGACGTGGGTGGCCGCCGCGATGAGCCCAGCCGACCGCGCCGCGGCGGCCCGGGGCCTCATGCGCGAGGAGGGGCTCCGGATCGTGACGGTCGAGCCGGACGCCGACGCCTACGACATGGCCTACAACGTGGTGTCCAACGCGACCCTGTGGTTCTGCCACCACCACCTCTGGGACCTGCCCCGCCGGCCGCGCCTCGACCGGCGCTTCGCGCAGGCCTGGGACGCCTACCGGGAGGTGAACCTCGCCTTCGCACGGGAGGTCGCCGCGCACGCCCCCGAGCGCGCGCGGGTCCTCGTCCAGGACTACCACCTCGCCCTCGTCGGCTCGGCCCTGGCCGGCATGCGCCCGGACCTGCGGACCTCGCACTTCTCGCACACGCCCTTTGCCGATCCGGGGTTCCTGCGGACGCTGCCCTCCCGTGCGGCGGGGGAGCTGCTCGCTGGGATGGCCGGCCACGGCGCCTGCGGCTTCCACACCGCCCGCTGGGAGGCGAGCTTCCGCGCCGGCTTCGCCGACCCGGGACTGCGCGGCGCGGCCGGCGTCGAGGGGCCACCCACGACCTACGTCGCGCCCCTCGGCCCCCACCCCGACGCCCTCGAGGCGGAGGCCCGGTCGGACGCCGTCGGCGAGGCCGGGCGTCGGATCGAGGAGCTCGCTGCCGGCCGGCGCCTGGTCGTGCGCGTGGACCGGGTGGAGCTCTCCAAGAACGTGCTGCGCGGGTTGTGGGCGTTCGACGAGCTGCTCGAGACCCGCCCGCAGTGGCGGGGGCGGGTGACCATGCTCGCGCTCGCCTACCCGTCGCGCGAGGCCCTCGCCGAGTACCTCGCCTACCGCGCCGAGGTCGAGCACACCGTCGAGCGGCTCAACGAGCGCTGGGGCACGCCCGGATGGGACCCCGTCGTCCTCGGGATCGCCGACGACCGTGCCCGCTCCATGGCCGCGCTGGGCGCCTACGACGTGCTCCTCGTGAACCCCGTGCGCGACGGCATGAACCTCGTCGCCAAGGAGGGTCCCCTCGTGAACGGGCGCGACGGCGTGCTCGTGCTCTCGCGCGAGGCCGGGGCGTGGGAGGAGCTGCACCCTGCGGCGCTCGGGGTGAACCCCTTCGACGTGTCGGAGACCGCGGCCGCGATCGACGCGGCGCTCGCCATGGAGCCCGACGAGCGCGCCCGGCGCGCCGCGACCCTCCGCCGGATCGTGCGCGGCTGCACGGCAGCCGACTGGCTCGACCGCCAGCTCGAGGTGACGGCGAAGGTCGACCGCGGCTGAGCGGAACGGGCGAGGCGGGTCCGCCTGAGCAGCGGGCGGGCTGTCGTCAGCCAGCGGCGGACAGGGCCCGCTCGAGGTCCTCGAGCAGGTCGTCCACGTCCTCGAGCCCGACCGAGAGACGCAGGAGGGCGGGGTCGACGGCGAGCGAGGAGGCCGCGACCGAGGCATGGGTCATCCGGCTCGGCTGCTCGATGAGCGACTCGACGGCGCCGAGGGACTCCGCCAGCGTGAAGAGCTGGGTCGACGCGGCGACCGCGAGCGCAGCCGGCTCTCCCCCCTTCACGGTGAACGAGACCATGCCCCCGAACCCGCGCATCTGGCGGGCGGCGACCGCGTGGTTCGGGTGGGAGGCGAGCCCCGGGTAGTGCACCGCGCCCACCGCGTCGTGCTCCGAGAGCATCTGCGCCACCCGGGCCGCATTGGCGCAGTGCCGCTCCATGCGGACGGCCAGCGTCTTCACCCCGCGCAGCACGAGGTAGCAGTCGAAGGGGCTCGGCACCGCGCCCACCGAGTTCTGCAGGCGCGCAAGCTCCGCGGCCACCGCGGAGCCGTTGGTGGCGACGAAGCCGCCGACCACGTCGCTGTGCCCCCCCAGGTACTTGGTGGTCGAGTGCACCACGACGTCGGCCCCCAGCGCGAGCGGCGACTGGAGGTAGGGCGTGGCGAACGTGTTGTCCACCACGAGGGCCGCGCCCCGCTCGTGGCAGCGCGCGGCCAGCGCGGCGATGTCGGCGATCCGCAGGTACGGGTTCGACGGGGTCTCGACCCACACCAGCTTCGTCTCGGGCCGCCAGGCCGTCTCCACGGCCTCGGGGTCGTCGAGCGCCACCGGCGTGAAGTGGAGGTCGACATGGACCTGCGACAGCAGCCGGTGGGTCCCGCCGTAGACGTTGTCGCCCACGACGAGATGGTCCCCGGGCTCGAGCGTCCGCAGCACGGCGTCCTCGGCGGCGAGCCCGCTCGAGAAGGCATGGCCGTAGGTCGCGCCCTCGAGGGCGGCGAGGCAGGTCTCGAGGGCCGTCCGCGTGGGGTTGCCCGTACGGCTGTACTCGAACCCCCGGTGCTCCCCGACCGCCGTCTGGGCGTAGGTCGTCGCGAGGTGGATCGGTGGGACCACCGAGCCGGTCGTCGGATCGGAAGGCTGGCCCGCGTGGATCGCAAGGGTCTCGAATCCGGCCACGGTCAGGTCCTCCTCGGCCTCGGTGACGCTCCAGGGTCGACGCGGGTCCGAGCGGGCCCGGTCCTCGGCACGGCGCTCACGCCCGCTCGAAGTACGAGAGCAGGTCCGAGCGGGTCAGGATCCCGACCGGCCGGCCGCCGTCGAGCACGAGCACCGCAGGCGAGGCCTGCAGCCGCTCCGCGACGTACTCGGCGGTCTCCCCGAGCCCGACGGTGACCAGGGGCGGGTCCATCACCGCGCCGACGGGCTCGTCGAAGGCCTCCGGGTGCCCGAGCGTCCGCTCGAGCAGCAGCCGGTCCGTGACCGACCCCACCACCTCGGCGAGGGCGAGCGGGGGCTCCGCCTTCACGACGGGGACCTGGGAGACGCCGTACTCGTCCAGGATGCCGATGGCGGTGCGGACCGTCTCGTCCGGGTGCACGTGGACGAGCGGGGGGATCCGGCCGTCCCTCGCGGCCTCCTTGGCGGCGAGCACCGCCTCGGCCGTCGCCCCGTGGGCGCGGACGAAGCCGTGGTCGGCCATCCACGCGTCGTCGTAGAGCTTGGTCAGGTAGCCCTTCCCGGAGTCCGGGACGAGCACGACCACGACGTCGTCGGGACCGAGGGAGCGGCCGACCTCGAGGGCTGCCCACACGGCCGTGCCGGTGGACCCGCCGACGAAGATCCCCTCCTCCCGGGTGACGCGCCGGGCGGTGAGGAAGGAGTCCCGGTCCGACACCGGGACCACGCGGTCCACGACGCCCGGGTCGTAGGTCTGCGGCCAGAAGTCCTCCCCGATGCCCTCGACGAGGTACGGCCGCCCCGTCCCCCCCGAGTAGATCGACCCCTCGGGGTCGGCACCGACCACCTGGATGTCCGGGTTCTGCGACTTGAGGTAGCGGCCCACGCCGCTGATCGTCCCCCCCGTCCCGATGCCGGCGACGAAGTGGGTCACCCGTCCCGCCGTCTGGCGCCAGATCTCGGGTCCGGTCGTCTCCTCGTGGGCGCGCGGGTTGGCGGGGTTCCGGTACTGGTTCGGCTGGAAGGCGCGGGGGGTCTCGGCCGTGAGGCGGTCGGCGACCGAGTAGTAGGAGTCGGGATGCTCGGGGGGCACCGCCGTCGGGCAGACGACCACCTCTGCGCCGTAGGCGCGGAGCAGCTGGCGCTTCTCCTCGGCGACCTTGTCGGGGACGGTGAAGATGCAGCGGTAGCCGCGCACCGCGGCGAGCATCGCGAGGCCGACGCCGGTGTTGCCCGAGGTCGGCTCCACGATGGTCCCCCCGGGCGACAGCAGCCCCGCGGCCTCGGCGGCGTCGAGCATGGTCCGGGCCGGACGGTCCTTCACGCTCCCTCCCGGGTTCACGAGCTCGAGCTTGGCGAGCAGGTGGCACGGGAGGTCGCGCCCGATCCGGTCGAGCCGGACGAGCGGCGTGCGCCCCACGAGGTCGAGGACGCTGTCGGCGGCGTCCATCGCCGGGCCGGGGTCCCGGACCGGGTGCACCGTCACCCCTGCCGGCGCGTCGATCTGCTCGTCGGTGAACAGGATCGTCGGGAACCCGGCCCTCCGCACCTCCTCGGCGATCCTGACGGCGAGCGAGCCGGAGGCGTCCGGGCCGACGTCGCCGACGACGCCGACGAGCCCGGGGATGATGCCGCGCAGCTCGCCGACGAGCGACGCCGAGGTCTGCACGGCCGGGACGTGGACGACCCTGCGGGCCCGTGCCGCGAGCACCGGGGGTGCGACGTGCGGCTCCACGACGACCAGGACGTCGACACGCGGCGGCTGCACCGGCCCGATGATACCGACGGCCGTGGCCGCGCCCACGGGCACGTGCCGGCCGAATGCCCTGCCCGGCGCGGTCGCCCCGCCGACGCTCAGGCCGGCGCGATCGCCTCGAGGAGCGCGACGGCGCCCTCGGGGCCGTCGACCGTGAGGTCGGCCAAGGCGACGACCTCGGGGGCGCTCTCGGCGTCGACGACCGCCACCGTCACCGTGGTGGCCCCCGCCGCCCGGAGCGCCGCGACCGCCTCGAAGGCAGGGAGGTCGCCGAGGTCGTCCCCGAAGCACCCGACGACGGGACGCCCGGAGCCGAGGCGGCGGACGACGGACCCCTTGTCGGTCGGGACGGGAGGGCGCAGCTCGAGCGACCGGCGCCCTTCGTGGGGGCGCAGACCCGTGCGCGCCGCTGCGGCGGCGACCGCCTCGCGCACCCAGGCCTCCGCTCCCGGCGCCCGCCGCCAGTGCACCGTGACCGACAGGCCCTTGGCCTCGACGCCGACGCCGGGCGGCGCGCGTCGGCGCAGCGCCTCGGCCACCTCCTCCACGCCCGGGCACCAGGGTGCCGCCGCCGCGTCGAGCTCGAAGGTGCCGTCGGCACGGATCTGCTCCATGCCGTAGAGGCCGGCGAGGTGGACGCCGCGTGGGCGCCCGAGCATCCCTTCGAGGAAGGCGACCGGCCGCCCCGAGACGACCGCGACCGTGCCGAGGCGCGAGCCGAGCCGCCCGAGGACGGCGCGCGCGCCGGGAGCCGGGAGGGCGGCGGCCGGGTCGTCGACGATCGGCGCCAGCGTGCCGTCGTAGTCGAGGAAGAGGGCCGCCTCGCCGGCACGGTCGCGCAGGGGCGCGACGGCGGGCGGCAGGGCAGCCGAAGCCATCGGCGCGTCTTGCCGTCCGCTCAGCCGGTGCCCGAGGCGGCCGGCACCTTGGCCGCCAGGTCGTCGCCGGCGACGAGGACCACGTCGGCACCTGTGGTGCCCACCACCGGCGCACCTGTGGCGAGCGCCCGCACCGCCGAGCTCGGAAGACCGAGCTCGGCCGCCACCGCCAGCGCGTCGGCTTGCCGCCCGCTCGCGAAGTACACGGTCGAGGTCGCCTCTGCTGTCGCCGCGGTCACCGGCGTGAGCGTGCCCCACCCGAGCGAGGAGAGCTTCTTCGTGTAGTAGGCCGCGATGCCGTTCGTCTGGCTCGCGTTGGCGACGAGGACCGGGACTGTGGGGCTCGGGCTCGCGCCGCCGGGCACGGTCGTGGTCGTGGTCGTGGAGGTCGTGCTCGTCGGGCCCGTGCCGGTGGTGGGCGTCGTCGTGCCGGGGCCCGAGGCGGCGGGGGCCGTCGCGCCGAGGCTGCGGGTCGGTGCCCCGTGCCCGAGGTCGACGAGGTAGGCGCCGAGGGCGGCGGCGAGGACCAGCACCGCCAGGGCTCGAAGGGGCGACCACGCCGGTGGGGGCACTGGCGGCACCGGCTCAGCCTGCCAACCGGCGCCGCCCCCCGCAAGGGGAGCGGACCGGGGGCGTGCCTTCTCAGCGCCCCGGCACGGCGCCCCGCCCGCCGGCGGCCCGACGCCGGGCCACCTCGAAGCAGGCGACGGCGGCCGCGGCGGCGACGTTGAGGGACTCGATGGCGCCGTGCTGGGGGATCGCGACGACCTCGTCGCAACGCCGGCGGACGAGCGGCGCGAGGCCCCGCTCCTCGCCGCCGACCACGAGGGCCACCGGCTCGCCCGCGAGGTCGACGTCGTAGAGGGACCTGGTCGACTCCGAGGCCAGCCCGAGGGTCCAGACCCCGAGCGACTGCAGCCGTTCGAGCGCGCTCGGGATGCCCCCGACGAGCGCGAAGGCGAGGTGCTCGACGGCGCCGGCCGCCACCTTGGCGACCGTCGGGGAGAGGTGCGCCGAGCGGTGGCGCGGCAGGACCACGCCGGTCGCTCCGGCGCACTGGGCGCTCCGCAGGAGCGCGCCCAGGTTGCGCGGGTCCGTGACACCGGCCACCACGAGCAGGAAGGGCGCCTCGCCGCGCCCGTCGCGGACGGCGAGGTCGTCCAGGTCGACCGCTTCGACGGGCCGGGCGCGCGCGAGCACGCCCTGGGGGGACTCGGTGCGCGCGGCCGCCTCGAGGCGGCGCCGTGGCACCGTCAGCACCCGCACCCGGCGGCGGGCGGCCAGCCGCTCGATCTCGTCGAGCTGCGGCGAGGGGTCGAGGCCCTCGGCCACCCACACCTCCCGGACCGGCCGGCGGCCGGCGGCGAGCAGCTCGCGCACCGCGCGGCGCCCCTCGACCTGGTCGCCGCCGAGCCCGTGGCGGACGTCACGAGACGCCGCCCGCCCGGAGCGGGGGACCGGTCGTCCGCGCTCGCGCCGGGTCATCGGGCGCCGAGGAGCACGACCGCGAAGCAGGCGATCCCCTCGGCCCGTCCGATGGCGCCGAGCCCCTCCCCCCGCTTCGCCTTCACCGACACGGGCGCCCCGACGACGGCGCCGAGGCGCTCTGCCATCGACGACACCCACGGGCCGAGCCTCGGGCGCTCGGCGACGAGCGTGCAGTCGGCGTTGACGGCGGCGAGCCCCGCCGTCGTGACGCGCCCGACCACCTCCGCGAGCAGTCCGAGGCTGTCGGCTCCCGCGTACTTCGGGTCGGTACCGGGGAAGAGGGACCCGAGGTCCCCGAGCCCCGCCGCGCCGAGCAGGGCGTCGGCCAGGGCGTGGGCGAGCACGTCGGCGTCGCTGTGCCCGGCGAGCCCCGGCGCGCCCCCCACGACCACCCCTCCGAGGACGAGGGGCCTCCCGGGTTCGTCGGAGAAGGGGTGCACGTCGAAGCCGTGCCCGACGCGCAGCGTCACCACCGGCCGCCTCCCACGAGCTGCTCGACGAGCACGAGGTCCGACGGCACGGTCAGCTTCACGTTGTGCGGCTCACCGGGGACCACGCGCACGGTCCCCCCGATCCGCTCGACGAGCGCCGCGTCGTCGGTGGCGTCGGGGTCCCCTTCGTGGGCGCGCCGGAGCATGGCCGCGGCGAAGGCCTGCGGCGTCTGCACCGCCACGAGGGCGCTGCGGTCCACCGTCGCGGTGACGGTCCCCGTGCCGGGGTCGACCCGCTTGAGGGTGTCGGAGACCGGGAGGGCGCACACGACGCCGTCGGGACCCTGCTCCTGTGCGCCGGGTTCGAGGAGCGGGGCGACGACGGCAGCGAACAGCGAGGGGGACGCGAGCGGGCGCGCCGCGTCGTGCACCACCACGACGTCTGCGGCCAGAGGGACGCGAGAGAGACCCCGCCGCACCGACTCGGCGCGCGTCGCGCCGCCGGCGACGACCGCGTCGGCCCCAAGCCCGGCCGCACCCTCCAGGTCGTCCGCCGGTACGACCAGCACCACCCCGTCCGCAGCCTTGCGCGCCGCGTCGACCGACCACTGCGCGACGGGCCGGCCCGCGAGGAGCGCGAACTGCTTGCGGCTCCCGAAGCGCGACCCGGACCCCGCCGCGACCACGATCGCCCACACGGTGGCGGCCCGGGGGCCGTCCGACGTGCCTACGGGAGGGCCTCGTTCAGACGCTGCTCGGCGGTCTCCTCGTCGACGCCGAGGGCGAAGGTGAGCTCGGAGACCAGGATCTGGCGGGCGCGGCTCAGCATCCGCTTCTCCCCGGCGGACAAGCCCTTGTCCTTGTCGCGGATCGAGAGGTTCCGGACGACCTCCGCCACCTGGTAGATGTCCCCGGAGCGGAGCTTCTCGGAGTGGTTCTTGTAGCGCCGCGACCAGTTGGTGGGCATCCTGGCCTCCTTCTTGCGAAGGACGGCGAAGACCTCCTCGACCTCCTCGTCGTTGATGACCTCGCGCAGGCCCACGCCCTCGGTGTTGTCCGCCGGGACCATCAAGGTGAGGTCTCCGTAGGCGAGGCGGAGCACGAGGTACTCGCGCTTCTGGCCGAAGGCGACCTTCGTCTCCCGCTTCTCCACCACGGCCGCGCCGTGGTGCGGGTAGACCACCTTGTCACCGACCTGGAACACAGGACTCCTTGCACGTCTCGACGGTGGGGCCTCGGCTCTGGGGGCAGCGTGCCTCCTGAGGGCGTCGCCAGAGGGCGGCGGCAGCTCCCACGCTGCGCACCAAGTGGGACCGGCGGCCCGTCATTGTACCGGATCGCCGGCTCGGCCCGTGCGGGGGGACGGGCGCCGGCGCGCCCGCACCCGATCGAGGGAGGCCCGCTCGCCGCCGAGGGCCGGGAGGATCGCGAGGGTCACTCGTAGCGCTCGAGGATGCTCGCCTCCACCATGCGCGACAGCCCGTCCTTCACGGACCGGGCCTTCGCCTCCCCGACCCCGCCGACCTTCTCGAGGTCGGCGAGCGACGCCTGCATGAGGCGCGGCAGGGTGACGAACCGCTCCACGATCCGCTCGATGATCGCTTCTGAGACCCGCGGGAGCCGGTGCAGCAGCCGGTAGCCGCGCGCCTCGACGGCCACGTCGAGCACACCGGGGCCCGAGCCGAACCCGAGCGCCGCCGCGATGGCCGTGCGGCCGAGCAGCTCGTCGTGCCCGAGGGCGTGCAGCGCGCGCAGGGCCGCCTCCGCACGCCGCTTGAGGGCGGCGACGTGCGCCTCGTGGCCGGTTGCCGGTGGCCGGCCGTCGCCGTCGGAGGACGGCCGGCCCGCTCCGGTGCCGGCGTCGGCGCCGTCTGGGAGCACCACGTAGTCGAGCGCGACCAGCCGCATCGAGTCCTCGACCCCTGCCCCCAGCTCTTCGATCTGCAGGCGGACGAGCCTCCCGTCCTCGCCCAGCTCCACGAGGTAGCCCCTGATCTCCTCGACGAAGCGCATCACCATCTCCCCGGGCTGGAGCACGGCGACCACGTCGTTGACCGAGACGGTGTCTTCGACCTCGAGGGTCGACAGGAGCGCCAGCGCGAGGTCGAAGCGGGACTTGAAGCGCTCGGCTGCGGCGATCGCCTGCGTGGACCGGTCGATCAAGCGGGCGGGCTGCTGCAAGGTGTGGCGGGCAGCGCCGCGGTAGACGGTGATCGTCGACATCGCCTCGGAGACCGTCACCACCGGCACGCCGAGGGAGCGCGCGATCCGCTCGGCGGTCCGGTGGCGCGTCCCGGTCTCGCTCGTCGGGACCGACGCGCGCGGCATGAGGTGCACGTTCGCTCGCACGATGCGCGACGCGTCGCGCGTGAGCACGATCGCCCCGTCCATCTTGGCGAGCTCGGAGAGGCGCTGGGGCGTGAGCTCGACGTCGAGCGTGAAGCCGCCCGTGCAGATGGCGAGGACGGCGGGTTCGTCCCCGACGACGACGAGGGCGCCCCGCCTCGCCTGCACGACACGGTCGAGCCCCTGGCGCAACGGCGTGCCGGGCGCGACGAGCCCGAGGGCCCCGAGCAGCGCATCGGCGTGGTCTGCCACCGCCGCATGGTACCGGCGGGAGCTGGGGGAGCCTCCCGCAGCTCAGGACGTGCGACGCGCCGCCGCAGGACCGACGGGCCAGCGCAGCCCGACGCGCCGGCGCAGCCCGACGGGGCCGCTCAGTCCGACGGGCCGCTCCCCGCGAGCTCCATCGGCGGCGGCTCCACGCCCTCGACGGCCTTGAAGACCAGGTGCGGGCCGTCCTGGCCGTCGCCGGGCTCGGGGTCGACGTCCACGACGATGGTCTCGCCGACCCGGAAGTCCTTCCAGAGGATGCGCTCGGAGAGCGGGTCCTCCACGAGCTGCTGGATCGCCCGGCGGAGCGGCCTGGCGCCGAGCTGGGGGTCGTAGCCCTTCTCGGCGAGGAACGCCCGTGCCGCGGGGGTGAGCTCGAGGCCGAGCCCCTGGCCCGACAGCTGCTCCTTGGTGCGGGAGATCATGAGGTCCACGATCTCCATCACCTCTTCCCTGGTGAGCTCGTGGAAGACGATGATCTCGTCGATGCGGTTCAGGAACTCGGGTCGGAAGTGCGCCTTCAGCGCGTCGTGCACCTTGGCCTTCATCTTCTCGTAGGTGACCGCCTCGGAGGTCTTCTGGAAGCCCACCGACGCCTTGCGGAGGTCGGCGGTCCCGAGGTTGGACGTCATGATGAGCACCGTGTTCTTGAAGTCCACGGAGCGACCCTGCGCGTCGGTCAGCCTCCCGTCCTCGAGGATCTGCAGCAGCGCGTTGAACACGTCGGGGTGCGCCTTCTCGACCTCGTCGAACAGGACGACCGAGAAGGGCTTGCGCCGCACGGCCTCGGTGAGCTGCCCGCCCTCCTCGTAGCCCACGTAGCCCGGAGGCGAGCCGACGAGGCGCGAGACGGTGTGCTTCTCCATGTACTCGCTCATGTCGAGCTGGATCAGCGCGTCCTCGTCGTCGAAGAGGAACTCGGCGAGCGTCTTGGCGAGCTCCGTCTTGCCCACTCCGGTCGGGCCCAAGAAGATGAACGAGCCGCTCGGGCGCTTCGGGTCCTTCAACCCCGCCCGGGTGCGACGGATCGCCCGCGCGAGCGCCTTGAGCGCCTCCTCCTGGCCGATCACGCGCTTGTGCAGCTCGTCCTCCATGCGCAGGAGCTTGGCGGTCTCCTCCTCGGTCAGGCGGTACACCGGGATGCCCGTCCAGTGCGCGAGCACCTCGGCGATGACCTCCTCGTCGACGACGTCGAAGAGGTCCACTCCCTCGGCCCGCCACTCGGCCTCCATCGCCTCCTTGGCCTTCAGGCGCTCGGTCTCCTGCTCGGCGAGCTTCTTCGCCTGCTCGAACGCCCCGCGGCCGATGGCGGCCTCCTTGTCCTGGCGGATCCTGTTGATCTCCTCTTCCAGCTTCTTGTACCCCGGAGGGGTGGTCATGCGCCGGATCCGCAGGCGGCTCCCCGCCTCGTCGATCAGGTCGATCGCCTTGTCCGGCAGGAACCGGTCCGCGAGGTACCGGTCGGCGAGGTTGGCGGCCGCCACGAGCGCCTGGTCGGTGATCGTGACGGCGTGGTGCGACTCGTAGCGGTCGCGCAAGCCCTTCAGGATGTCGATCGTGAGCGCCACGGAGGGCTGGCTGACCTTCACCGGCTGGAAGCGACGCTCGAGCGCCGCGTCCTTCTCCAGGTGCTTGCGGTACTCGTCGAGCGTGGTCGCGCCGACGGTCTGCAGCTCCCCGCGGGCGAGCATCGGCTTGAGGATCGAGGCGGCGTCGATGGCGCCCTCCGCCGCCCCGGCGCCCACGAGCGTGTGCAGCTCGTCGATGAACAAGATGATGTCGCCGCGGGTGCGGATCTCCTTGAGCACCTTCTTCAGGCGCTCCTCGAAGTCGCCGCGGTAGCGGCTCCCCGCGACGAGGGCGCCGAGGTCGAGGGTGTAGAGCTGCTTGCCCGCGAGGGTCTCGGGGACCTCGTTGTGGACGATCCGCTGGGCCAGCCCCTCCACGATGGCGGTCTTGCCGACCCCCGGCTCGCCGATGAGCACGGGGTTGTTCTTCGTGCGGCGGGACAGCACCTGCATGACCCGCTCGATCTCCTTCTCGCGGCCGATGACGGGGTCGAGCTTCCCGTCGCGCGCGAGCTGGGTGAGGTTCCTCCCGAACTGGTCGAGCACCGGGGAGCCCGAGGGGGCGTCACCCGACGAGGACCCCGCGCTCGCCCCGACGGCCTCCTTGCCCTGGTACCCGGACATGAGCTGGATGACCTGCTGGCGCACCCTCCCGAGGTCCGCCCCGAGGCTCTGGAGCACCTGGGCGGCGACGCCCTCGCCCTCGCGCACGAGACCGAGCAGCATGTGCTCGGTGCCGATGTAGCTGTGGCCGAGCTGGAGCGCCTCGCGCAGCGAGAGCTCGAGGACCTTCTTCGCCCTCGGGGTGAACGGCGGCGACCCGCTCGGGGCGCTCCCGGCCATCCCGATCGTCTCCTCCACCTTCTCGCGCACCGCTGTGAGCGAGATCCCGAGCGACTCCAGCGCCTTCGCCGCGACGCCCTCACCCTCGTGGATCAGACCCAGGAGGATGTGCTCCGTCCCGATGAAGCTGTGGTTGAGCAGGCGCGCTTCTTCCTGCGCCAACACAAGCACACGCCGTGCCCGGTCGGTGAAGCGTTCGAACACGTGACCGCCTCCGTACTGGCTCGTTCCTCGGCTTGCAGTGTACCCGGAGGGTCCTCGCCGACCGCCGCGCTCCTCGCGACACCACCACCGGCGCGGACCACGGCGTACGCCGAGCCTCGGCTCCACATATGCCCAGGTCGCTGCGTGCTTCGAACCTCTCTCGCCTTCCTTGACCTCCGTGTCGCCGACGCGTGCAGCGCACGCCGTCGCCCTCGTGCCGACGCCGTGGGCGGTCGCATGGCTTATCGGCGGAGACCCCCGCCGCTTTGAGCGCAGGGCACGGAGCCCTCCCGTGCGCCGCAGGGCGCGGAGCCCTCCCGTGTGCCGAGGGCACGCAGCCGTCGCCTAACGTGCGGGGCGTGAACGCCACGGAGGCCCTCGGCCTTCCCATGGTCGAGGAGGACCTGCAGCGCCTCGAGCCCCTCCTCGCCGGGTCCGTGATGACCGGGGACACCTTCCTCGACGGCGTGACGACCCACCTCATCGCCGCGGGGGGCAAGCGCCTCCGGCCGGCGCTCGCCCTCGTCGCGGCGACGCGCGGGGAGCGGGCCGCGACGCGCGACGACCTGCTCGGCGGGGTGGCCGTCGAGCTCGTGCACCTCGCCTCGCTGTACCACGACGACGTGATCGACGAGGCGACGGTGCGGCGCAACGTCGAGAGCGTGAACAACCGCTACGGCAACCTCGTCGCGATCGTCGCCGGCGACTACCTGCTGTCGCGCTCCGCGGCGATCGCGGCGGCGCTCGGCACCGAGATCGCCGGGCTGCTCGCGACGACGCTCGGGCAGCTCTGCCAGGGCCAGGTCGTCGAGGTCCGCTCCTGCTTCAGGACGGACCGCAGCGACGACGACTACTTCGCCGCGATCACCGGGAAGACGGCGGCGCTCATGTCGGCGTCGTGCAGGATCGGTGCGCTCACGAGCGGGGCGCGGCGCGAGGAGGTGGAGGCGTTCACCCAGTTCGGTCGGGCGTTCGGGATGGTGTTCCAGCTGCGCGACGACGTGCTCGACGTGATCGCCGACGACGGTGAGCTCGGCAAGCCGCCCGGCCAGGACCTGGCGGAGGGCGTGTACACCCTCCCGGTGCTGCTCGCGCTGCGCGACGCCGACGCGGGGCCCGAGCTCCGCACCCTGCTCGGCCAGCCCCTCGGCCAACCCGAGCGGGAGAAGGCACGCGCCATCGTGAGCGAGTCGCGCGCCGTGGCGGCGACCGTCGCCGTCGCGCGCCGTCACCTGGAGCAGGCGGTCGCCGCGACGGGCGGCATCACCCCCCGCCACGTCGCCGAGGGCCTCGGCCGGCTCGCGAGCTCGCTGCTCGAAGACCTCCCGCACTGAGACCGGCCGGACTGACGCCGGCTGGACTGAGACCGGCTGGACTGAGACCGGCTGGACTGAGACCGGCTGGACTGAGACCGGCTGGACCGACGCCGGCTGCAATGGCTCTGGCCGCACAGACACCCGCCGCCCCGGCCCTCACCGGACAGCGACCGGGCTCCCGTCCTCCGGGCCGTCCTCCGGGCCCTCGCCTGGGGCGCCGTCGCCTCCGTCGTCGTCCGCACCGCTTCGGTCCGGGCGCATCATCGGGAAGGAGATGACCTCCCGGATGTGGGCCGAGTCCGACAGCAGCATGGCGAGGCGGTCGACCCCGATCCCGAGGCCGCCGGTCGGCGGGAGCCCGTGCTGCAGGGCCCGGACGTAGTCCGTGTCGACGACCATCGCCTCCTCGTCTCCCGCAGCCCTCGCCGCGGCCTGCTCCTCGAAGCGCGCCAGCTGCTCGTCGGGGTCCACGAGCTCGCTGAAGGCGTTGGCCAGCTCGCGGCCCGCCACCACCGCCTCGAAGCGCTCGGCGAGGGCGTCGTCCTCACGGTGGGTGCGCGCGAGCGGGGACACCTCCTTCGGGTAGTCGTGCACGAAGACCGGCCCGAAGAGCTCGCCCTCGGTCGTCTTCTCGTAGAGCTCGAGCACGAGCTTCCCCGGCCCCCAGCCGCGCTGGACGTCGATGCCCGCCTCTTCGGCCCACCGCCGCAGCACCTCGAGGGGCGCGTGCACGCTCACGTCGTGGCCCGTCGCCTCGCTCACGAGCTCGGACATGGTGGCCCGGCGCCAGGGCGGGGCGAGGTCGAGCGGGCGCCCCTGGTAGGTGATCGACGTCGTCCCGCAGAGGTCGAGCGCGAGGCCCGAGACGAGCTCCTCGACGAGGACCATCACGTCCCGGTAGTCGGCGTAGGCCTGGTACAGCTCCATCGAGGTGAACTCGGGGTTGTGGCGGGGAGACAGCCCCTCGTTGCGGAAGAGCCGACCGATCTCGAACACCTTCTCGAAGCCGCCGACGACGAGGCGCTTCAGGTACAGCTCGGGGGCCACGCGCAGGTACACGTCCATGTCGAGGGCCCGGAAGCGGGTCACGAAGGGCCGCGCGTGCGCGCCGCCGGGGATCGGATGGAGGATCGGCGTCTCGACCTCGATGAAGCCCATGTCCCACAGCCGCTCCCGCATCCGCCGCACGAGCAGGCTGCGCAGGAGGAGGGTCCTGCGGCTCTCCGGGTTCGCCCACAGGTCGACCTCGCGCTGGCGAAAGCGCGTCTCGACGTCGGTCACGCCCCGCCACTTGTCGCCGAAGGGGCGGCGGGCCTCGGCGAGCAGGACCCAGTCGGACACCTTGACCGAGAGCTCGCCGCGGCGCGTGCGGACGACCTCGCCGGTCGCGCCCACCCAGTCCCCGAGCTTGAGCCGCACGAACGCGGCGTAGTCGGCGGTCACCCCGTCGAGCGCGAACAGCTGCACCGCCCCCGAGGAATCGCGCAGCTCGGCGAAGGCGAGCTTCCCCTGGGGGCGCGCCAGCATGATCCTCCCCGCGACCGAGACCTGCGCCCCGGACTCCTCGCCGGCGCCGAGACCGCTCCAGCGCTCGACCACCTCGGCCGCCGCTGCGGTCTGCTCGAACCGGTAGGGGACGTCGGTCACGCGGCTCCTCCCACCCGGCCCACGTTGCGCTCGTAGACGAGGCGCAGCCCGTGCAGGGTCAGCCAGGGCTCCACGTGCTCGACCGCCTTGGCGTAGGGCGCGACCAGCTCCGCGAGGCCCCCCGTCGCGACGACCGTCGCCCCGCCGAGCTCGGCGGCGATCCGGGCGCACAGCCCGTCGACCTGCGCGGCGAACCCGTAGAGGGCGCCCGACTGGATCGACTCGGCCGTCGAGCGCCCGATCGCCGAGCGCGGCTCGACGAGCTCGACCCTGCGGAGCGCCGACGCGTGCTGGAAGAGCGCTTCCATGCTGATGGCGACCCCGGGCGCGATGGCCCCGCCGAGGTACTCCCCCGCTGCGGAGATGGCGTCGAAGGTGGTCGCGGTGCCGAGGTCCACGACGATGCACGGCCCGCCGTAGAGGTCGAAGGCGCCGACGGCGTTCGCGATCCTGTCGGCACCCACCTCCTTCGGGTTGTCGTAGCGCACCGGCATGCCGCTCCTCGTCCCGGGCCCGAGCACGACGAACGGGACGTCGGCGAACCAGCGGGCTGCAGTCTGGCGCAGCTCGGCGGTCACCGACGGCACCGACGAGCAGACCGCCAGCCCGTCGACCGCCGCCGCGATGTCGAGCCCGTCGAGGTCCAGGATCTGGGTGAGCAGCACGGCGTACTCGTCGGGCGTGCGGGCGGGCACGGTCGACAGACGCCAATGGTGCGTGAGGTCGCGTTCGAGCGAGCGCTCGGCCCCGATGCCGAAGCCGACGTCGACAGCAGGGAGCGACGCGCGCTCCTCTGCGCTCGTCGCGAACAGGCCGATGACCGTCTCGGTGTTCCCGACATCGAGCGCGAGGAGCACGGTCACTCCCCCCCGACCGATGCGGCCACACCCTCGACGGACCCGGTCGCTGCGGCCGCGCCGCGCGGCGGGACGGCCTCTGTGGGTCTCGGCGCCGCGCAGTTGTCGATGAGCCGGACCGGGCCGACGCGTGCCGCGACGAGGAGCCGGAGCGCTGCGGGCTCCGCGCACGTCCTGGGGACGCGCAGGTCGGCGGCGTCGACCGCTGCGGCGTAGTCGAGCTGTGCCAACGGCTCGCTGCGCACCACGTCGGCGATCACCGCCGCGACCGCCTCGGGTCGCGTCTCGCCCGAGACCACCGCGCGGCGTCCCGCGCCGAGTGCGCGCCACAGCACCGTCGCGGCGTCGCGCTCGCCGGGCGAGAGCAGCGAGTTGCGGCTCGAGCAGGCGAGGCCCTCGGCGTCGCGGACCGTCGGGCACCCCACGACGTCCACGGGCAGCGACAGGTCCTGGGCCATGCGGCGCACCAGGACGAGCTGCTGGAAGTCCTTCTCCCCGAAGTACGCCGCGCACTCGCCTGCGAGCGAGAAGAGCTTGGCGACGACCGTCGCGACGCCGTCGAGGTGACCTGGGCGCGCCGCGCCCTCCCACTGTGCGCAGAGGGATCGGACCGAGACGGTCGTCGACGACCCCGGCGGGAACATCGCCTCCGCGCTCGGGACGAACACGGTGGAGACCCCCAGCTCCTCGCAGGTCGCCAGGTCCTCGCCGAGCGGCCGCGGGTAGCGCGCGAAGTCGTCCCCGTCGTCGAACTGGAGCGGGTTCACGAAGATGGAGACGGCGGCGTGCGCGTGCTCGGCCACGGCGCGCGCGATGAGCGACCGGTGGCCGGCGTGGAGCGCGCCCATGGTGGGCACGAGGCCGACGCTCCTCCCGGCGCGCCGCGCCGACGCCAGGGCGCGGCGCAAGCCCTCCGGTTCCTCGACGAGCTCCACCGCTCAGGCGCTGCCCGCGCGTGCGACGGGGCCCGCCACGGCCGCACGTGGGTGGTCCTCGGGCGGGTCCCCCGCGTCGCCGCCGGGCGGCTCTTTCCCCGGGTCGGCGCCCACCAGCTGGAGGGCGAGGCCCACGCCGGCCCGGTAGCCGGGCCGCTCGGCCTCGGGCACGGCGTCGAGATGGCGTGCGAGGGTCTGCCAGTCCCCGCGCGCTGCAGGACCGGTGAGCGCCGCACGGGGCCCCATCCGGCCCGCGTCGTCGACGGCGGCACGGGCCAACGGCAGGAAGGCCGACAGCGGCAGCCCTGCGGTCGCCGCGATCCGCTCGACCTGGCCGAGGAGCGCCACGACGTGGTTGGCGGCCACCGCCGCGGCGGCGTGGTAGGCGCAGCGGGCCGTCTCGGGGACCCGCACCGCGGCCCCACCGAGCGCCGCAGCGATCTGCCCGGCGACCGGGTCGCCCGCCACGGCGAACGTGATCCCCGCGCGGAGCCGGGCGGCACCCGTCTCGGCGTCGGGGAGGACGGCGAGCGGGTGGAGCGCGCCGCGGCGCACGTGCGGTTCGAGGACCTCGGGGCCGAGCGCGCCCGCGAGGTGGACGACGGCGGTGCCCGGCACCGGCCGGACGGCCCGGGCGACGGCCCCGACCGCGTCGTCGGGCACGGCCAGCACCAGGACGTCGGCGCCGGACGCCGCCGTGCCGAGGTCGTCGTCCCGGCCGAGGAGCGGCAGCACGGTCCACCCCACCTCGTGCAGCGCACGGGCGAGCGACGTCCCCGCCCGGCCCGGGCCGATGATCCGAACGGTTGGCACCGACTCCTCCTTCAGCGCTCCAGCCCCTGCCGGGTGCCGGTCGCGTACGGCAAGCGGGTCGTCGCTCAGAGTGTACCGACGCGCCGGACCGCCCCGGTCGCCTCCGCCACCGCCCGCGCGGGGACGAGGTCGGGCGCGAGGTCCCGCAACGGCGCCAGCACGAAGCGCCGCTCCCACATCCGCGGGTGCGGGACGACGAGGTCGTCCTCGTCGACCGAGGCGCCCACCACGTACAGGACGTCGGCGTCGAGCGTGCGCGGCCCGAAGCGGACGGTGCGGACCCGCCGCGCCTCCGTCTCGAGCGCGCGGCAACGCTCGAGGAGCGCCCTCGGGGCGTCCGTCGTGCACAGCTCGACGACGGCGTTCAGGTAGGGGGGCTGGCGCGCCGGGCCGCCGACGGGCTCGGTCTCGTAGAGCGGCGACACGGCCGTCACGTCCCCGCGCCCCCTGAGCGTCGCCACGGCCTGCTCCAGATGGCCGCGGCGGTCGCCGAGGTTCGACCCGAGCCCGATGAAGGCCCGCCGCGCGGCGGGCGGGCAGTCAGGCTCGGCGGACATCGACGACGCGGACGCCGACCGAGCCCACGTCGACGGCGACCGGCGGACGGACCTTGCGCACCGTGACCTCCACCCGCGTCACGCGCGGGGCGTCGTCGAGCACCCGGCGCGCGATCGCGGCGGCGAGCGCCTCGAGGAGCAGGAACGACGTCTCCGACACGACCTCGGCGACCGACGAGGCGAGCGCGCCGTAGTCGACGGTGTCCTCGAGGGAGTCGGAGGCAGCCGCCGGCCCGGCGTCGAACGACGCGTCGACGTCGATGCTGAAGGGCTGTGCCTGCGCGCGCTCGTGGGCGAGGACCCCGTGCATCCCGAACGCCCGCAGGTCGCGGATCTCGATGCGCGCTGTCACGGGCGTCGCGACTCAGACCGGCTGGCGCGGCGGCAGCCCGGACGCCGCGACGACCAGCTCCCGGCCGGCGGAGCCCATCTGGTGGCCGACCAGGTGCTCGACCAGCGCGATCGCCTGCGGCTCGAGCGGCACCCTGCCGGTCCACACGAGGAACCCGGCGGCGACCCCCATCACGAGGTCGCCGAGCTCCTCGCGGTGGACCAGCACCCGCTCGCCCGCCGCCAGCCCGGCATGGAGGGCGTGGTAGCAGTCGGTGAGGACCGGGCGCGGGTCGGCCCCCGGGACGAGCGGGAAGTGCGAGTGCGCCAGGTGCTCGTCGTCGTAGGCGTGGAGGTTGTGCGTCGAGGGGAGCAGCGACACCACCCGCGTGAAGCCTTGCACCCGCAGCCAGATGAGCTCCTCGGTGCGGCGGACACGTCGGTGGTTCGGCGCGAAGCCACCCGGGCGCTCGCTCAGCGCGAGCTGTTCGCGGATGATCCAGGTGAAGTTGCGCGGGGGGATGCCCGCAGCCCACCGCCCTCTCATCGCTCGAACTTCCGCGGTCCGCCCGCGACGAGCGTCACCGCACGCACCGTATGGCCCACGTCGTGCACGCGGACCATCGCCGCGCCCGCCGCCATCGCCCAGACCGCCGTGGCGAGGGAGCCCTCCAGGCGGTCGGAGACCCCGAGCGGACCGGCCCCCGGCGGGACCCCGTAGCGGCCGAGGAAGCTCTTGCGGCTGGTGCCGACGAGCACGCGCGCGCCGACGGCCCGGGCCGCCTCGGCGAGCTCGGGCAGGGCAGCGAGCAGCGCGACGTTCTGCGCGGCGGTCTTGGCGAACCCGATCCCCGGGTCCACCCACACCTCGGCGACCCCGGCTCGCCTGGCTTGGAGCGCACCGGCGAGGACGCGGGCCCGGACCTCGGCCACGACGTCCTCGTACGCCGTGAGCGACTGCATGGTCTTCGGCGTGCCGCGCCGGTGCATGGACACCCATCCGGCACCGGTCTCCGCGGCGACCGGCCACAGGTCGCCCGACACGTCGTTCACGAGCGAGGCGCCGGCAGCCACCGCGCGGCGGGCCACCCGCGGCTTGGTCGTGTCGATCGAGACGCGCACGGCCGGAGCGAGGGCCTCGACCACGGGGAGGACCCTGCGGAGCTCCTCGTCCTCTGGGACCGGCTCCGCGCCGGGCCGGGTGGACTCCCCGCCGACGTCGACGACGTCTGCCCCCTCCTCTGCCATCTGGCGGCCGCGCGCGACGGCGGCCGGGAGGTCGAAGTACCTCCCGCCGTCGGCGAAGGAGTCCGGCGTCACGTTCAGGATGCCCATCACGAGCGGCCTGTTCGCCGCGGGTGCCATCGGCCCAGCGTACGCGACGGGTCGGGAAGCGGCTCAGCGTCCGCCGCGGATGAACTGCATCGCCTCTGCCCGCGTCGCAGGGTCGCGGCGGAAGAGCCCGCGCACCGACGAGGTGACCGTCAGCGTGCCCGGCTTCTTCACCCCGCGCATCGACATGCACAGGTGCTCGGCCTCCACCACCACGACGACCCCGCGCGGCTGCAGCGCCTCCTCGATCGCCAGGGCGATCTCGGTCGTCATGCGCTCCTGCACCTGCAGGCGGCGGGCGTAGCCGTCGACCAACCTGGCGAGCTTCGACAGCCCGGTAATCCGACCGTCCTCGGCGGGGATGTAGGCGACATGGGCTCGGCCAATGAACGGGACGAGGTGGTGCTCGCAGAAGGACGCGAACGGGATGTCGCGCACCATCACCATCTCGTCGTGCTCCGCCGCGAAGGTCACCGTGAGGTGGCGGGCGGGGTCGTCCCCGATGCCCTCGAGGACCTCCTCGAACATCGCGGCGACCCGCCGAGGCGTGTCGCGCAGGCCTTCGCGGTCCGGGTCCTCGCCGACCCCGGCGAGGAGCTCGCGGACGGCGGCGCGCACACGTGCGACGTCGACGCTCACCTGCGGCTCAGCCCCGCTCCTCGGCCCCGACGTTGAAGGCGTGCACGCCACGCAGGTTCCGGAACCGCTCCGCCGCGTCGAGCCCGTAGCCGACGACGAACTCCGACGGGATCGTGAACCCGACGTAGCGGAGGTCCGGGTCCACTCGCTGCTCGCCCTCCTTCACCAACAGCGCGCACACGTCGACCGTCACCGGATGGCGCGCGCGCAGGTATCGACGCAGGTAGTTGAGCGTGAGCCCGCTGTCGATGATGTCCTCGACCACGAGGACTCGCCGTCCCGTCAGCTCCGCGTCGAGGTCCTTCACGATCCGCACGACGCCAGAGGACTGCGTCGCGCTCCCGTAGGACGACACCGCCATGAAGTCCACGTCGACGGGCAGCTCGATGGCGCGGCACAGGTCGCTCATGAACAGCATGGCGCCCTTGAGCACCCCCACGAGCAGTGGGGGGTCGTCGGCGAAGTCCTCGGTGATCCGCCTGCCGAGCTCGGAGACCTTGGCGGCGATCTCGTCCGCGCTCACGAGCACTCGGCCCACGGCGGGACGCGCCCATGCCGGGACCCCGAGGGTCGCGGCCGTCCCCTCCGTCTGCTCGGGCACCTCGGAGACCTTAGTTGAGGTCTCGTCGAGTGGCCTACCTCTGGTGCGACCTAACGCCCTTTCCCCGAAACGCCGCAGGTCAACCGAATCCTCAGGTATTTGGACCCAACACGTTGTTCGGGCTGTAGCGGTGCAGCCTGGCCTGGAACGACAGGTAAGCTATCCAGTCCTCGCCGGTCACCATGAGTCCGCACAGGCTTCCCAGCACGCTGGGGCCTATGCCAGAGCGCCGAATCGGGCGCGGTCGATACGTGAACGGCTGCCCAGCTCGGTCGTTCCAGATCATTCTGTCGGGTGCGGCGATCGAGAAGACGCCTGTCACCCTTGGTCGGTGTCAGTGCGGAGTCCAAATCTGTCACGGTCGTGAGCTGGGTCCGCGAGGTGTTCAAGCCAGGTTCCGGCGACGTGGTGGAGCCGTTGACGGTCCAGGCGGTAGATCCGCTCGCGTCCACGAAGCTCGACGCGAACCAAGCCTGCCTGTTCGAGGACTCGCAGATGGCGCGTGGTGGTCGGCCAAGTGCAGTCGAAGCGACTGGCAATCTCACCGGAGGTCATTGCGCCACCACGAGCGTGCAGCACGATCAGGATCGTCCGTCGTGACTGGTGCGCGAGCGCAGCGAAGACGACCTCGAGGTTCTCAAGGTCGGTGATGCCCCGAGCTTGTGGGCTCACGTGGTGACGGTCACCTCGCGGAAGTGAGGAAAGTCCCACTTGGGTTGGCCATCGCGGTCTTCAAGAAGAGGGTCCATGGCTTCCCAGATCTCCAGCACATCGGGGTGCTCATGGGCTTGGCCGAAGCCGCCCTCGACCCAGGTGAAGATCTCAAGGTACGTGGGAGGGTCGTCAAGGCTCCGATAGACGGAGGTCGGGTGATCAGTGACGAAGCCGAGGCGTCGCAGCGTGCCCTGGTGCCGGGAGAGCAGCCGTACGAAGCGCTCCTCGTCGTCGGCCTTCACCCGATAGGTGCAGACGACAGTTTCGTTAGCCACATCGCTAAGCTTAGCTGCCCGCCGCGGCACCACCCGGCGGCGTCGCGCGCAGCCGTCCCCTGGACCTGCGCACCCGCCAGCCGCCCGCGAGCTCCGTCGCCACCGCCTCGCCCGCCGCCACCGCCAGCACGCGACGGACCTCTGCCAGGGACGGCGGCTGGCGAGCGCGCCCGGGATCGACCGAGCCGCGTCCGCCTGCCAGCGGGGTCGCGCCGAGGTCGCGCAGCCACCTGCGCACGGCGCGGCCGGCGAGCGGGACCGGGGCGCGCCGCAGGTCCGTGGCGACCGTCGCATCGGGGACCGTGGCCGTGGCCATCGCCTCGAGCAGGTCCGCGTCGCCTGCCGCCAGCGCGGCGAGCCGGGCGAGCAGCGGGACCGGGTCGCGCCCGGAGAGCGCCGCGCACATGGGCAGGAGCTCGTGGCGCACGCGGTTGCGCAGATGCCGCGGGTCGCGGTTCAACGGATCGTCCACGAAGGTCAGCCCCTCCTCCGCGCAGAGGGCGTGCGTCTCGGCGCGCCGGAGCCCGAGGAGCGGATGCGCGGGACCGGCACGCATCCCGGCGAGCCCGTCCAGCCCCGCACCGCGCAGCAGGTTGCACAGCACGGTCTCCGCCTGGTCGTCCATCGTGTGCCCGGTCGCCACCTCGGGCACCAGGACGGCGTAGCGGGCGGCTCTCGCCCGCGCCTCGAGGTTCGGCCCCGGCTCGACGCGGACCCGCACGCCGGCGAAGTCGGCCCCCAGACGCGCGGCGGCCTCGGCGACGAGGTCGGCCTCGGCGGCGGACCCGTCGCGCAGCCCGTGGTCCACGTGCACGGCGCGCACACGCAAGCCCGCACGCGTCGCCAGGACGAGGAGGGCGAGCGAGTCCGGGCCGCCGGAGACGGCGCACTCGAGCCTCGAGCCCGCAGGGGGGAAGGTGCAGCGCGCGACCAGCTCCTCGGCGAGGCGGGGACGCCGCTGCCCGAGGCGCCGGGCGGTCACGCGCCGCTCCGGCCCGCCTCCACCCGCGCGATCCAGCGCTGCGGCTCGCGGATCTCCTGCAGCGTCGGCAGCCACTCGGGCCCCTGCCAGACGAGGTCGATGAGGTCGCGCCCCCCGTGCGCCTCCACGGCGCGGATGAACTCCTCCCCCTGCTGGTACTGGCGGAGCTTGGCTTCGAGCCCGAGGACCTGCTGGAGCACCTTGGCGGGACCGCTCACCGACTGGCGCCGCTCGCGCAGGACGCGGCTGAAGCGCTCCGCCCCGGGCACCTCTGCGGCGCCCGCCCGGTCCATGGTGACGTCGCCGTGGCCCTCGAGCAGGCTCATCATCGCCTGGAGCCCCCGGATGGCGTCGAGCTGCTCCTCCCCGGCGACGAGGCCGAGCACGCCGGCGTCGTCGAAGGGCCCCTGGCGCGACCGGAGCTGCCCGGCGGCACGGCGCACGACCTCCGCGAGGCGTCCGGGGTCGGCCTGGAAGGGCTCGACCGCCGCGTCCACGAGTGACAGGAAGTAGCCGCGCAGCCAGGGCACGGCGGTGAACTGGCAGCGGTGGGTCACCTCGTGGAGGGCGAGCCACAGGCGGAACTCGGCGGGGGCGAAGTCGTGGCGGACCTCGAGCTCGACGACGTTTGGCCCCACGTAGTAGAGGAGGTCCTGGTCCTGCGCCATCTCCTCGGTGAGGAGGAGGTCGTACTGCCCGAGCACCCGCGTCGACATCCACGCGAGCACCGCGCCGAGCTGGGCACCGCTCGCGGAGCGGCCGGCACCCGCGAAGGTCCGTGCGAGCGGCTCGGGCAGGTCCACGAGCCACGGAGCCCGTGCCCCGGACCGGCGGCGCTCCTGGCGCCGGTGCGCGCGCTTGCGCTCGAACTTCTCGAGCGCGGGGGTGAGGAGCCGCTGGAACGACGCCACGTTGGCGCGGGCCCATCCCGCGCGGTCCGTCACGACCGAGCGCGCCGGGGTCGGCGCGCGCCACCCCGTGGACTCGGCGACGAGCGACTCGGCCCTGGAGGTCGCCTGGGCGAAGGAGGCCGAGAGCTCGTCGTGGTCGTAGCCGACCGACGGTGGCCGCCGGTTGATGACCCAGGTGGCGACCCGCTCGGCCATCCTCCAGTCGACGAGACCGCGCGGGGGGTCCCCGGAGCCCTCCACGGCCTCGGGGAGCGGGGCGCTCACGTCCGGCCGGGCGAACGGTCCGGCGCCCCCTCTTGGTCGTCCCCGCGGCGCCCCGAGGGGACGCGCCGCGCCTCTTCGGCCGCGATGGCCGCCGCGACGCGCTGGATGAGCGAGTCGGGCACACGGTCCTTGCAGCGGCTCGAGATCACCGCGCGCAGCTCGGCCTCGAACCCGGCTGCGTCCGCGCACGGGCCGCACTCGTCAAGGTGCAGCGCGATCTCGAGGCGTCGCTCCTCGGTGAGCTCGCCGTCGAGGTACACGTACAGCTGACGGACCGCCTCCATGCAGTCGACGTCGGAGCCGCCGCTCCCCCCGCACCTGCCGTGTCCCTCTTGGCCGTCCATCGGTCTCCTGTCAGCTCCTCGCCCGGGCATCCGGGCGCCGGACCTCCCCGGCCACGGCCCTCCGCCCCCTCAGGCCGTCGCGGCGGGACCCGCGCCCACGAGGCCGCGCGCCTGCGCGTACTCGGCCAACGTCTTCTGCAGCGCCCTTCTTCCCCGGTGGATCCGGCTCATCACGGTGCCGATCGGGACCTCGGTGATCTCGGCGATCTCCCGGTAGCTGAAGCCCTCGACGTCGGCGAGGAGGACCGCGATCCGAAAGACGTCGGGCAGCGCCTCGATGGCCTGCTTCACCTCGTCGTCGGTGAACCCCGCCAGCGCCTCTTCCTCCGCGCTGCGCCCGGAGCCGTCGCCGGGCGCCAGGCGGTGGTAGAGGTACAGGTCCTCGACGTCCTCGACGTCGGTCACCTCGGGCCGGCGCTTCGCCGCGCGGTAGGAGTTGATGTAGGTGTTCGTGAGGATGCGGTAGAGCCACGCCTTGAGGTTCGTGCCTTCGCTGAAGGAGTCGAAGGCCCGGTACGCCTTGAGGTAGGTCTCCTGGACGAGGTCCTCTGCGTCCGCGGGGTTGCGCGTCAAGCGGAGCGCGGCCGTGTACAGCGCAGGCATGTGCGCCATCGCCTGCTCGGCGAAGTGCGCACGGTCGGCCATGGAGGAACCCTACCCACCTGCGTGCCGGGCGGCGAGCGGCCGGCTGCAACCCGGGACGCCGCGGCGCGAGGCAGCGGCGACGGCGCAGGGCGTGGGACGGCGACGGCGGAGGGCGAGATAGCCTCCACCTGCCGTGACATCCTGCCCGCCCCCCGGCACCGGCGCGGCCGAGCTCTCGCGCGCCGGCGAGATCGAGGTCCTCTCGTGGCCGTGGCTCGCCGAGCTCGGCGTCGACGCCGTCGTCACCACCCGCGAGTGCGGCGTCTCGACCGGCACGTACCGCTCGCTCAACCTCGGCCTCCACGTGGGCGACGATCCCGAGGCCGTCGTGGAGAACCGCCGGCGCGCGGCCAGCGCGCTCGGAGCGGGGCTCGACGACCTCGTGTTCGCGCAGCAGGTGCACGGCACGACCGCCACGGTCGTGGGCGCGCGCGACGCGGGACGCGGCGCGCGCTCGGTCGACGACGCCATCGCGGCGTGCGACGCCCTGGTCACGGCCGAGGCCGGCCCCGTGCTCGTGACGCTGGTCGCCGACTGCTCGCCGGTCTTGCTCGTGGACCCGCACGCTCGGGTGCTCGCGACGGTCCATGCCGGCTGGCGGGGCGCCGTCGACGGCGCCGTGCGCGCCGCGCTCGGGACGATGGCGTCGCTCGGCGCCCGGGCGGACCGGGTGGTCGCGGTGATCGGGCCGACGGTCTCCCCGAGCACCTACGTGGTAGGCCCGGACGTGGCTGGCGCGTCGCGCGCCGCCTTCGGTGCCGGCGCCGAAGCGGTGCTGGTCGAGCACGGCGGCGCGTTCCGGTTCGACGTGGCGGAGGCCAACCGCCTCCAGCTGCGGGCGTCGGGGGTACGCGCGGAGCGGATCTGGTCGTCCCCCTTCACGAGCGGCGACGGCCCGTTCTTCAGCGACCGCACCGCCCGCCCGTGCGGACGCTTCGGCCTGCTCGCCCGCCTGCGTTGAGCCACCGCCACCGCTCCTCGCCCACCCCTCCTAGCATTGCCAGCACCATGCGAGCGGAGCGGTTCAGGTACGAGGGCTACGACCTGGACCCTGAGGGGCGCCGCGTCGTGTGCCGCTACTCGCTCGGCGAGCGCCACTTCACCGAGGAGATCGCCTTCCACCCGAGCCCCTCGGACGAGGAGGGCACGGCGAGGTGGGAGGCCGCCTGGGAGCACCGGGCGGTCGACGCGGCGGCGCGCATCCTCTTCCTCCTCGCCGGTGTCTCGTACTACAAGACGGCGGCCCCGCCCGTGCTCGACCTCGGCGCCACGGCGACCTCGGCCTCCGAGCGCGAGCTCCTCCGCACCTTCTACGTGCGGGGCCTCGGGGAGTTCGCCTACCGCAACGGCCTCGACCTCTCCGACCTCGAGGTCGTCGGGCCCGATGCCCCCGCGCGCGCACCGGCGCCCACGGCGCTCTCCGAGGACCGTCCACTCGTCCCCTTCGGTGCCGGGATCGACTCGATCGTCACGGCCGAGCACGTCTCGCGCCGCGACCCGGGCGCCGCGCTCTTCGTGGTCAGCCGCCCGTCCGACCGGTTCGCCGCGATCGAGGCGGCCGCGGCGCTGACGGGGCTCCCGGTCGTCCGCGCCGAGCGGCGGGTCGACCCGTCCGTCCTGCGGTCGCGCGAGCTCGGGTTCCTGAACGGCCACGTGCCCGTCACCGGGATCCTCTCCGCCATCGCCGTCGTGGCCGCCGTGCTGGGGGGGCACGGCGCGGTCGTGATGTCCAACGAGCGCTCGGCGTCGGAGCCGACCCTCCGCCACGGGGACCTCGCCGTCAACCACCAGTGGTCGAAGGGCGCCGAGTTCGAAGGCGCCTTCCGCCGCCTCCTCGCGGCCTCGCTGACACCGCCGCCCGACTACTTCTCCTACCTCCGGTCCCGCTCGGAGCTGTGGGTGGCGCGGGAGCTGGCCACCCTCGGCCGCTACCACCGTGCCGTGCGGAGCTGCAACCGCGCCTTCGCCATCGACCCCGCCCGCCGCCTCGACGAGTGGTGCGGGACCTGCGACAAGTGCTGCTTCGTCGATCTCGTCCTCTCCCCCTACCTTCCCGCCGCGGCGCTGTCGGAGATCTTCGGCGGACGCGAGCCGCTGCGCGACGGCGCGCTGCGGGCCCGCTTCGACGCCCTCGTCGGGACCGGAGGAGGCGCCAAGCCCTTCGAGTGCGTCGGAGACGAGCGGGAGTGCCGGGCCGCCGCGGTGCTCGCAGCCGGTCGGCCCGACCGGGCGCGCACAACGCAGCTCCAGGCACTCGCCGAGTCGGTGCGCGACGTCGCGCCCGAGTGGCGGGACCCCCGGGCGCGCGACGCCGAGGTGGCGCGGCTGCTCGCGTCGGAAGGGCCGGACTTCGTCCCCGCGCGCTACCGGGACCTCGCGCCCGCGCCGACGTGAGGCGCACGGGGCCCGACGCGCCGCCCACCCCGGGCCCGTCGCCCGAGGGCTCCGGGACGGCCGCGCGCCCGGCCATCGGGTGGTCGGACCTCCGCGGTGCGCGCGTCGGGCTGTGGGGCCTGCGGACCGAGGGGGCCGCCAACCTCCGGCGGCTCCGCACGATGGGGGTCGTCCCCGTAGTGGTGGACGACCATCCGGCCGCCCCCGTCTTCGGGGGGCTGCGCGTGCTCTCGGGGGACGCCGGCCTCGACGCGCTCGCGTCCTGCGAGGTGGTCGTGAAGAGTCCGGGGATCAGCCGGCACGGCGCACCGGTCGGCGCCCTCGTCGACGCGGGCGTGGCCGTCGCCGGCGGCCTGGGGCTGTGGCTCGAGGAGGCCGACCGGTCCCGCGTGGTCTGCGTCACCGGGACCAAGGGCAAGAGCACGACCGTTGCGCTCGCCGGGCACCTCCTCGTGGGCCTCGGGCACCGGGCGATGGTCGGCGGCAACCTCGGCCTCCCCCCCTGGGACCCCGAGGTCGGGACGGACTTCGACTTCTGGGTCGTCGAGACCTCGAGCTTCCAGGCGACCGACGTCGCCTCGTCGCCGCCGGTGGTGGCCGTGACGTCGCTCGCCCCGGACCACCTGGACTGGCACGGCTCCGTGGAGGCCTACTACGCCGACAAGCTGTCCCTGTGCACCCAGCCCGGTGCCGTCCTCACGATCGCCGACGCCTCGAGCGAGCCACTGCGCCGCCACGCCCGGCTCCTCGGGCCCCAGGTGTGGTGGGTCGCCGAGGGTGACCCACAGCTCGACGGTCCGTGGACCGCCGCGCTCGCGCTCCCGGGCCGCCACTCCCACCGCGACGCGCTGATCGCCCGGGCCTGCCTCATCGGTCTCGGGATCGAGGAGGCCGCGGACGACGCGCTGCTCGGCGCCGCGGCGGAGGGCTTCACCCCGCTCGAGCACCGGTTCCGGCTCATCGGCGAGGTCGGGGGGGTGGAGTTCGTCGACGACTCGCTCTCGACGAACGTCCTCCCCACCCTCGCTGCGCTCGACGCGCTGCGCGGGCGGCCGGTCGCGCTGCTCGTCGGCGGCCAGGACCGCGGGATCGACTACGGGCCGCTGGCCGCGGCGATCGGGACGCGCGAGGAGGAGACCTTCGTGGTGACCCTCCCCGCAGCAGGCCCCCGCATCGGCCAGGCCGTGCGCGCCGCGAGTGGGCGCGCCGAGGTCGCAGCCCACGAGGACCTCCTCGGCGCGACCCGGGCGGCATTCGGATGGGCCCGGGCGCGCCGCGGCGGGGCCGTGCCCGTGGTCCTCCTCTCCCCGGCGGCACCGAGCTTCGGGCAGTTCCGCGACTACCGCGAGCGCGCCGAGGCGTTCGCGGCGGCGATGCGGAGCTGCGCAGGAGGGAGGGCGGGAGCGGTCGAGGCGCCCGACGACCCGCAGTGAGCCGGTCAGCCGGGCGCGACGAGGACGTGGGGGTTCATGATCCCGTCGGGGTCGAGGGCACGCTTGACCGCGGCGAAGGCGCGCAGCTCGGCAGGTGAGCGGTTGAGCTCGAGCCAACGGCGCTTGGCGCTCCCGATCCCGTGCTCCGCGCTGATGCTCCCCCCCGCGGCGGCGACGGCGCGGAAGACCGCGTCGTCGACCCTGTCGTCGTCGGGCGCGACGCCGGTCACGTTCACGTGCACGTTCCCGTCCCCGACGTGACCGAAGAGCCAGACGGACGCGCCGGGGTCGACGGCGTGCACGACCGCGGGGAGGCGGTCCACCATCTCGGCGAGGACCGGGCCCGGAAGCGTGACGTCCAGCTTGTGCGGCGCACCCAGCGAGTTGATGGCCTCGGTGTGCCCCTCCCGGTACCGGAAGAGGGCGGCGATGCGCCGGGGGTCGAGGGCCACCGCCGCGTCCTCGACGCCTGCGAGCGACGCGACGGCCGAGGTGAGCTCCTCGGTCGGGTCCGAGACGTCGGACGCCTCGACCAGCAGGTAAGCCTCGTGCCGGCGCGCGAGCGGCGACGGTGCGCCGGTCGTGGCGCAGACGAGGTCCACCCCGGCCGCCAGCATGAGCTCGGCAGCCGAGAGCGCCGGCAGGGCCCGCCGGAGCTCCTGGGCCGCCGCGACCGCCGAGGTCGTGTCCCGCATCCCCAGGATCGCCGCCGCACGCCGTGAGGCCGGCGGCACCAGGCGGAGCCGGACGGCGGTCACGATCCCGAGCGTGCCCTCGCTCCCGCAGAGCAGCGAGTGCAGCGCGTAGCCCGTGTTGTCCTTCACGAGGCCCCCCAGGTGCGCGACGACGTCGCCGGTGCCGAGCACCGCCTCCACCCCGAGCACCTGCGCCCGGGTGTCCCCGTAGCGAAGGACGCGCAGGCCGCCTGCGTTGGTGGCCACGTTCCCCCCGATGGTCGCGCTGTCGCGCCCACCGAGGTCGACCCCGTAGTCCCAGCCCGCCGCGCGGGCGGCGTCCTGGACCTGAGCGAGGGTCGCGCCGGCCTGCACGGTGACCTGGCCCGCGGCTCCGTCCACGGGCTCGATGCCGGCGAGCCGGCGAAGGCTCACGACGACCTCCCCGTGGAGCGGGACCCCGCCACCCACCATCCCCGTGTTGCCGCCCTGGGGCACGATCGGGACTCCCCGGTCGCGGCAGCGCGCCACGACCTCGGCGACCTCCTCCACGGACCCCGGACGGACCACCGCGGGGGCCGAGCCGGCGTAGCGCCCGGTCCAGTCGACGGCGTAGGACGCGACCACGTCGGGCTCGGTGAGCAGCTGGGACCCGCCCACGACCTCGCGGAGGGAGTCGAGGAAGCTGGGGTCGACCGGCGCGGCCGGCGCGGCAGAGGTCTGAGCGGTCACCGGGAGCCTGGGGTGGGACTTGAACCCACGGCCTGCGCGTTACGAGTGCGCTGCTCTGCCGACTGAGCTACCCAGGCGTGCGACGGAGGGCACGCCCTCCGGCCGACACATGGTAGGCGACCCGCAGGCGCCCGCCGACCCCTCAGCGGCCGAGGTTCCCGAGCTGGACGAAGAGCGACTCGAGGAGGAGGGTCTCCTGGGCGTTGCGCCGCAACGCCTGGGCCGCGGCCGTGACGAGCGCGACGGCCGCCTCGTCGGCCTTGGCCTCCTCCGGGCGCAGCGGCCGCACCTCCGGGGCCGACGAGGGGCTCGGTGTTGCCGGCGAGGACGGCGCGGCCAAGGCGTCCACCAGCCGGTCCCGATAGGCGCGCGCGAGGACGCCGAGGCCGGTCCGGAGCTCCTCGGTGCGCCAACGGCGCTCTCGGCGGTGCTGACGGTCCAGGACCTCCCTGCGGCCCGGGAGCCCGCGCTCACCGGCCGCCGCGGCGTCGGCCTCCAGGGCGGCGAGCGCGTCCTCGTGCTCGCGGCGCAACGGAGCCAGCGCGCCGTCGGTCGCGGCCAGGACCTCGCGGACGAGCGCGCCGGCCACGGCGCCGTGGCCGTCGAGGCGCGACGGGATCGACCGCCACAGGGCGAGCCGGTCCGCGTAGCCCGGATCCTCGGCGAGGAGCCGGGCACGCTCGACGTCCCCTCCGGCACCCTCGGCCACGAGGCGCGCCCGCACCGGGTCCTCCCCGCGCCCGACCAGCCATGCGGCGATGTCCTCGGTGCGCACCGGGGGGAACTGGACCTCGACGCAGCGGCTCGCGACCGTCGCCAGGTCGGGGGGCACGTCCTCGGCAGACAGGACGAAGACCGTCGTGGCCGGTGGCTCCTCCAGGATCTTGAGGAGCGCGGGGGCGGCGCGCTCGGCCAGGTGGAGGTCGGCCGCCACGATCACCTGGCGCGCGGCGTGGACGGGGCGGCGCAGTGCCAGCGTCCGGAGGCGCCGTGCGTCGTCGACGTCGATCGCGGCCCCGGTCCGCTCGACGGCGACGAGGTCCGGGTGCGTCCCGGCGAGCGCCTGCCGGCAGGCCTCGCACACCCCGCAGCCCCCGTCAGGGCAGAGGAGGGCCGCCGCGAACCCCCGCGCCGCGGCGCGCACCCCCGCGCCGGGCTGGCCCACGAGCAGGTAGGCGTGGACCGGGTTGCGGGCGGCCGCGCTGAGCGCCGAGATGGCGTCCCGCTGCCCCACGACCTCGTCGAACACGCCGCCCGTGGCCAACCCGTCGCCGCCTGACCCCGGAGCGGTCACGCCGTGGCACCCCCGTCGGCCCCGTTGGCGCGCCCCGTCCCGAGCCGGCTGCGCACCGCCGCTCGGACGGCCGCGGCGACCGCGTCCGGGTCGCCGTCGCCGTCGACGACCGCCCACCGGGACGGATCGGCCGCGGCCAGCTCCAGGTAGCCCTGGCGCACCCGCGCGAAGAAGGCCTCGTCGAGGCGCTCGAGCCGGTCGGGCGACTGGGCGGCGAGCCGCCGGCGTGCCACCGCCAAGGGGACGTCGAGCAGGACCACCAGGTCCGGCTCGATGCCGCCCTCGGCCCACCGGACGACGGCGCCGAGCTCGTCGGCCCGCAGGCCCCGGCCGTACCCCTGGTAGGCGAGCGTCGAGCCGGAGTAGCGGTCGGTGACCACCGTTCGGCCCGCGTCGAGCGCCGGACGGAGGACCTCGGCGACGTGCTGCGCCCGGTCGGCCGCCATGAGGAGCGCCTCCGCCCTGGCGTCAGGCGCGAGCTGCCCCGGTTCCAAGAGCAGCTCGCGGAGGCTGCGGCCGAGCACGGTCGCGCCCGGCTCGAAGGTGAGGTCGGCGCCGAGCCATGCGGCGAGCAGCGCTGCCTGGGTCGACTTGCCGCTCCCGTCGACGCCCTCCAGCGCGACGAGCCGCCCCCCGCCGCCCGTCACCCGGTCGGCCGCTTCTTGGCCGCTGCGGTCTTCTTGGCGGGTGCCTTCTTCTTGGCGGGGGCCGTCTTCTTGGCCGCTGCAGTCTTCTTGGCGGGGGCCTTCTTGGCGGGGGCCTTCTTGGTCCCCGACGCCTTCTTGGCGCCGGCCCTCCGGCGAGCGGGGGGACCCGCCGCGCGCCGCTCGGCGAGCAGCTCGGCCGCCCGCTCGACCGTCACGGTCGACGGGTCGTCTCCCTTGCGCAGTGACGCGTTGGTCGTCCCGTCGGTCACGTAGGGGCCGAAGCGGCCCTCGCGCACCACCACGGGCAGGCCCGTCTGCGGATCGGGTCCGAGCTCGCGCAGCGGGGGTTGCGCCTGCCCCCTGCCGCGGCGCGCCTTGGGCTGCGCGAAGAGCGCGAGCGCCTCTGTCAGCGTCACGGTCAGCAGCTGCTCCTCTGCGCCGAGGCTTCGGGTGTCGCTCCCGCGCTTGAGGTACGGCCCGAAGCGGCCGTTCGCCGCGAGGACCTCCTCTCCGGTGCCGGGGTCCCGGCCGACCACCCGGGGGAGGCGCAGGAGCTCCAGGGCCTCCTCGAGGGTCACCGTCTCGGGCGACATGGACTTGAACAGGGACGCCGTGCGGGGCTTCCCGCCATCCTCCCCGGTGCCCCCGAGCTGCACGTAGGGACCGAAGCGCCCGCTGCGCACCTGCACCTCCAGCCCGGTCTCCGGGTCGGTGCCGAGCACACGGTCGGACGAGGGGGCGTCGAGGAGGGCCTCCGCCCGTTCGACGGTGAGCTCGTCGGGCGGGAGGTCGTCGGGGACCGGAGCCCGGTCGTCGCCACGCTGCAGGTACGGGCCGTAGCGCCCCACCCGCGCGACGATCGTCCGGCCCTGCGAGTCGACCCCGATCGGGATCGAGTTGATCTCCCGCGCGTCGATGGCCCCCAGGTGCGCGGCGACCGCCTCCTTGAGCCCCAGGCGCACCGTCTCGGACTCGGCCGCGGCGCGCGTCCCGTCGGCTCCGGCGCCCTCGTTCCCGTCGGTGCGACCGCCGCCGTGCCCGGCGCGGGCCTCGCCGAAGTAGAAGCGGGTCAGCCACGGCAGCGCCTCCCCGCGGCCGCTCGCGATCTCGTCGAGGTCGTCTTCCATCGCGGCCGTGAACCCGTAGTCGACGAGCTCGGGGAAGTAGCGCTCGAGCAGCCCGACCACGGCGAAGGCGGTGAAGCTCGGCACGAGGGCGCTCCCCTTCTTCCACACGTAGCCGCGGTCGAGGATCGTCGAGATCACGCTCGCATAGGTCGAGGGCCTGCCCACCCCCAGCTCCTCCATCGCCTTCACGAGCGAGGCCTCCGTGTAGCGGGCCGGGGGCTGGGTGGCGTGCGCCCCGGGCTCGAGCTCGAGGGCACGGACGCGGTCGCCCTCGGCCAGGCGCGGGAGGACGACCTCGCGGTCGGCCAGCTCGGCCTCGGGGTCGTCTTCCCCCTCGACGTAGGCGCGCAGGAAGCCCGGGAAGGCGATGACCCGGCCGCTCGCGGACATCTCCGCCTCCGCGCCGCCGAGGAGGGGCGCGCCGTCGGGCACGGCAGCCACCAGGCGGACCTGCGCGCTCGTGCCCGTGGCGTCGACCATCTGCGAGGCGACGGTCCTCTTCCAGATGAGCTCGTAGAGCCGCAGCTCGTCCCCGTGGAGCGACGCCGACGCCTCCTCGGGCGTCCGGAACGCCTCTCCTGCGGGCCGGATCGCCTCGTGCGCCTCCTGGGCGTTCTTCACCCGCCGCTCGTAGCGACGCGGCGTGTCGGGCACGTACTCCGGACCGAACAGCCGCGTCGCCTGCGCACGGGCCGCCGTGAGCGCCTCGTCGGAGAGGGTCGTCGAGTCGGTCCGCATGTAGGTGATCCAGCCCTGCTCGTAGAGCCGCTGGGCGACCTGCATCGCCCGCTGGGCGCTGAAGCGGAGCTTGCGGCCGGCCTCCTGCTGGAGGGTGGAGGTGATGAACGGCGGCGCGGGGGAGCGGCGGAAGGGGCGCTCTGCGACCGAGCGGACCGTGAAGTCCGCTCCCGAGAGGCCCTCGGCCAGCGCCCGGGCCTCGGCCTCGCCGAGCACCTGTGCCCGCTCGGACGAGACCTCCCCGTGCTCGTCGAAGTCGCGACCCGTCGCGACGGGGGTGCCGTTCAGGGCGACGAGCGCGGCGCCGAACTGCCTCGGCTCGCCGCCGCTCGGCGCGGCGTCCGTCTGCTCGCCGTCGGGGGCGCCGGCGCCCGGGGCGGCGAAGGTGCCCTCCACGCCCCACCACGTCGCCGAGCGGAACCGGATGCGGGCACGCTCCCGCTCGACGACCATGCGGGTGGCCACGCTCTGGACCCGGCCCGCGGAGAGCCGCGGCATGACCTTGCGCCACAGGACCGGCGACACCTCGTAGCCGTAGAGGCGGTCCAGGATCCGGCGGGCCTCCTGCGCGTCCACGAGACGACGGTCCAGGTCCCGCCACTCGCGCACGGCGCGCTGGATCGCGGCAGGGGTGATCTCGTGGAACACCATCCGCTTCACCGGGACGCGGGGGGCGAGGACCTCGGTGAGGTGCCAGGCGATCGACTCCCCCTCGCGGTCCTCGTCGGTCGCGAGGTACAGCTCGTCGGCCTCCTTCAGGCGAGCCTTCAGGTTGGCGACGACCGAGCGCTTCTCGGGGGACACGACGTAGAGGGGCTTGAAGCCGTTGTCCACGTCGACGCCCAGACGGGCCCACTCCTCGGACTTGTAGGCCGCGGGAACCTCGTCGGCGCCCCGCGGCAGGTCGCGCACGTGGCCGACCGACGACTCGACGACGAAGTCGGGTCCGAGCATGCGCGAGATCGTGCGCGCCTTGGCAGGGGACTCGACGATCACGAGCGCCCTAGCCACGAGCTACGCCTTCCTTCGACACGGGATGCACCGGCGGGCCACCTGCCTCATGACGACGCCAGGCTCCCGGCTCGGCCGGGGCGCTGTCAAGGCACCCCGACCGCCGGAGCGCGCCGTCCAGGGGCGATCGGCGCGGCCGGTGGTCAGTCCGCCGCTCCGAGGGGTGCCGACGACGAGGCCGAGCCCGCCGCTGCGACGTCTGCTCCGGGGAGCGCCACGTCCATCCCCGGGGCCTTGCGCTTCGAGAAGGCGATGGCGGCGAGCAGGACCACGAGCGCGATCCCCGCGACGGCGTACCGCACGTCGTTGTGGCGCAGGGTGATGACCGCCGGCAGCACGAGGAGCGACACCAGGTTCATCACCTTGATGAGCGGGTTCAGCGCCGGACCGGCGGTGTCCTTGAACGGGTCGCCGACGGTGTCGCCGATGACGGCGGCCTTGTGGGGGTCCGAGCCCTTGCCGCCCTCGTGGCCGTCCTCGATGTACTTCTTGGCGTTGTCCCACGCACCACCGGAGTTCGACAGGGTGTTCGCCATCAGCTGGCCGGTGAGGATCGCCGCAGCGAGGAACCCGCCGAGCGCGAGGTAGTTGATCCCGAAGCCGACGATGACCGGCGAGAGGATCGCCAGGAGCGCCGGCGTCGCGAGCTCGCGCTGCGCCGCGGCGGTGCAGATGGAGATGACGCGCCCGTACTCGGGCTGCTCGGTGTAGTCCATGATCCCGGGGTGCTCGCGGAATTGGCGACGCACCTCCTGGACGACCGTCCCCGCCGACCTCCCCACCGCCCGGATCGCCAGTGACGAGAACAGGAAGGCGATCGACCCCCCGATCAGGAGCCCGATGAAGGTCGTCGGGTTCGACACGTTGATCTGCGTCAAGGTGTTGTGGAAGAGGGTCGCCGCCGAGAGGTGGAGCTGGGACCCGACCGTCTCGACGAAGGAGGCGAACAGGGCCACCGCCGCGATCACCGCCGAGCCGATCGCCACGCCCTTGGTGATCGCCTTCGTGGTGTTGCCGACCGCGTCGAGGCTCACCATGATCCGCTCCGCCTCACCGGTGAACTCGCCGGACATCTCGGCGACGCCCGCCGCGTTGTCCGAGACGGGGCCGAAGCTGTCCTCCGAGACCACCATCCCGGTCGTGGCCAGAAGGCCGATGCCGATGAGCGCCACGAGGTAGAGCGAGAGCTCGATGTTCCCGCCGCCGAGCCCGATCGCGACCCCGATGGCGATGGCGATGGCGATGATCGCCCACACCGACGACTCGAGCCCCGTGGAGATGCCCGACAGCACGGTCGTCGCCGGCCCCGTCCGCGCGGACTCGGCGATCTCGTGGACCGGGCTCCGCTCCGTCGAGGTGAACTGCTCGGTGATCAGGCTCAGCACCAGCGCGAGGCCCACGCCCGTGAGGACCGCCCAGAAGACCCGCAGGTCGTGCACGTAGAAGTCGGCGACGAAGAAGGCGCCCACCACCGTCAGGAGCGCGGCCAGCCAGAACCCCCGGTTGATCGGCGCCATCGCATTGCGGTCGGCCGCGCGGGCACGCACCGCGTAGACCCCGATCATCGACGCCACGATCCCCATCGCCGGCACGATGAGCGGGTAGATCACCGCAGGCGTGGGGTCGGCGGCGTGGCCGGCGAGCGTGTGGAACGCCGAGTACCCGAGGATGAGCGACGAGATGATGGTGATCTCGTAGGACTCGAAGAGGTCCGCCGCCATGCCCGCGCAGTCCCCGACGTTGTCCCCGACGTTGTCGGCGATCGTCGCGGCGTTGCGCGGGTCGTCCTCGGGGATGCCGGCCTCGACCTTCCCGACGAGATCCGCGCCGACGTCGGCAGCCTTGGTGAAGATCCCGCCGCCCACCCGCATGAACAGGGCGAGGAGCGATGCGCCGAAGGCGAACCCGATGAGGACCGCCGTCGCCGAGTTCTGGAAGATCAGCACGATCGAGGTCGCGCCGAGGAGGCCGAGCCCGACGCAGAGCATGCCGGTGATCGCGCCCGTGCGGAACGCCACCTGGAGGGCTCCGGCCATGCGCCCGCCGCGAGCCGCCGCCGCAGCGGTGCGGACGTTGCCGCGCACCGCCATGCTCATCCCGATGAACCCGGTCAGACCCGAGAACGCCGCCCCGAAGAGGAAGCAGATCACCCGGTAGATCCCCGCCTCCCCGAAAGAGAGGGCGACCGAGCCGTCCGGGCGGGTCACCTTCGTGGCCGTGAAGAAGATCAGCACGGCGAGAGGGACGACGATCACCGCGATCGTCCGGAACTGGCGGCGCAAGAAGGCCTCCGCACCCTCCTGGATGGCGTGCGCGATCTGGCGCATCTTGTCGGTGCCGGTGCCGGCGGCGAGGACGCCGCGCATGAGCACGACGCCGGTGCCGATCCCGATGAGGCCGGCGACCAGGGCGAGGACCAGCCAGATCGTGTCGGCAGCGCCCAAGTGGAAGGCCTGGTAGCTGCCCTCCGCTACGACGGGGTGCGGCATCGTGTCTGTCCTTTCCTACGCTGCGTCAGGCCCGACCTGTCCGGCTGCTCCGGTCCTGCGGCTCCGGGCACCCCAGCCACAGGACCAGCACGAGCGCGGCCGCCGGGCGCGCCGTGCGGGAAGACTCGCCGAGGGCGCCGCCGCCCAAGGCGCAGGGCACCATAGTCACCCGAGGCCGCCACCGGCAAGAACCGCGCACCGCCGCGCGCGCCGCGTGGCCGGCGCCCCCCGGTCATCCCGCCTCGGTGGGCACGCCCGGGCCGTCGACGTCGCGCTCGCCGACCAGCTCGTAGTCGGGGTTCAAGATGGCGAGCCGCCGCCCCCACGACCCGACCATCCCCTCGGCCACCAGCCGTGCCCCGGGCTCGATCCCCGGGATCCTCGGGCGGCCCTGGAAGACGAGGAGGATTCCGCCCGTCCGGTCCGCCAGGGTCGCCTCGAGGTTCGAGGTGCCCGCACGCGGCTGCACCCGGACCGCCTTCACCCGACCGGCCACCCGCACCCGCTGCCGCCACTGGACCTCCCCGATGGGACGGGTCCCGGCGGCCCGAGCCGCAAGGGCGCGGTCGGCGTCGGTCAGGGGGACGCCGCGGTCCTGCCCCCGGCGCTCGCGCTCAGAGGGGGGGCCACCTGGGCCGCCCCGTGGGCCGGTGCCGGAGCCCGCGCCGCCGGGGCGAGCGCGCCCCGCCTTGGCGACGGCGTACGCGGCCATCCGCTGGGCCACGCCGCCGCGCCCCGCCGCGCCAACCCCGGTCCCCTGCAGGTTGAACGGGACGATGGTCGCGCTCACGTGGGGGACCTGGCTCACGACGGCGGCGATCTTGTCGGCCGTGCGGTCGTGGAGGAGGCGCTGCCAGCCCCACACGAAGCTCCGGCGCGGGAGGATGAGCGTGCACTCGGTGTCACCGTCCGCCACGGTCTCGGCGGCGAGCTCCAGGGCTGCCCTCCCGAGCCGGCGGTCGGGGACCTCCACGACGTCGAGCGGCAGGCGCGACATCCCGACGCGCGCCCACTCGGCCTCGAGCTCCCTCGTCGCCTTGTTGTCGATGTCGAAGTGCACCGCACGGAGCTCGTCGGGTGCCAGGGTACGGGCGTACTGGATCGCCCGCACCGTCGCCATGTCGAGGTTGTCGACGAGCACCACGACGGCGTGACGGCGGAGGACCGGCGTCTCCGCCAGCCCCGCGGCGCTCACCTCGAGCTCCCTTCCCTCCCGCACGTACTGGCGGTGCATCCGGATGAGGCCCCAGTACAAGAGCGGGCCCACGATCACGACGACCCACGCCCCCTCGAGGAACTTGGCGAAGGCGAAGATGAGCACCACGCTCGCGGCGAGGACGGCGGCGAACCCGTTGACCACCACCTTGCGCCGCCAGTGCGCCCCGCGCTCGGTCAGGTGGTGCTTCACCATCCCCGAGCCGGCCATGGTGAAGCCGGTGAAGACGCCGATGGCGTACAGCGCCACCAGCGAGTCCACGTTCGCCCTGAAGGCCAGGATCAGCGCCAGCGACACGACGGCCAGCACGATGATGCCGCTCGAGAAGGCGAGCCGGTGCCCGCGCCGGGTGAGCTGACGCGGCAGGAACTGGTCGCCCGCCACGAAGCTGGCCAGGTACGGGAACCCGTTGAAGCTCGTGTTGCCGCCCGTGTACAAGATGAGCAGCGTGGCGACCTGCACGATGTAGTAGACGGGGCCGTGGCCCGCCACCGCCTGGACCTCCTGGGAGAGCACCGTCGGCGACCCCGCGGCGTAGGGGACGGCGTGCGTCCACCTCGCCAGCATCGTGACGCCGAGCACGAGGAAGCCCAGGACCGAGCTCATCGCGACGAGCGTCACCCGCGCGTTGCGCGCCTCGGGCTGGCGGAAGGCGCTCACCCCGTTCGAGATCGCCTCGAGGCCGGTGAGCGAGGACCCGCCGTTGGCGAAGGAGCGCAGGAGCGAGATGAAGGCGAGGCCCATGAGCAGGCCGCTGCCGCGCGTCCCGAACTGGTGGCCGTAGATGAGGTGGTGGGAGGGGATCGGCAGCGGGTGCAGGTCGCCGAGTGCGGCCTCGATGTACCCGGCCACGATCACGCCGGCGAGGCTGAGCACGAAGAAGTAGGTGGGGAAGGCGAAGAACTTGCCCGCCTCGCGGATGCCGCGCAGGTTGCCGTAGAGGAGGACGAGGACGACGGCGACGGTGATCGGGACCGTCCAGGGGACCAGGGCGGGGAGCGCGCTCGTGAGCGCGGCGGTCCCGGCGGAGGTCTGGACCGCGACCGTGACCGTGTAGTCGATGAGGAGCGCCACCGCCGCGATCTGCGCGACCTTGGGGCCGAAGTTGTCCCGGGCGACGACGTAGGACCCGCCGGCCTTCGTGTACAGCTTGATCACGTCCAGGTACGAGAGCGTCACGAAGAACAGGACGCCCAAGATGGCGAGCGTGACGGGCACGACCAGGGTGAAGGCGGCGAGCCCGACGTAGGGCACCAGCTGGGTCAGCATCTCCTCGGTCCCGTAGGCCGACGACGAGATGCAGTCGGGAGCGAGCACGCCCAGGGCGATCGGGCGGCTGAGCCGTTCCTGGCGGAGCTGCTCGGAGACGAGCGGTGCACCGAGCAGCCTGTTCTTCAGCCGGTACCGCAGCGTCTCGGGAAAGGCGGCGGCGGAGTCGACCGGGATCGTCGTCGGTCGTGTCATCGCCGGGGGGACGGCAGGGCGGCCGGCCATGGCGATGCCCTCGGCGTCCGCGCCGGAGCGGTCGCCGCCTGCTGGGCGCGCGGCGACGTCGGCTCCGTCGGCGGGATCGGGCATCCGCCCAAGCGTAGAGCGGCGGCGCCCGGGTGCTCTGGACGGCCTGGCCTCCTCCGGCGCCCCGACACCGCGCCGGCGCGGTGGCCGGCCTTTGCGGGACGACCGAAACCCGACTAGCACTTGGCGGGTGCACGTCGTGGTGGTGGGCTGCGGGCGGGTCGGCTCGGGTCTCGCGGTCTCGCTCACGGGCCGGGGGCACTCCGTGGCGATCATCGACCGGAACCCGCGCGCCTTCAGGAGGCTCCCCGCCGACTGGGGCGGCCAGCGCGTCCACGGCTCGGGGTTCGACCGCGACCACCTCGACGAGGCGGGTGCGGCGCGCGCCGACGCGCTGGCTGCCGTCACGAGCGGGGACAACAGCAACATCCTCACCGTGCGGATCGCCCGGGAGACCTACGGCATCGCCCACGTCGTCGCGAGGATCTACGACCCCCGGCGCGCCGAGATCTACCAGCGGCTCGGGATCCCGACGGTCGCGACGGTGACCTGGACCATCGACCAGGTGCTCCGCCGCCTGCTCCCCGACGACGTCGCCACCGAGTGGTCCGACGCGTCGGGCCGGCTCCGGCTGGTCGAGCGCGAGCTCCCCGACTCGTGGGCGGGCAGACGCCTCGGCGACCTCGACCTGCCCGGCGAGATCTCCCTCGTGGCCGTGACCCGGGCCGGCATCCCGCGCCTGCACGCCGACGACCTCATCGGCCAGGAGGGCGACATCCTGCACCTCGTCGTCACCCAGGACGCCGTGGGCGAGCTGCAGCGCCGCTGCGGCGCGGCGGGGGTCGGGGGCGACACGGGGACCGGCGGCCGAGGACCCGGAGCACGGCCATGAGGGTCGCCATCGCCGGGGCCGGCAGCGTCGGGACGGCCATCGCGGGCGACCTCGTCGCCAGCGGGCACGAGGTCCTCGTCCTCGAGCAGGACCCCGACCTGGTCCAGCAGCGCCGAAACGAGGTGCCCGAGGTCGAGTGGATCGCGGCGGACGCCTGCGAGGTGGCATCCCTCGACGCGGCAGGGTTCGCGTCGGTCGACGTCGTGGTGGCCGCCACCGGCGACGACGAGGACAACCTGGTCGTCTCGCTGCTCGCCAAGCAGGAGTTCGCCGTGCCGCGGGTCGTCGCGCGCGTGAACAACTCCAAGAACCAGTGGCTGTTCAACGAGAGCTGGGGCGTCGACGTGTACGTCTCCACCCCCCAGCTCCTCACCGCGCTCGTCGAAGAGGCGGTCTCGGTGGGCTCGCTCGTGCGGCTCCTGCAGTTCCAGGGCGGGACGGCACACCTCGTGGAGGTCACCCTCGCCGACGACTCGCCCGCCGCGGGCGTCGCGATCTCGGACCTCGGGGTCCCCAGGGACGCGACGGTCGTCGCCGTCGTGCGAAGGGACCGACTGGTCGTCCCCCGCGGCGACACGGTGCTGCAGACCGGGGACGAGGTGCTCGTGCTCGTCACGAGCGACGTCGAGCAGACAGTGCAGTCCCTGTTCATCGCGCGCTGACCGAGGACGTCGCGGTACGGAGGTCGCGGGGCGCGCACCTACGATTGGCACGTGCGAGCGGCCTTCTTCGACCTCGACAAGACCGTGATCGCCAAGGGCTCGATCCCCGCCTTCGGACGGCCGTTGCGCCGCGGGGGCCTCGTGAACCGCCGCGTGGTGGTGCGCGCGCTGATCGGCCAGCTGATCTACCTCCACCTCGGCGCCGACTCCGAGCGGCTCGCGCGCGTCAGGGAGTCGCTCCTCGCCCTCACCAAGGGATGGCCCCGGGCCCGCGTGCGCGAGATCGTCCGCGACACGCTCCTCGAGACCGTGGAGCCGCTCATCTACAACGAGGCGCTCGAGCTGATGGAGGCGCACCACCGCTCAGGGGACCGCGTGTACCTCGTGTCGGCGTCGCCCGAGGAGATCGTCGTCCCCCTGGCCGAGCTGCTCGGAGCCGACGGGGCGATCGCGTCCGTGGGGGAGGTGGACGGCGAGGGCCGCTACACCGGGAGGATGGCGTTCTACGCCTCGGGCGAGGGGAAGGCCGAGGCGATCCGTGCGCTCGCCGCCCGTTCGGGCCTGGACCTGGCTGCGTCGTCCGCCTACTCGGACTCGGCGACGGACATCCCGATGCTCGAGACGGTCGGCCACCCGGTGGCGGTGAACCCGGACCGGGCCTTGTCGAGGGTCGCCCGCGAGCGGGGGTGGGAGGTCCGCCAGTTCACCAAGCCGGTCCGCCTCCGCAACAAGGTGACGGTGCGCGCGCCGCTGCTCACGACGGGCCTCGCGCTGGCGGCCGGCGCGGCGGCGCTGTGGTGGCGCGCGCGGCGGCCCCAGACCGCGGTCGGCGGCCTCGCGTCCGCCTGAGCGGCGGCGCGTCCGCCTGCGCGCCCGAAGCGTCCGGGACCGGGTCGTCCGAGCGCGACCGGACCTGCGCCGGTCAGGCGGCCCGGAGCCGACGGGCGGCCACCACGCCGGCGGCGACGAGCAGGGCGAGGACGATGAGCTTCTTCACCGCGCCGATGGTACCCGGGGCGCGGTGCCGGCCGAGCGGCCGGGACCGGAGCGGCGCTCAGACGGTGAGGAGGTCGCGCGCGCCGGTGTCCGAGGAGGGGTGCCGGAGCTTGGACATCGCCCTGGCCTCGATCTGGCGGATGCGCTCACGGGTCAGGTTGAAGTGCTCGCCCACCTCTTCGAGCGTCCGCGGCTCGCCGCGGTCGAGACCGAAGCGCAGGCGCAGGATCTCGCGCTCGCGCTCGTCGAGGGGCGAGAGCAGCCTCCCGATCTCCTCGGGCAGGAGCGAGACCGCCGCGACCTCGAAGGGCGACTCCGCCGACCGGTCCTCGACGACGTCGCCGAGCTCCGCGTCGCCGTCCTCGCGCAGCGGCTCCGACAGCGAGAGCGGCTCTGCCCGGAACCGCAGCGCCTCGACCAGCTTGTCCTCGGGCATCTCGACTTCCACACCCAGCTCGGCCAGCGTGGCCGGGCGGCCGAGCTTGAGCTCGAGGCGCGCCTGGGCCTTCTGCACGCGGGCCAGGGTGTCGCCGGCGTGGACCGGCAGGCGGATCGTCCGACCGGTGTTGGCGATGCCGCGGGTGATGGCCTGGCGGATCCACCAGGTGGCGTAGGTGGAGAACTTGAAGCCCTTGCGCCAGTCGAACTTCTCGACGGCGTGCATGAGCCCGAGGTTCCCCTCCTGGATGAGGTCCAGGAGGGGAAGGCCCGACGCCTGGTACTTCTTGGCGATCGACACCACCAGCCGCAGGTTCGACTGGACGAAGGTCTGCTGCGCCCGCTCGCCCGCGTGCACCACCCGGCGCAGCTCCCGACGCTTGGCCGCGGTGAGCGACTTGGGCGACTTGCGGATCTCCTCCTCTGCCTGGCGGCCGGCTTCGATGGCCTGGGCCAGGCGGACCTCGTCGTCCTTGGTGAGCAGCGGGTACTGACCGATGTCGGTCAGGTACAGACGTACGAGGTCCTCGTCGTCACGTTCGATGCGTTCCTTCGCCAAAACCCGTCCCGAGCCTTCCGCTGTAGTACGTTTGACACCGGCGGGGTCGTGCACGCCCCGCGCCGGCTCCGGATGGACGCCTGGCGCTGCGTGCGCGCAGAGAGCCGGTGAGGTGATTTTACAGGGCGGGTCAAGTACCCCCTGCCCGTGGCCCCGCCGAGGGTTCCTGGCCCTCCTCCCACCAGGGCAGGAGCACCAGCTCCCCCTCGTGACGGGGCAGGAGCGCGCCCAGACTGGCGGTCCACTCGCCGGGAGGGCCGGCCGGGCCGGCCGGTGCATGGCGTTCCGCCAGCAGGTCGGCGAGCTCCCCGGCGCGCGCCAGCTCCGCCTCCTCGTCCCGCACGACCAGCCCGAGTGCCCGGATGGCCGGCCCGTCGGCGACCGGCACCAGACGGTCCGAGAACCCGCGGTAGGAGGCAAGGAGCGCGGGGAGCGCCACGCGGGCGAGGACCGTCACGAACCGATGGGCGGCCGTCACCTCGTCGCCGTCCCACCCTCCCGGGGCGATGCGCTCGAGCAGCCGGCCGGCTGGAGCGGCCGGTCGCGTGAGCGCGTCGTGGTCCCATCCGGCGAGCACCGGCAGCCTCGCCGCCCACAGCTCGGCGTGCCAGGCGTGCTGCGCGGAGGCTTCGAAGCAGAACAGGCGGGCTTCGTCGGCGACGCCGGGCGCCGAGGCCCATGCGCCGGTCACCTCGAACAGGCGACGCTCGACCCAGCAGAACGTGCCGAAGCGTGCCGCGGCCTCGGCCAGCCGGAGCGGTCGTGCAGACGACGTCACGGGCCGGCGTCCGTGCGCACCGCGAGGCGACCACCGTAGGCGTTCGTGATCGGCATCCGCCGGTCTCGGCCGAACGCCTTGTTGGTGATGCGGACCCCGGGGGCCATCTGGCGGCGCTTGTACTCCGCCCCGTCCACCAGCCGCACGACGCGCTCCACCAGCTCGGGATCGAACCCGGCCTGGACGAGGTCCGCTGCCGTGCGGTCGTGCTCGACGTACGCCTCCAGCACCGGGTCGAGCACCTCGTAGGGCGGGAGCGACTGGTCGTCGCGCTGTGTCGGCCGGAGCTCGGCGGAGGGGGGCTTCTCGAGGACCGCGCGGGGGATCGGCTCGACGGCGCCTTCCGCGGCCGCCCGGGCGTTGCGGGAACGGCAGAGCTCGTAGGCGAGGGTCTTCGGCACGTCCTTGATCACGGCGAAGCCCCCGGCGGAGTCCCCGTACAGCGTGGAGTAGCCGGTCGCCATCTCGCTCTTGTTGCCGGTGGTGAGGACGATCCACCCGGTCGCGTTCGAGACGCCCATCAGGATCACGCCGCGAATGCGCGACTGCAGGTTCTCGTCGGTGGTGCCGGTCGGGGGGGCACCGAGGGCGCGCTCGAGCTCGGCGGCCATGCAGCGGTGGGCCCCGTCGATGGGCACGACCGAGAGGTCGATCCCGAGGCGCCCGGCCAGGTCGCGTGCATCGGTCAGCGAGCCCTCGCTCGAGTAGCGCGACGGCATCGCGATGCCGTGGACGTGCCCGGCACCGATCGCATCGACGGCCACGGTGGCGACGAGCGAGGAGTCGATGCCGCCGGAGAGCGCGACGACCGCGTCGGAGAACCCGTTCTTCGCGAGGTAGTCCCGGGTGCCGAGGACGAGCGCCGCGTAGACCTCGGCCACCGGGTCGAGCGGCGGCGGCACCGGCGGCCTCGCTTCGCCGGCCCGGGGGGGCCCGGAGCCCTCGAGCTCGACGACGCGGGACGCCGCGGTGCGCGCCCCGGGCACGGGCAGGTCGCGCACGGGGACGTCGGGCACGGGGACGTCGGGCACGGGTCCGGGCACGGGGACGTCGACCACGACGAGGTCCTCGGCGAACTGCGCTCCTGCCGCGAGGAGCGAGCCGTCTGCGCCGACCACGAGGCTCGCGCCGTCGAACACGAGCTCGTCCTGACCGCCGACGAGGTTCACGTAGACGATCGGGGCACCCACCTCGGCCACCCGGTCGCGCAGCATCGCCAGACGCTCGTCGCGCCGCCCACGCGAGTAGGGAGAGGCGTTGAGGTTCACGACGAGCTGTGCCCCCGCGGCGCCGAGCTCGGCCACCGGCCCGTGGTCCGCCCACACGTCCTCGCAGATCGACACGCCCACGAGCACGCCCCCCACGCGGTACAGCTCGGCGGGGCCGCGCCCCGGCGTGAACCAGCGCTGCTCGTCGAAGACGCTGTAGTTCGGGAGCAGCCGTTTGCGGTACACGCCCGCCACCCTGCCGCCGGCGCACACCGCAGCGGCGTTCGCGAGCCGACCCCTCCGGTCGCCCCATGCGTCCTCCCTGGCCTCCGCCCCGGTCGCCCCCTCGCCGACCATCGGCCTCTCCTCGCCGGGACGCCGCTCGACGAACCCGACCACCGCCGCGCACCCGGTCGCCGCGCCCGCCACCTCGTCGAGGGCTGCCTCGTTGTCGGCCACGAACCCTGCCTTGAGCAGCAGGTCCTCGGGGGGGTACCCGCAGATCGCGAGCTCGGGGAAGACGCAGAGCTGCGCGCCGGCGCCCTGTGCGCGCTCGAGCGCGCCGAGGATCCTCCCGACGTTGCCCGCGAGGTCGCCGACGACCAGGTCCAGCTGGGCCATCGCGACCCGAAGCGCCATGGACGTCAGCCTACGGGCGCGCCGGGACGCACCCCGGCCCCCCGGAGCCCCGACGCCGGCGCCCCGGCCCCCGGAGCTCCGACGCCCCGCGCCGGCGCCCCGGAAGCCGGCGAGATTCACACGCCGTTCACACCCAGGACACGACGGCGCCACGAACCCCTGCTCTAATGGCACCACCAGCGCACGTACGGGCAGCCGAAGGTGCCGGCACACCGGGAGGACGGGGAGCAGTGAGCTACCAGGCCGAG
>Ga0209061_1000911_pt1 | contig 58415 bp, 51 predicted proteins | sample Coa_R1_10_FD_187157 | JGI IMG/M metagenome (GOLD analysis project Ga0209061, IMG submission 187157) | Surface soil microbial communities from Centralia Pennsylvania, which are recovering from an underground coalmine fire - Coalmine... | ecosystem: Environmental > Terrestrial > Soil >... | reverse complement strand
CAGCTGCTGAACCGCTGCCAGTTTTACTTCCTTCGTGAACTTCCTTCGAGACAACGACATGAGTAGAATTCTCCATTCGATGAAATTCGACTCTTAACTGTTTGTCTCAATTTAGGGGACAAGTCCACAGGGATGCGACTCGAGCGCCGACTCAGAGGCCGGAATGGCCGGGGCGGCGGAAGCCGCCCCGCTCCGCAGCCATTCTGGCGATAAAGCGTTAAATCCCGGGAGCGCGAGGGCAGAGCCCTCGCATCAAGAAATGCCTCCTTCCTCATTAACCCGCCGCCATGGTTACGATCTTGCCCGGCGTTTCCTCGGCCGGCGCGTCGTCGAATGTCAGATACGCTTTTTCGTCCGTGAGCCAGTCTTCGTGCTTTTCCACCAGCAGCATTCCGATGAGCCGCACGCAGGCTGCGGAATGCGGGAAGATGCCGATGACGCGCGTGCGCCGGCGAATCTCCAGGTTTAGCCGCTCCAGCGGATTGGTTGACGAGATCCGAATGCGGTGCGGCTGCGGATAATGCAAATAGCTCAAGACGTCGTCAATGCCTGCCTCGAATACCTCCATCGCTTTGGCGAATCGATTCTGAAATTGGCGGACCAGGTCGGCTGCCTTCACCTTGGCGCTTTTCTCGTCGCGCTGCACGAATACGGCCTTCATCCCCTCACTTACTTCTGCCTGGCTGCGCTTGGGGACGTGCACCAGGACGTTGCGGTAGAAGTGCACCTTGCACCGCTGCCACTCCGCTTTCAGCACCTTTCGCACCGCGGCCTTCAGGCCTGCGTGCGCGTCCGAGATGACCAGCGCTACGCCGCTCAGACCGCGCTCTTTGAGGCTCTTGAAAAATGCCGTCCAGCCTTCCTCGCTTTCCGCCGGAATGACATCGAAGCCCAGCACCTCACGGCGGCCTTGCAGGTTCACTCCCGTGGCGATCACCACGGCCATTGACTCGACACGGTTGTCCACGCGCACCTTCTCGTAAAGCGCATCCACCCACACGTACCGGCTCTCGCCTAACGGCCGTTCCCGGAACTGCCGTACCTTCTCATCCAAAGCTGCGCACAACTGGCTCACCTGGCCGGCCGATACGCCCGCAATCCCGAGATCCTCCAACACGGTTTCGATCTTCCGCGTCGACACGCCTTGCACCACCGCTTCTTGAATCACGCTGATCAGGGCCTGCTCGCTGCGCCGCCGGTGCTCGATAAAACTCGGCACATAACCGCCCTCGCGCAGTTTGGGCACTTTCAGGTGCATCGTCCCCAGGCGTGTGTCCCATCGCCGGTCCCGAAACCCGTTGCGGTGCGTCGTCCGTTCCGGGCTTCGCTCATGCGGCTCCGCGCCGACTTTGGCCGTTACCTCGGCTTCCATGATGAAATCAGCGATCATTTCCGCCATCGCGCGTAGCGGGTCTTCCGCACTGCTTGCGGTCTCGACGAGCTTGTCCGCGAGCTCGTTCCGGTCTATTCTGTCTTTGGCCATCCGTTCGTTAGCTCCTTTCGTGAAAGCTGGACACTTCCACTGGAGCCAGCAGCGGCTGGCCTTTGTCAAGACCCTAATTTACACTCAAAATTTTACGCGGCCCCAGCCGATCATGTTGGGAATATGTTCGATGACGTGCGACGCGACTACGTAATCGAACTGCTTGCCTGCACAGGCCGTGGAGAGGTCCCCATCTGGTGCAACGAACGAGACGTCCACGATCCTGGATTTGTCTATACTGGGATCGTCCACGTATTTCTTACGTAGATCGTCAGTCGACAGATGGTCGAGGTAATAAATCTCGCCCTGATCTTTCGTGACGACGGGGGACGTTAAGGGGCCAATCTCCAAACCCGTCATGTGGGTGGGATCTATACGGTTTAAAAGCTTTTCTCTTCTATTCGGCATTGATCACCGTTGGATTGTCGATTATATTATATGGGCGCGGCGGGTGCGGTGCAGGCTTGCTATTTGCTCAGCGCATTGTCAGAGCAGACGGTGTCACTGCTGGGAGAGCAACCGAATACCGGGATTCAGATTTGAGCAGTTTGGAGGTATCCAGAGTTTCCGGAGCGTAGTTTGATCTCGTTGAATCAGGACTCACTTCCGGAAATGGGCTATGCTGCGGCTGTTTCGTATAGTGACCAGACTGCAAAGAGGTCGCGACACTTTTTCGTTCAGTATCAATCAGGAAGGGGAGGAGTTCATGGCGTCAGATAGACACCGGCAGCACATCGTTTGGCGGTTAGTCGGGAAATGCTCCGCATACAGGCGATTATACAAGTTTCCATTCTGGCTCAGGCGGGGATATGTTGAAGAACTTTATGCTATCAATACCGCCCGGGCAGCCAAAGACGTAGCCGTTCACCTACGGGGCGAAATAGCCGAAGATGTCAAGAAAAAGCTGAGTTGGGTCGTTAACGAATGCGCTGATCCATCCATTGGTGCTCGGGACAATCGCCATATTTGAAGTAAGCGCTCCGTCTATGGCGTTGAGGGTCGAAACTGCGGGCTGTGGCTGGCCTTCGGGCCACAATGCCTGGCTTTACAGCGAACGGCGAACAGTGTCTTAACTGTTTGTCTCGGCAAACGGGGCAGCCGCACTCGTGGACCGCGACGACTTTACTGTCCGGAAACGTGGCGGCGTGAAAACTCGCCGCATCCTGCGCGTCCTTGTCAAACCAGAGGCAGATCGTGTTTTTTGGCTGCATATGCGCGTGCTTGTTGTGCTCGAACGCGATCACACCATTTTCTACTTTTTTTGATCCGCGCCATCCAATTCGAACCAGACCGCCGCCAGATTGCACTTTGCCCGCCGTGCCGCTTAGCGACCGCCGCCGCCGCGAGCGAGGCACAGCCAGTGGTGGGAAGCCGCGGCCGGTTAGGGGCTGCGCGTGGCGGTTAAAGCCGCGGATCGCAAACGCCGCGTTGGCCCGGTCGAGCTACCAGCGGATGCATGCATTCCTTGATAGGATGGGTCCCTATGAGCACCTCAATCGTTGCGACTCCGCCGAAAACGGCCGCGCTGCCGCTTGCAAAATGGGTCTGGTTTGGAATTGCCATTGCGGTTGGGTTCGTGGTAGCGCTGATGCCTACGCCACAAGGGTTGACGCACCACGCGCAGATTGTGTTGGCGATCGTGGCGTTTGCCATCGTGATGTGGGCAGCGGAGGTGATGAACAACGGGATAGCCTCGATTCTGATGATGGCGCTGCTGATCGCGGTGGCCAAAGTGCCACCGCCGCGGGCGCTCAGCGGATTCGCCGATCCGGCCTTCTGGACGCTGCTGTCGGTGCTGTATTACGGCTACGCCATGCAGAAAACCGGTCTGGCCGAGCGCATCTCCTACTGGATCCTGTCCTTATTTCCGGGCAGCTACGCAGGCATTCTGGGCGCCTTCTTCGTCATCGGGCTGGTGCTGTCCATGGGCATTCCATCCATGACGGTGCGCACCTCGATCATGGCGCCCATCGCCTGGGCCCTGGTCCAAACCCTGGGTTTGAAGGCGCGCAGCAAGGGGGCCGCGCTGATCATGATCACGGTTATCGAAATGGCGGTGGTGCCGGGGCTGGCGTTCGAACTCGGATCACTGAACGGTCCTGTGGTCATTAAGATGTTCGGCGATAAGCACATCCCGCTCACCCAGGGCAGCTATTTCGTAGTAATGGCAGTCCCGACGCTCATTTTGTGCGGGCTGATTCTGGTGCTGAATCAGTTGGTGCTACGGCCCGAAGCGAAGCTGAGCACGTCGCGGGAATTCGTAAAGGGAAAGCTGGCCGCACTGGGCACATTCAATCGCCAGGAAATGATCACCGCCTTGGTGGTAGCGGTGTCCATTTTCTTGTGGGCCACGCAGAGCACCCCCAACCAGGTCCGCTTGCATCCGTTACCGTCATATATCGTCGGCATGCTCGCTTTGACGGTGTTCGCGGTGACTGGCATCCTACAGGATTCGGATATCGCCAAGGGCGTTTCCTGGACCCTGATGCTATTTTTGGGCGGGATTTTCGGTCTGCAAACCGTGATTCCCGATGCGAAAATCACGGACTGGCTCGCGTCGATGATGGTGCCGCACATGCAGGCGCTGGTTTCCACGCCGGTGCTGCTGCTGATTCTGCTGGCTCTGGTGATGCTGGCGCTGCGCTGGCTCGACCCGACGGCATTTATCGCATTGCCGCTGGTATTCCTTCCGCTATCGGAGCCGTTGGCTAAAGCCGGGATACCGCCCCTGATCCTGACCGCTCCACTGTTGCTGTGCTCGGCGCCTTTCTGGATGCCTTACATGAATTTCTGGATAGCCATGGGCGATGGCATCAGTTCGCGGCAGGCATGGAACCGCGGTCAGTTGGCATTGACAGCGACTCTATATTCCGTTGCGGCGATTGTGGCGACCGTGGTGGGGTACTTCTTTTGGAAGATGGTGGGCGTGCTATAAGCACGACGGTAGGCCGATTATTTATCTTCTAAACCCTTGATGCGCCGCTCGTGAGCTAGCGATATCCCGGGAGCGATTCACGGCATTGGGAAATGCCCAGGAAAAGCTCACCAAAGCGCTGGCGGATTTCAATGCCGATGTGACACATCATGCCGCTAGTAGGAACCGTGTTATCGAACAACTCTGTTCCAATCGTCGCAAATTTGGAGCGCCCGCTGGATTGCGGGTCGCACCCCACTTTTCGCAGGAACTTTGCTGTCCGATCCACCGTCTGCACGTCATATTGTTAGTTCCGGGATGTAAGCTGGTATAGGTGCGGAAAGGCACAGAAGTCTATGGATGTACCACGTAAGGACGCTCGGAAGAAAAAGATTATCCGCCGCATTCTGGCCGTGGTGGTGCTGGGGATTGCCGCCGGCGGCATAACAGTTGGCCTCTCCCGCTTGAAGCCCGCGGCGCCCGGCGTGGAAATGTCCACGTTGTGGCCGGATACGGTGAAACGCGGGCCCATGCTCCGCGAGGTGCGCGGGCTGGGGACGCTGGTTCCGGAAGAGACTATGCTCATTCCGGCCACCACCGATGGCCGCGTGGAGCGGATTTTGGTCTATCCGGGCACGCCAGTAAAAGCGGACACCGTCGTCATGGTCCTCACCAGCCCGGAACTGGAAACCGCTACGCTCGATGCCGAGTATGCATTGAAAGCGGCGCAGGCGGATTACGACAACCTTAAAGTAACCCTGGAGAAGACCAAGCTCGATCTGGAATCCACCGCCGCGCAGGTGGGCGCCGATTACAACACTGCGAAGCTCGAAGCCGACCGCGATGCGGAACTGGCCAAGCAGGGCCTCAGTTCGGCGCTCGACGCGAAGATTTCCGCCGTGAAAGCAGAGCAGTTAAAAGAGCGGTATGGGCTGGAGGAGCAGCGTCTGAAAATCAACGCATCCGCCGAAGAGGCGCAACTGGCCGCGCAGAAAGTAAAAGTGGAGCAACTTGAGGCGGAGTATAAGCTGAAGAAGAGCCAGTTAGACCAGCTTCAGGTAAAGGCCGGATTCGATGGCACTCTGCAACAGCTTCCTACCCCAGTGGAGGTAGGACAGAAAGTGACCGCCGGAACTCCCTTAGGTAAGATCGCGCAGCCTTCCAAGTTAAAGGCCGAGCTGAAGATCGCCGAAACGCAAGTGAAGGACGTGGCTATCGGACAGCCGGCGATTATCGACACGCGCAACGGTCTGATTGACGGGCGCGTTTCGCGCATCGATCCGTCGGTATTGAACGGGACGGTAACTGTGGATGTCGCTCTAAAAGGGCCGTTGCCTGCGGCCGCGCGCCCCGATCTGAGCGTGGACGGAACCATTCAACTGGAGAAGCTGAACGACGTGGTATACGTGGGCCGGCCGGTGTTCGGGCAACAGGACGCAACCGTGCAGCTCTTCAAGATCGAGCCTGACGGCAAATTCGCAAATAAAGTAAAGGTCACGTTCGGACGGGCTTCCGTAAACACCATCGAAGTGAAAGAGGGCTTGCAGGTCGGAGACAAAGTGATTCTATCCGATATGTCGAGCTATGACAGCTACGACCGGATTCGATTGAACTGATGAACTGACATTGGTTGAACGGACATTGCTCGAACAAACCAGGCGCGCGCTGCGTAAGAGTTGGAGGAAGGTGCAGGGATGACGAACGGTTCGGAAACGCTCATTAAGCTGGATGCCGTCAGCAAGGTCTTCGTAACCGATGAAGTGGAGACCCACGCATTGGAGGGCATCCACTTCCAAGTGAACAAAGGTGAATACCTGTCGATTGCCGGGCCATCCGGCTGCGGCAAGTCGACGCTGCTGGCGATTCTGGGACTGCTGGACACGCCGAGTGACGGCACCTACTACCTCAACGGAAAGCCTGTGACGGGGCTGAAGATGTCGGAGCGTGCGCGTATCCGCAATCGCGAGATCGGCTTCATCTTCCAGGCGTTCAATTTGATTGGCGATCTGACGGTGTATGAGAACGTCGAACTGCCGCTCACCTACCGGGGGATGGGGTCGGCCGAGCGGAAGAAGCGCGTCCAGGAATCGCTCGAACGGGTCGGCATGCAGCACCGCATGAAGCACTATCCTTCGCAGCTTTCCGGAGGCCAGCAGCAGCGCGTGGCCGTGGCGCGGGCATTGGCGGGCGATCCTCTGATTCTGCTGGCGGACGAGCCCACCGGGAATCTCGATTCGCATAATGGCGAAGCCGTCATGACCTTGTTGCGGGAACTACATAAAGCCGGTTCGACCATTTGCATGGTGACCCACGATCCGCGCTACGCCGACTTTGCCGACCGCCAGATTCACCTGTTCGACGGCAAGATCGTCGATCAGCAAATGGAGAAGACGGTTAACTAGCGGCCCGCGCGCCTCTCGCCTGGGTCACCGCCCCACCATTCCGGGTGGGACGCCGCGGGTTTGGGGTGGGCCGCGAAGAATTCGAGCATCGGACCGAATTGGCCGATTACGGCATCATAATGGCCGGCCTTGGGGAGTTCGACATACACCACCTCCGCGCCCGCATGACGGGCGGCGGCCACCATGGCGCGCGACTGGGCTACAGGCACGGTGCCGTCCATGGCGCCGTGCACCACGTACTGCGGCACGTCGCGGAGCTTGAGGATATCGGCGGGGTTGCCTCCCCCGGCCATGGGTCCCAGCGCCGCAAAAATCCCTGGGTGCTGCGCGGCCAGCCGCCAGGTGGCATAGGCCCCCATGGAATGGCCCATGAGATAAATCCGGCGGGGGTCGATCCGGTAATCGCGCCGCACTTCGGCCAGAACGTCGAAGACATCTTGCTCGGCCGCCCCGCGATAGCCGGAGGTGGGCCCGCGGCCCTCCGGGCACACCACCAGAAACCCGAGCCGCTGCGCTTCCGGTTTTAGCGGCGCTTCGGGGTAGCTGTCGAAGAAGTCGTTCTCATCGCCACCGGCGCCATGCAGCGCCACCACCAGCGGAAAATCGCGCCGGCCATCGTAGCCAACCGGGACGAACAGCCGGTAGGGCTGCAGGGAATGGTCCACGGTGGAGCGGTAGGCGCGGCGGAAATCGCCGGGATTGGCGCCGAAGGGGTCGCGGCCGGCGGCTAAATCGTCCAGCATGGCATTGGCCGCCGCGAACTGCTTGGCAAACGGATATCTGCTGAAACGGCGCAAGCCTTCTTCGCCGCGATCGGCGCGTTCATAGAAGCGCAGAACGTACTCGGCCGTGGCCAGCGCGGCCTGTCTTTTCGGCGCTCCGCTTGTTTCTGACGCTTCGCTAGACGAAACCTGCGCGAGTTTTTCGCCGAGAGCCGCGGCCGAGTGCGACAGGCTCTCGATGTGCACGGTAACGGATTTTAGCAGGATGTCGTGCAGGATCTCCGGCGCCGCGGAATTGAGCGGAGCGAGGCGCACCTCGAGCGAATAATTGCCGGGCGGAACATCGGGAACGGTAAAACGGATTGCGAAGGGAAGGTGCACGGGATCGAGGGTGACAGGCCGGACCAGTTGGCGGCGGTTGGCTGTTCCCGAGGGCGTGAGGAAAACCGCAGCCGTCAATCTGGCGTTTTCCGACTGGGTGATGGGATAGAGCGGTGTCAGAGAGAGGACCACGGATTGGCCTGGATCGGGAAGAAAATGGCCGGTGCGAAGTCCGAGCGAGGTCGCGAGATCAAGGGCCGGAGTCCATTCCACGTTGCGCACCACCGCGGTAGCGTGGGCATAGGCGCGCAGCGCGTCGGCGAAGCGGCCGGCCTGGGTGGCCCGCCGGGCTTCCCGTTCGAGCAGGCCGGCCTCATTCCGCTGGGCGTCGGTGAGCGGAAAACCCTGTTTTTGGGCCTCGTACCGATCGGCGGCGGCTTTCACCGTGGCGCTGTTCTGCGCCCCAGCGGCCGCGGCAATGGCCAAGAGACACAACAGAATGCGGTTTGTGCGAATCACGCGCGCGGCCGCGGCTCCCTTGCAACCTTGTTCGTGAATTTCTGGCGGAACTTCTGCACCTTCGGCGAAACTACGTAAGCGCAGTAGGGCTGCCGGGGGTGGGAGCGAAAGTAGTTCTGGTGATAATTCTCGGCGGTGTAAAACGTAACGGCAGGTTGCACTTCGGTGACGATTGGGGAATCCCAGACGTGCTCGGCGGAAAGCTCACGGATGAGTTCCTCGGCGGTGAGGCGCTGCCGCTCATCCACGTAAAAAATGGCGGAGCGATATTGGGTGCCGTGATCGTTGCCCTGGCGGTTCAGCGTGGTGGGGTCGTGGATGGCGAAGAAGACTTCAAGGATTTCCCGGTAGGAGGTTCGCGCGGGATCGAAGAAGAGGCGGACGGCTTCGGCGTGTCCGGTCGCGCCCGAGCAGACCTCTTCGTAGCTGGGATCGGCGACGTGCCCACCGGTGTAGCCGGATTCCACGCGGAGAATGCCTTCCATTTCCTGGTAAACCGCTTCCAGGCACCAGAAGCAGCCGCCGGCGAGTATGGCGATTTCTTCGTTTGGCATACGGGTTACTTCTGTAACGCTACCGTGACGATCACCGTGGCCGTGACTTCGATCTCTCCGCTTTGAATCGGAGTGGCCACTCTTTGCGCGGCGGCGAAAACCGGTAAGGGCCTGGCGAATCCAGCTTCTTCCTGTGCCGAGATCACGGCGCCCAGCTTCGCGCCCAGTCCGGCGGCGATGGCGGCGGCATGCGCCAGGGCTTCTTTGGTGGCCAGGCTGAGGGCCTGCTGCTGCACGGGCTGCGGATTCTTGAGTTGGAAAGAGACGCCGCCGATATCGTTCGCCCCAGCGCCGGATGCGGCATCGATCAATTTGCTGACAAGCGAAAGGTCGCTGGTGGTGACCTGAATATTATTCGAAGCGGTGTAGCCGACGATGCGGTGGGAATCTATAGGATTCCGCGGATCACTCGAATAGCGCGGCGAGATGGAATAGTTCCGGGTCGGCGTGGAGCCGCTGTTTCCCAACACCCGGCGAACGGCATCCAGTACCGCGGTAGTCGTGCTGGCGTTCGCCGACGCGGCGGCTTCCGCGGTAGCGCCCTCGGTCACCACTCCTATGGTCAATTGGGCCTGATCAGGCGCGGCCGAGACCGAAGCCGTTCCTGTAGCTTGAATGCTGCCTGGTACGGTGATCGCCGGGGTTTGCGCCAGCAAAAGTGCCGGCGCAAACAGGCTCGCAAAGAGCGTGGCGATTCTCGGAATGCTGGCCATGATACTGATTGGCAGGTTAAAGCGCCTGCCCTAACAACTAGCCCTTGACGGCTACTGGGGACAGATCGCGGCTGGCAATGACCCGGTCGATCATGCCGTATTGAACGGCCTGCTCCGGCTCCATGATGTAGTCGCGGTCCACGTCCTTGGCGACGCGCTCGATCGGCTGGCCGGTGGCGTCCGCCAGCATGGTGTTCAGGATCTCGCGCATGCGCAGAATCTCGCGCGCGTAAATATCGATATCCGCCGCTTGCCCGGCCAGACCCTGCATGGAGGGCTGGTGGATCATGATGCGAGAATTGGGGAGGCTGAACCGCTTCCCCTTGGTTCCTTTGGCTAGCAGCACGGCAGCCATGGAAGCGGCCTGCCCGACACAGATGGTGACAATATCCGGCCGGATGAATTCCATGGTATCCAGGATGGCCAGCCCGGAAGTAATCGAACCGCCAGGCGAATTGATGTAGAGGGAGATGTCTTTTTCCGGATCTTCCGCTTCCAGAAAGAGCAATTGAGCAATGACCAGGTTGGCCACCTGGTCGTCAATCGGGGTTCCCAGGAAGATGATGTTCTCTTTTAACAGCCTGGAATAAATGTCGTACGCACGTTCGCCCCGCGACGTTTGCTCCACGACCATCGGGACGAGGACCGAGTTTCCCATTCTGCCTCCGGGTTGAGTTGAACCGGCCGGCGAGGACCGGCCGGGGACGCTACGCTCGTTTGGCGGCTGCCGCCCGGCGGCTCTTGCGCTGTCTGGTTGCTGCCAGATTCTTCTTCTTGATTTCCAGCGCTTTGACCAGGTCGGCGATCGTATTCCGCCCCAAGTAATCCATGATACGCCCTCGCAAAGCTACCCAGCTATCGTGCATAGAACAGGGCATTTCGTCGGAGCACTCGGACAGACCGCTGGCGCACTGCTGGTAAGGCGCGAGGCCATCGAGAGCCTCGACAATATCCAGCAGGCGGATTTCACCCGGTTCCACCCGCAGGGCGAAGCCTCCGGTAGGTCCTTTACTGGAGCGGAGGAGGCCCTTTCGAGCAAGTTGTTGCAGAATTTTGGCGAGGAAGTGCGCAGGGATGTCCTCCTGCTCCGCAACATTCTTCACCATGGCGAATTTGCCCTCGGGCACCTGCGCGAGGTGTACAAAGGCGCGAATGGCGTACTCTGCCGAACGAGAATATATCATCCTGTTCTCCCGGGGAAATCGGAAAACTCTACTCCGTTATCTTAAAATGTAAGGGCATCCCGATGCAAGTGGGTGGTTCGCCCTACTTGAGCTGTGTCTTCAAATACTCCGCCAGGCCGCCGAGTTCTAAAATCCGGCGAACAGAGTCCGGAATTGATGGAAAGGGGTACTGGCCGGTTTGGTGCTGAATCACACCACCGGCTAAATCGATGCGAATTTCGTCACCTTCACTCACGGCCTCGTACACGGCGGGACACTCGACGATGGGCAAACCGTCATTGATGGCGTTGCGGTAGAAGGTGCGGGCGAAGGAGCAGGCGACGACGGCTTTAATGCCCAGGCCTTGAATGGCGGTGGCAGCCTGTTCCCGCGCGCTGCCGCAGCCGAAATTGCGGCCGGCCACGAGAATATCGAAATTGCGGAGCCTGGCGGGGAATCCCTCGCCGAGCATCTCGAAGGCGTGCTGCGCCAGCCGCTCACGATCGATATAGATGAGATAACGGCCCGGAATAATGATATCGGAGTTGATATTATCGCCGAATTTGTAGATGCGGCCTTGAATGGTGGATTGCATGGCTAGCTCAGGAACTCCCGCGGATCGGTGATCCTGCCCCGAATGGCGGATGCCGCCAAAGTGGCCGGACTGGATAAATAGATCTGAGATTTGTTACTGCCCATACGGCCCAGGAAATTGCGGTTGGCGGTGGAGAGACAGACTTCTCCATCGGCCAGCATGCCGCCATCGCCGGCGCAGGCGCCGCAACCGGGATTGGTTACCATGCCGCCGCTCTCGAGCAGGGTTTGTAACACACCTGAATTCATGGCTTCGAGCATGATTTGCTTCGAGCCGGGAGTGATGATGAGGCGCACGCCAGGGTGAACACGGCGGCCCTTGAGAATGCTAGCGGCGACTACCAGATCCTCATACTTGGCATTAGCGCAGGAGCCTAAGAACGCCTGATCAATGCGCGTACCGGCCACCTCACCTACGGGCTTCGTATTTTGTACCTCGTGCGGGCAAGCGATCATCGGTTCGAGCGACGAAAGATCCACTTCCAGGTGGCGAGCGTATCGGGCATCGGGATCGGCATAGACCGGTTGAAACTCGCGGCCGCCGGCGAGACGGTTACGAAGATATTTGGCGGTGGCATCATCGGGCGGAATGAAAACGCATTTGACGCCCATTTCCATAGCGAGGTTGGCCATGGTCATGCGCTCGGAAATACTGAGTTCGGAGACGCTGCCGTAGAATTCGACGGAATTGTAAGTGCAGCCATCCGCGCCCAGCGCGCCGATGAGGTGGAGCATCAGATCTTTGGCGTACACGCTTTGACCGAAGCGGCCCCGAAGCACGATTCGCACGCTCTCCGGCACCTTCATCCACAGTTTGCCAGTGATCCAAACGGAAGCCACTTCGGTATAGCCGATGCCCGTGCCGAGCGCGCCGAGGCTGCCGTAGATGGTGCAATGGGAATCAGTGCCGACGATCAGGTCGCCGGGCGCGACGTGGCCAGCCTCCATCAGCACCAGGTGGGCGATGCCGGAATCGATATCGTAGAACTTTTGGATGCCGAACTTGCGGGCAAAATTACGGGAGATCTGCTGATCGGCGGCGTACTTTTCCGTTTTGGCGGGCGAGATGTGATCAAGGACGATAGCGAGGCGGCTGGGGTCGTAGAGCCTGGTGGCGCCGACGCGCTCCATCACGCTTACCGAGCGCCAGGTAGCGGTGTGGCTCATGACGAGATCGGGGTAGGCGTCGACGATTTCGCCGGGCGCAACAGAATCGCGGCCGGACTTCGAGGCCAGGATCTTTTCGGCAATGGTCATGCGATTCATCTTCTCACGGGTTGATTTTCCGATTTGCGGCGGGTGCGGGCGCGCCAGAAACGCAGCGTGGCGGCGACCCGGAGCCGGCGCGGCGCCCAGACCTGGAGCCGGCGGATAATTTTGTAAAAACGTCCTGGAATAACGATGAGCTCATCGCGGGCGAGGCCTGCGAGCGAGGCATCCACGACGTCTTCGGCCTTCATCCAGAGCCGCGCCGGAATGCGGCTGCGGTCCATATCGATCACGTCCTGAAATTCGGTTATGGTGAAGCCGGGACAGAGCGCTTGCACTTTGACCGGGGAGCCGGCGGTTTTGAGTTCGATGTCCAAGCCTTCGGTAAAGCTGTTCATCCAGGCTTTGGTGGCGCAATAGCTGACGCTCCCGGGATTCTGCCCGAAACCAGCCAGGGAGGAGACGTTGATGATGGCGCCCGCACCGCGCGGGACCATGCCGCGAAGCGCGGCGTGAGTGAGGCGCATGGTGGCGACGACGTGCAACTTGTGCATGCGGTCCTGGCTTTCGACCGGAATTTCAAAGAACCGGCCCATGCTGCCGAAGCCGGCATTGTTCACGAGCAACGCGAGATCGGGGGCCGCGAGAATGCGGTTTTCGACGCGCTGGAGGCCGGGTTCTTCGGAGAGATCGGCCGTCAAGATTTCGCAGTTGCCCAGTTCGGCGGCGAGGGCTTCGAGGCGGTCCCGGCGGCGCGCAACGAGAATCAGGCGATATCCGCGGGCGACGAGCTTGCGGGCGAAGGCGGCGCCGATGCCGCTGGAGGCGCCGGTGACGAGGGCGAGGGGCGAATCGGGCATTAACGTTCACCAGTATACTTGGCGGGGAGCCACAGGCCGATGTGGTATTGGAGAGTCTTGCTTAACGTTCGCCGGAAACCAGATTTCATGGCTGGCGCTCCGCCTGATTACGGTCACGCAGGCATTACGCGGTCAGTGCCCGTTTCCGAGCCACCGAGCGATGGGGCCCGACATGGCGACTTACGGACAGACGCTTACACCAGCCGACCGTATGCGGCGTGGTTGCCGATCCAATATCACACGATACGGTCCTTCCTCATAACCGTCAAGGCGCGATAGTCGAGCCCGATTCGAGCCGCGAGTAGATTTCGTCCTCACCCTCCAGCTTCTTGAACTGGAGACCGGGATGCGCGGGTTTGCCCTCCTTATACCACGATGTAAGATGCCGTGCGAGAAACGAACTTGTCCGGAGGTAATTGATCGCCAAGCGGAGCTCTGGCCTGTTGGGCGCCCACTTGACGAGTAACGCGCATTGCTGAGATCGGACAAGGAGGGCGTACCCTACGAGAATGCGCCCACTTTGACCAGGGGCGCCCCAACGCGGTCTACTCGTGCTGTCAGTTGATCGCCAAACCAGCACCTACGCTTTGCGGCACTGGTTGCAGGGGCAGATGTGGCGCAGGAGATCGAAGGAGTAAATCCCGGTGCTGTGGCCGTCGCTCCAATCGATGCGGATGGCGTAGTTGCCCACAGGGGCGACGCCTAGCATTTTGAGGCGCGGTTTAAACATGGGGAATGGACCTTCCGGCGCGGCATCGCCGCCGGGCGGGCGCGGCGGGGCGCCGTGCGCGCCGGTGCAGGTGGCGCACGGGCACTTGTCGCGCAGGTAGTTCAGAGGATATTCGCTGTGATGATTGTCTTTCCAATCGATCTGGATGCCTTTGGATTTGGAAATGGCAATGTGTTCGGGGTCGGTAGAGATAGTCATTACTGCTTAGTTGAAGAGGCGTTCGACGTCGCGCACGCCGGAGAGGCGGCGCATGGAGGCGACGATGCGCTCGAGTTGTCTTTTGTCGCGCACGTCCACGGTCATTTCGACCACGCCGCCATCGTGATCCACCTCGGCCTTGGCTTCCAGGCTGCGAATATTGGTGTTGTCGTCGGACAGGACGGAGGTGAGCTGATTGAGCATGCCGGGCCGGTCGTCGGTGTGCACAACGATGCGAACCGGGAATGCGTCCGCCGCGGAACGGGCCCACTCGACCTCGATTTTCCGCTCGACGTCGTACATCAGATTCTGCACGTTGGGGCAAGCTTTGGAGTGCACGGCCACGCCCTTGCCGCGGGTGACGTAGCCCACGATGGCCTCGCCGCGGATGGGGTTACAACACTTAGCGCGGTAGACGAGCAAATCGTCGAGGCCGCGCACTTTGACAACGGCATCCTGATCGGTGTGGCGCGCGCCCGAAGGCGAGCCCGCGGGGGTAGCCGGAACGCCATCCGCCTGGGCGGCGGTCTTCCCCTCGGCGGTCTCCTCGGCCGCGGGTTTCTGTCCGGAGGGCGGGGTCACCGGGAGACCGAGCCTGGTGAGGACCTGGCGCGCCGAATATTTGCCGTAACCGAGGGCGGCGTACAGGTCTTCCATCTTGCTATAGCCCCACTCCGAGGCTACTTTTTCCATATCGGCGGCACGCACACGGGAAAGCTGCACACTCAGGCGGCGGGCTTCTTTTTCGAGGTACTTCTGGCCGATGTCGATGGCTTTCGCCCGCTCGCTGGCGTTAATAATGTGCTTGATCTTGTTACGCGCGCGCGCGGTTTTGACGATTGCCAGCCAGTCTTTGCTGGGCTGGTGGCCCGGCTGGGTCATGATTTCGACAACATCGCCATTGCGCAAAGCGGAGCGCAGGGGAACGATGCGGCCGTTCACTTTGGCGCCCACGCAGGTGCTGCCGACATCGGAGTGGATGGCGTAGGCGAAATCGATCGGCGAGGCATCGCGCGGCAGGACGATCACTTTGCCGCGGGGAGTGAAGGTGTAGACTTCTTCGGGATAGAGATCGACTTTGAGAGTGGAGAGGAACTCGCCGGGGTCCTGCACATCCTGCTGCCACTCGACCAGGTGGCGCAGCCAGGCGATGCGTTGATCGTCGGCGGCCGGGCCTTTGCGGCCTTCCTTATATTTCCAGTGGGCCGCGATGCCTTCCTCGGCGATGCGGTGCATCTCCTCGGTGCGGATCTGCACTTCGAAGGTCTGGCCGTGCGGGCCGACCACGGAAGTATGCAGCGACTGGTAGAGATTGGGGCGCGGGATGGCAATGAAATCTTTGATGCGGCCGGGAATGGGCCGCCATTGATTGTGAATCACTCCCAGGGCCGCATAGCAATTCTTTACGGAATCGGTGATGATGCGGAGGGCCGTAAGATCGTACACCTGGTCGATGGAGATCTTCTGGCGGCGCAGCTTCTGGAACACGGAATAAGGGCGTTTGATGCGGCCTTCCATGCGGGCCGGAATGCCTTCGCGGCGGAGTTCGGCTTCGACGGTACGCTTGATTTCCGCCAGAAATTCTTCATTGGAGTGACGCCGCGATTCCATGGCATCGACAATCTCGCGGAACGCTTCCGGCTCGAGGAACTGAAACGCCAGGTCTTCCAGCTCGCCGCGGATTTTGCCCATGCCCAGACGATGGGCGATGGGGGCGTAAATTTCCAGGGTTTCGCGGGCAATGCGCTCGCGGCGCTCCTGGCCGAGGTAGCCAAGGGTGCGCATGTTGTGCATACGGTCGGCGAGCTTGACCATGATGACGCGGATATCCTCGACCATGGCGAGCAGCATTTTGCGGAAGCTCTCCGCCTGCCGCTCTTCGGCGGAGAAGAAATCGAGCTTGCTCAGCTTGGTGACGCCATCGACACAACGCGCCACTTCGTCGCCGAACTCTTTGCGGACCTGCTCGACGGTGACGCTGGTGTCTTCCACGACATCGTGGAGAAGCCCGGTTTCCATGGCGACCAGGTCCATGCGCATGTCGGCCAGGATGTGGGCCACGCGTAGAGGGTGGACCATGTAGGGTTCGCCGGAGCTGCGCGTCTGGCCTTCGTGCCATTTGCGGGCGAAGCGAAAAGCCTTTTCGAGGGGCGCGAGATCGTCCTTGGCGCGATATTCGCGGACCTTGGTTTCGAGCTCTCGATATAGGGCTTCCACGGCGTCCGGCGGCGGGGCGGGCGGCACTTCGGGCGTGGAAACGGGGGTATCGGGGAACACTCTAGTTTGATTGTAGAATAAGCGGCCGGCTTGCAGGCGCTCAGCGGCCCGTTGGCAGGCGAAAGCGCCTGCCCCATCGAATTCTCGCCAGAAACGGTTCAGCCGCCAGACTCCGTCCGGAGGTGGCGGCTGATTGCCGATGGCTGAAACGCGTTCTACTTCGTATCCGCTACTCGTGAATACCGCCGGCGCTCTTTTTCTCCGCGCGGGCGGCTTTGATCTTCTTGGTGTCGAGAGCTTTCTGCTGCCAATCGTCGGCTTCCTTGGTGTCCTTCGCGAACTCTTCCTTGGTGTCGTCTAGGTAGGCGCGCTCGCGAATCAGAAGATTCTTGTAGGACATGGCATCTTCGTATTCGGGATCGATCTTGAGGGTCTTATCGAGGGCGTCGAGACCGGCGTTGATGGTCGGCAGCCACTGCTCCTTCAACTGCTCTTTCACTTTCTTGTCTTTGATGGGGCCGGGGTCGTCCTGCTTCATGCCCAACTCGGCGAGAGCGGTTCCGAAGGCCGGATACCATTTCTGCCAAGCTATGTAACCCAGGCTGTAATAGGCGTCGGCGTTGTTGGGTTCGACCGCAATCAGCTTGTCGTACCACTGCTGGGCATCATCCCACTTCCTCTGATAGAGGAACAGAGATGCTATGGAAGCCAGAGCGGTGGAATTCTTGGGGTCCTGCTCCAGGACCTGCTGGAAGGTCTCGTAGGCGGCCTTGGCCATTTTCGCGTTTTCAGGCGATTCGGCGCCCGGGATATACTGCTGCATGTACGCGGTGGCGAGATAGAGCCGGGCGACGGGGAACGTGGGATCGAGCTCCACAGCCTGTTTAAAGTGCTCGACTGCTTCGGGATACTGGGCATTGCGAAACGCCTGGGTACCCTTATTGAGCTGGTCGCGCGATTGCAATTTCTGGCAGCCCGCGCTGAAAATCGCCAGGGCGGCAACGGCGGGAACCACGAGAAGAGTGCGCATTTACTGTCCAGCCTCCGTCTTGGGAGTCATCAAACCTACTTTGTCGATACCGGCGCCATGGGCAATATCGATGGCGCGCGCCACGGGAGCGAATTCCAGGTCGGGATCGCCTTTAACGAAGACCACGCGCTCGGCGCGGGTTTTAAAGATGTCGATAAGCCGCTGCTGAAGGTTCGATTCTTGCACGGGGTCCTGATTGATCTTGATCGAACCGTCTTTGTCGAGAACGATTACAACAGTCCGCAGATCGGCCTGATTGGGCTTGGAGTTCGGCGGAGGCGGCTGCGGGACGAGGGCCTCGAGGCCGTGCGGGGTCAGGGGTGTAATGACCATGAAGATGATGATCAGCACGAGAAGAACGTCGATCATCGGGGTCATGTTGATATCGGATTTCGGGCCTTTTTTGCCCCCGGTTGTCATTGCCATAAGATTGCTCCTTACCGCTCCTCTACGGTCGCGGCTCTGATTCCTTTACGGACACCAATTTACTCCGCCGCTCCCGCCGGCTTTTGCTGCTTGTTCTTATCCTGCTGGATCTGCTCGGTGAGTAGACCGACCTGATCGACGCCGGCAGCACGCAGGTTATCCACCACATCGACAACTTTCTCGTACTTGGCGCGGGCATCGGAGCGGATATAGACGGTCTTATCCAAGCGGTTGGTCAGCAGATCCTTAACCTTTGGCGACAAGTCTTCGGGGGCCATCTGCGTACTGTTCAGGTAGGTGCGTCCATCTTTGGTGATGGCCACCAGGATGGCGTCGCTCTTGTCGGCCGCCTGCATCGCGATGGGATTCTTCGTCTTTACCATCTGCACCTGAATGCCCTTCGACAACAGGGGCGTGATGACCATGAAGATGATCAGTAGCACGAGCATGACGTCGACCATGGGGGTGACGTTGATATCGGCAACCGGTTTCTGGTCTTCCTTCTTTTTGAATTCGATCTTCATCTGGTTTCTCCCCGATTTCGGCGGTTTTCTTCGCGCCCCCGGTAGGGAGGCGTACGGGAAGGGAGAGGCTCTATGCCTCTCCCCAATCAACTCGCCGGATCCGGCAACCGCTCCCTAATGGTCGCGGCTCACACAGTTATTTTCTGGCGCCGGCGCCTTTTTGTGTCCGCTTCAGGAAGTAATCGATCAACTCGGAGCTGGAGTTGCCCATTTCCACGTCGAAGGCTTCGATCCTGCCGGTGAAGTAGTTGAACACCATAACGGCGGGGATAGCGACCAGAAGTCCGAGAGCGGTGGTGACGAGGGCTTCGGAAATACCGCCCGCGACGGCCGCGAGACCGGTGGACTTCTCGTTCGAAATTCCCTTGAACGCGTTGATGATGCCGACGACGGTTCCGAACAGACCGACGAACGGAGCAGTGGAACCGATGGTGGCCAAGCCGCTGACGCCACGTTTCAGCTCGGCGCGGACGATGGCTTCGGCACGGTCGAGAGCGCGCTTGGAGGCGTCGATTTCTTCACCAGGAATATCGGGGCTGAGCTGATGCGCCTGGAATTCCTGGAGGCCGGCCACCACGACCTTAGCGAGATGGCTCTTCTTGTAACGGTCGGCAATCTTCACGGCTTCATCGAGCTTGCCTTCGCGCAGAGCGCCTGCCACGGCCGGCGCGAACTGGCGCGACTGTTTGCGGGCCGCGCTATAGGCCATGAAGCGATCGATCATCACGCCAATGGAATACGCGGACATGATGAACAGTAAGATGACCACCGTTTTGGCCGGAATACCCATCTGCCCCCACATGGAGCGGACATCAAAGCCGACTGCGCCGCCTTCCTGCAGCAGGTACAGCGACCAAATATGCAATTGAACTAGCATTTTCTTCTTTTTTCTCCTGCGAGTTGATTTAACCGCTCCCTCACGGTCGCGGCTCGGAATTATTGACTCAACGTGAAATTGACGTCAATTTCGGTTTCCACAGCGACCGGTTCCCCGTTGAGGAGGGTCGGCTGATAGACCCACTGTTTCACCGCTTCGAGAGCGGCCGGAACCAGCAGCGGATGGCCGCTGATCACCGTAAGATTTTCGATAGTGCCCTCTTTGGAGATGTTGGCGTGCAGCTTTACCACGCCCTGAATGCGGGCGGACTTAGCCAGCGCGGGATAGACGGGCCTGGGTTGCTTGACGAGCTTGGCGCTCTGCACGTTACCGCCGACGCGGATGCGGGAAGGAAGGGCCGCTTTTTCTTCTTTCTTCACCGGCGGGGGCGGCGGCGGAGGCGCGGCGCTGCTACCCAGCAAACCGCCCAGAATACCGCCGGCGGCGAGACCTGTGCCGCCGACTACGCCAGCGCCGGCAGCCGAAGGCGGAGGCAGTTCACTCTCCACGATGGTGGCAATCTGTTTGGGAACTTCCTTGGGAGCCATGAGGCGGCCGGCATCGAACTGGCGGGGGATGACTTTGACAACCTTAGGAGCTTCGGGCGGAGGCGGCGGCGGAGGGGGAGGAGGCGGCGGAGGCGCCACCAAAAAGCTGGTCAAAGTGCCTTTCGGGAGCGCATCGAAATAAATCATCGGCAGGATGATCAGGCCAACAATCACCACTACCTGTATCAATGAAGAAACCAGCACAGTCCATGTCTTGCTGGTTTTGCCGGTCTGCACAAATGTTTGCTCGAACATAGCAACTTCCCTTTCCCACCGCGCAGGCCGGTCTTTCAGGAGCCGCGCCGCGCCTAATTATTTCACAACCTTCGCGGGACTGCCGGCTTTAGCCGGAGCGCCCGATTTTCCTGCATTACCACCTTTTACCGAAGCCTTGCGCTGGGCCGCAGGCGCGTTTTCGGCGCTCGCACCCGATTGCGAACGCGCGGCTTGCTCACTGCGAGCCGCGGGCGCGACGGCTTGAACTCGCTTCGTTCGCTTGTCGGCGAAGTAGTGCCCAGCCAAAACAATGGGACTGGCAACGAAGACGGAGGAGTAAGTTCCTACAATGATGCCACAAACCAACGCGAACGAGAATCCATGCAACACCGGGCCGCCGAAAAGGAACAGCGCCACTACGGTCAGGAACGTCAAGCCCGAAGTCATCACGGTCCGGCTCAACGTCTGATTGACCGCCTTGTCCATGACCTGCTCGAGCGGCTCGCGGCGCATGAACTTCAGATTCTCGCGTATTCTATCAAAGATCACGATGGTGTCGTTCATGGAATAGCCGACCAGGGTGAGGAGGGCGGCAATTACGGTCATGGTGATCTCTTTATTGAAGATGGAGAACAGACCGATGGTAATGATGGTGTCGTGAAAGCAGGCCACAACAGCGCCTACACCGTAGATCCATTCGAAACGGAAGGCGATGTAGACGAGCATGCCGGCGAGCGCGTAAAGCGTGGCCAGGACGGCTTTATTGCGGAGCTCGGCGCCCACCTGGGGCCCGACCATTTCCGTATCCGCGATATGGAAGGGCGCGAGATAGGTCTGCTGCTCGAGCACATTCAGGATCTGGGGGGTTACGCCCGGAACCGCGGAAAGCTGGTGAAAATCCGTAATCAAGCCGGACCGCGGCGGGCTGTTGCGGAAGCTGAGAATATTCGACGCGAGCGTCTGCAATTGCTCTCCGGTCATGAAAACGCCGGCGGCCGCGAGCGGGTCACGCAGGCGGTTCACCAGATCGGCTGTGCTGGCGTTATTGAAATCGAGCTTGCCGCTAGAGGGTTGGCCGAAGGCGGCGGTGAGGGCATCCGCCATGGCTTGGCGGTTCCGGTTCAGCAGCCGTTCTTCTTCGAGCGCCGTGCCGATAACGACTTCGTTATCCGCGCCGGCACCGGTAAGATTCTGCACGGATGCGCCGCCGCCCTTGATCTTCTGATCGAGAGCGGAGCGGATCTTATCGAGCGGCGGAGTGTAGGCGAACTTGACCATCATTTGCGCGCCGCCCTTGAAATCGATGCCCCAACGAAGCCCGCCGTGCAGCGCAATGCTGATCAGGCCCGCCGCGCTGAGGATCAGCGACGCGGTGATGAACGGCCATTTCCACTTTAAAAATTCGAAATTGGTTTGCTTGAATAATTCCATTGGCCCTTCGCCAAGGTGATGCCACTCAAAGATGATTGACACCAACCGATTAGATTTAGTTCCCGGACCGCTGCCCGACGGTTGCGGCTCCGATCCACGGGACTAGATACTCAACTCCTGCATCCGCCGGTGGCCCGACAACTCCCAACTGAAAATGGTGCGGGACACAAAGACGGCGGTGAAAACGTTCGCGGCCAAACCGATGACCAGGGTTACCGCGAACCCACGCACAGGCCCTTCGCCGAACAGGAACAGGAAAGCGCAGGAAACAATCGTAGTAACGTGCGTATCCACAATCGTCCACCAGGCCTTTCCGAATCCGGCGTCTACGGCCGAGACCACGGATTTCCCCGCATGCAACTCCTCGCGGATGCGCTCGAAGATGAGGACGTTGGAATCCACGGCCATACCGATGGTGAGAATGATTCCGGCGATGCCGGGCAGCGTAAGCACCGCGTGAAAGTAGGACAGGCAGGCTAGCAGTACTACTGTATTCAGCACAAGAGCCAGCACGGCGTTTACGCCGCTGCGCTTGTAGTAGAGCAGCATCACGACAATTACCGCCAGCAGGCCGGCAACACCCGCGACAAATCCTTCATGGATGGAATCGGCGCCGAGCGAAGGGCCGACGGAGCGTTCTTCGAGATAAACGATGCCGGCAGGCAGAGAGCCGGAACGTAGATAGCGCGCTAGGTCGGTAGCTTCGTCCTGGCTGCCCAGGCCGGTGATGCGGCCGGAATCATCGATCTTGCTTTGAATGGTGGCGACGCTCACGACGTTGTTGTCGAGAACCACCGCGAGGCGGTTGCCCACATTCGCGCCGGTAAAGATGCCGAAGCGGCGGCCGCCATCCTGGGAGAGGGTAAATTCGGTTTCCCAACCGCGGGCGCCCAGAGTCGTATCCTGGCTGGCGCGCGCGTTGCGCATTTCGCGGCCGGAAATTACGGGGTTTTTATTGACCAGGTACCATTCATCGCCCTGGCTGCCGGCGCGCGGGATGGCTTTCACCAGCTTGGTGTTGAGCGGCAACACGCCGCCGTGCTGGGCCAAGGCGGCTTCGCGGCTGGCAAACGGACCTTCCTTCACCGCGGTAATTTCCAATACCGCGACGGTGCCGATTAATTCTTTCACGCGGGCGGGATCGTCCACGCCGGGAAGCTGCACCAGGATCTGGTAGCTGTTGGCGGCCTGGCCATACTGCTGCACGGAGGGCTCGGTGAGACCGAGCTGGTTGATGCGGTTGCTGATGGTCTGAATTTCGCGGTCGACGGTGTCCCGCTTCAGGTTTACCAGATCGGAGGGCTTCATGCGCAGATCGTAATCGGTGGAGTTATCCGCGGTGAGCACCCATTCGTTGTAGCGCTCGTTGATGAGATTGCGGAAGGCGCTGGTCTGCGTGGCGGGAACGCCTTTGATGGTGATTTGAATGTTATCGGTTTCCTGCACGGTTTGCGGGTCGTTGCGGTCGATCGAGGCCCAACTGATGTTCTGCTTTTTGAGATCGTCTTTGAGCCGCTCGATGACCTGATCGGCTTCGGCTTTGGCGGCGTCCTGCACCTGCACCTGCAGCAGGAGCCGGCTGCCGCCTTTCAGGTCGAGACCGAGGCGGATGTTGTTGTTCCAATTCCGCTGCAAAGCGGCCAGGGAGGTGGGAAACCCGATCACGCCCACCACGCACGCGATGATGACCGCGACGATAATGATCGTGCGGGTTCTGATGTTAGTTGCCATGGGAAAGTCCGGACCTGTCCAAATAGAATTCTACGTTGATTTCTTCGCCTCACCCGATACCAGGCTGGAGACGGCGCTGCGCGCCACCTGGAGCTTAATGTTATCCGGCTTCACGCGCAGCACCAGAGTATCGCCTTCTTCGATGGCGACGATGGTGCCTACGATGCCCCCGCTAGTCAGCACGACGTTGCCGTTCTGCAAGCTGGCTAACATCTTTTGCTGGTTCCTTTTTTGGCGCTGCATGGGCATAAAGACCAGGACATAGAAGATGCCGAAGATCAGGATGATGGGGAGGAAGGCGCCGATGCTCCCGAGCGGGGAGCTGGGCTGCGCCGTTTGTTGGAAGAGAAGACCTAAGAACACTTCGTTTTTATTTCAATCCACGTCCGGGGAGGCCGAACGGACAGTCTTCAGGTATTCAGGGAATTCACCCGACATTATAGCCTGCCTGATCTCCCGCATGATGTCAAGGTACCGCTGGATGTTGTGGCGGGTCGCGAGCGCCGCATACAGAATCTCACCCGAAAGGAACAAATGGCGGAGATACGCGCGGGAGTATTCGTTACAAGTATAGCACCGGCAGTTTTCATCCACTGGGCGGCTGTCGTCGCGGTAGCGGGCCTGTTTAATAATGACCCTTCCAGCGGACGTAAACAGGCATCCATTACGGGCATTGCGTGTAGGGAGCACACAATCCATCATGTCGATACCGCGAGCTACGTACTCGGGGAGTTCGGCGGGCATGCCGACGCCCATGGCGTAGCGGGGCCGCGAGCGGGGCAGAATGGTTTCGGTGGATTCCACCATTTCGAGGCTGAGCGGGCGCGGCTCGCCTACCGAGAGACCTCCCACGGCGTAACCAGAGGCATCGAGCGCCACCAGATCTTCGGCGCACTGGCGGCGCAGATCGGCGAACATGGAGCCCTGCACAATGGGGAACAAGGCGCCCGCAACCGGGGACTGCTGTTCGAGCAGACGGTAGTGGGCGAACGCCGCGCGAGCCCAGGCGAGCGTGCGGTGCATGCTTTCCCGGGCATATTCGTGACTGACCGGATACTCCGGGCACTCGTCGAGGACCATCAGGATGTCGCTGCCGAAGGCGAGTTGCGCATCTACCGTGGATTGGGGCGTGAAGGTATGCAGCGCGCCATCGAGGCGCGACTGGAACACCACACCATGCTGGCTGATTTTGCGGATGCCGCGCAGGCTGAAGACCTGATAGCCGCCGGAATCGGTGAGGATGGCATTCGGCCACGACATGAAACGATGCAGGCCGCCCAAGCCGCGGATCAGCTCCGGCCCGGGCCGGACATATAGATGATAGGTGTTGGCGAGCAGGATTTTGACCCCGAGATCTCCGGCCAGGTCGCGCTGGGTGAGGCCTTTGACTGTGGCCTGCGTGCCGACGGGCATAAAGACGGGCGTTTCGATAGTGCCATGGGCGGTGTGGAGCAGACCGGCCCGGGCGCGGGTATGGGGGCATTCGGCGACGATTTCAAATTTCAGGGAAGGCAAGTTTCAGGATAATAGAGCCATGGGGAAAGCGCTGCTCCGCGGCGCGACGCGGCAGGAACTGGACTGAGTCGAGCGATGCCATCCGGATTACCCGAACTCACCCCTTGGGCCAACTATTATGTGATCGTTGGCTCGTCGGCCGGAGCACTGACGGGCTTGCAGTTTGTGGTGATCGCGTTGCTGGCCGACTTATGATGCCGTGGGCAGCGGAGATGAACTTCGGGCCTTCGGGACACCGAACGGCGTGAATTTTTGCGCGGCGCTGTTGATATCCGCCGCGATGGGCGCCCCCTGGGCCTCGCAGTTTCCGTTGGGAATCTTGCTGGCCAAGCTCGGCGCCGCCGGGTTTCTCTACTCGCTGGCCGTCTGCCATCACGCGCGGAAGTCTACAGCTTACAATCCGGAGATCGAGGATTGGGTGTGGTACGCCATTCTGCCGGCCCTCGCCTACGTGGCATTGGGAGCCGGAGGGGTTCTGCTTTCCCGGAATATCGAGTGGCCTCTGGCGATGGTGGCCGCGGTAGCGTTACTGTTCTTACTCATCGGTATTCGCAATGCGTGGGACACGATCACCTATGTAGTGCTGACACGGCGCGGGAAGAAACGGGAATCCTAGCTGCCCGCCGCGAGAGAGAATCCCCACCCCAAGCTCTCGACCAGCGCTACGTAGGCGAAGTAACCAATCACAATGGAAGGGACGCTCAGGAACCGGATGATGGTTGCGAACGGTTACCCAACAGACTCCGCAATGCGCGTTTCCAACATGCGCCCGGATCGCCGGGTCGAGAGCAGGTAAATCGCGACGCACGGCACAGCGGCTAGAGCGCTCCATCCGGCGGTGGCGCCGCCCGCGACAACCATCAGTACCATCTGCGTAACGCTCACGCCGAACGAGTGACTCGTCTGGAAGCGCCATCTGCGTTCGTCGCCATGGCGGCTAACGGAAGAACTGTGCCCCACTGTAAGCGCCATCAAGGCCGCGGCAAATCCGGCCAGCGGCTTGAGTAGCGCGGTGAGTAAGACAGAGATCAGAAGGAAGATAGCGTCTTTCGCCGCCAGGATTTGCCATCCGGGAATTGGCAAAAGACGATAACGTGTAAATGCGCCTTCGCCATCCAGGCCGAACAAGCTTAAAGCATAAGTGGAGATGAGCAGCATCACGAGCATGGTGAGCGGCAGGAATGCATCGGCGGGCAAGCGGCCGGCGATGCGGAACCCGGCCGCCGCCACCGCCAGCACCAGGGCCGCGTAGAAATCGAGAGTTGCCACAAGCTCACGTACGTTCTTGCGTAAGAGCTGATTCAAGTGAGTGGGAAACCGGGGCAGCCGGCGCGCGGCCAACCCGCGGCCGCTGAAATAGCGCCACGGCGCAACGAAACCCAGCGTAAACAGGACAGCCATCAGCGCCCACAAGTCCAACGCCACGCGCTTCCACACGAACAGAGCCAGCAGCAGCCAGACCACCGGGTTCAGCCAAATGCTGGCGGCGCGCAGCGCCCAGTGCTGGCGGCCAGTAAGCGGCCAGAGCAGCAGGCGATCCGGCGGAATTTTACGCAGCGGATCGGCGGTGAGCGGAAAGAAAAGGATGAGGGCAACGATGATTCCAAAGAAAATCAGCGCGCCTGGATCGCTCATGAAAAGCAGAGCGACCGCGGTATAGGAAATGTTATTCGCGGAGAAACTGAAGATGGACTTGCGGTCCCGGCGAGTGACCTTCGCCAGGGCCGCTAAGACCGCTCTTGCCCCAGCCAAGCCAGGTCCTCCGCCATTGGCGGTTCCGCTAATTCGAAATACAGTTCTTCAATGGATCTCGGGAGATCCTCGGCAAACGCGTTCAGGACCAGGCGCCCTTTGCGAATCATGACGAACTGATCCGCCATTCGTTCCACGGTAGAGAGAATGTGTGAAGTAAGAAAGATAGTGACACCCCGCTGCGCGGCTTTCACCAGGATTTCATGCATTACATTGGATGTTACCGGGTCGATGGCTTCGAACGGCTCATCGAGAAAGAGGACGTCGGGATTGGGCAATAGCGCCATCGCCAGAGAGGTCTTCTTGCGCATGCCGTGGGAACAATCGCGCGCGAAAGTGGCACGGCCATCTTTGAGGCCCAGAGCACGCAAAAGCTGCTCGATACGGGTTTGCGCCTCCGCCTTTGGAAGCCCGTAAATATCGGCCGTAAGGTTAAGATGTTCCTCCACACTCAGATCGTCGAAAAGGCCCAGACTTTCCGGCAATACACCGATGCGGCGCTTCAGCGCGGCTGCATCTCCGGAAACATCCAGGCCGCAGACGGTGGCCGCGCCGGAAGTGGGCCGCAGCAGGCCGGTAAGCATTTTGACCGTGGTGGACTTCCCCGCCCCATTGGCGCCCAGGAAGGCGCAGATGGATCCCTTGGGCACGTCCAACGTGAGGGCATCGACGGCGGTGAAGTCCCCGAAGCGGCGGGTAAGAGCCCGGCAGGAGATCATGCGCTCTATTTTCTATTCTTTCCGAAGCGCGCGCATGGGATCCATCAGAGATGCACGACGGACGGGCGCATAGGTGCCGAGCAGCGCTACCACCAGTAAGGGCACGGCGATTGCTGGAAATAGCTGCGCAATGGTGTAGCCGGGCTTCCGAGATTATTCCCCTGCCTCAGCCGCGGAGAAATCGCCAACGGCACGTAAAGCCACGGCTTCAATATTTGATCGATTCCAGTGAACTGCTCCGGGGCAACTCCGACAACTCGTGCAGGGGACGCCGTTGAGCCAGATGCTGGAACGGATCGCGCCGCGGCCTGCGCCGTACTGCGCTTTCCAGAAATCGCAACCCAGCACTACCACCGCGCCGCGCCGGCAGACTGATCTTCGGATTTGAAAAACGCCCGTCCCAGCAAAACTCCGAGCGCGCGGTAGAAGTTGCCCGAAACATACATGCCGTAGGTGATCTTCGGAAGAGCCATAGCCTTCAGCCCATAACCAAATGAGGTGAAGCCGGTAGCCAGAAGACTCTCAAATGTGCAGTGCTGACATTACAATCCGGTCCGCTTCCGGCACCGGCGGCGGCCGCAACAGCAGCACATCCACGAAGCTGAACATGGCCGCAGTGGCGCCGATTCCGATGGCGAGCGAGCCGATGCAACTATGGTGAATCCCGGCGCTTTGAGCGATTAACGAACCGCGTGGCGCAGCGGCTTGAGCATGGAGCCTCCCTTGGAGGAGGAGACGCAAAGAAGCCGCAAGTTCGGTTTTTCGTGCTGGAGCGCTCCCTAAGGGTTTCGGCCCAGCAGCTACTTGGAACTGCTGAGCTTGCGGAAATACTCGGCTACGGCATCGGCATAGCCCTGCGGTACCGGTTCGGAACCGGGGCTGCGCGTACTGCCGGCGGTGGTGGCATCGTCCACTTTGCGGCGCAACTCCAGCTCGACGCGTTCGATATCGGCGATCATGGCCGCCTGGATGCGGCTGTTCAGCTCGGCATCGTTGGCGAAGGTAAAGGGGTTCAGGCGCTGCATTTCGCGCACAAGCGCCTGCAGGTCCTTCAGTGTGTTGGGGTCGTTCTGCAACTGGCTCTGCAGCTTTCCGAGCTGCTCCAGCGCGTCTTTGTAATCGTGCTCCACATCGGCACGCACCGGACCGTTGGGGTTGTTCCAAAGACCGCCGCCGAGACCGGCAATGTTGCCGTTATTGGGATTGAAAGCGCCGCCATTGGGGCCGAATTGTTGGCCATTGCGCAAGCTCCCCTGCTGATATCCGCCCTGGTTGCCCTGGCCGCCGGGCTGCCCGTTCTGGCCCTGCTGCTGGCCATTTTGGCCTTGCCCCTGTTGCTGGCCCTGCTGTTGCCCGTTGCGGCCGTTCTGGCCCTGCCGCTGCTGCAGGGCTTCGATCTGCTGCCGCAGCCGCTCTACTTGCGTCAGCGCCTGCTCCACGGCCTTGTCGTCTTTGTTATCGCCGCCGGCTCCCTTCGCGTCCTTACCCTTTTCCTGCTCCATGAGCTGCTGCACGCCGTGCAACTGGTCGCGCAGGTTGTTTATTCCCTGCGTGATCATGGATTCGGAGAGCACCGCGTATTCGCCCAGGCCGCGGCGGATGTACTCGCCGTTGCGCTGCATATCGCGCGGCAATTCCTGCTGCTGCATTTGGCCCAGAGCTTCCCGCAGCTTTCCCGACGCCTTCGGATCGCTGCCCGCCAATTCGCGGACCGCGTTCTGGATCTGCTGCTCGAGCCGCTTCAGGTCCTGCGTTTCCTTGGAGCGTTGATCGTAAAGTTCCTGCTCCTGCTGCGGGGTCATGCGGTCCTGACCCTGGCGGCCGAACAGACCCGATCGGCTTTCCTGCTGGCCTTGCCCCGATTGCCCGCCGGTGACCGCGCGCCGCAACTGGCCTTCGAAATTCTGCTGGCGCTGCGCCAAATCGTCCGCCTGCCGCGTGAGGTCATCTACTTTGCTGCCCGATTGCTGCTGGCGCAAGCTCGATAGCGCCTGCTGCGCATCTTTCAACTGCTCGGCGGCGCGCTTGGCTTCCGCATCACTTTGCGGCGTGCCGGCCTGCTGCGAGGAGGCCGCCTGGCGCATGTTATCGAGCGCCTTTTGCAACTGCTCGACGGTCTCTCGCATGCGCTGGTTCTCCAGGGCGCTGGCTTGCTGGCCAGAAGCGCCTGCCTGGCCGCTCTGCGGCTGTCCTTGCTGCTGCCCCTGTTGGCCTTGTTGCCCCGGCTGGTTCTGCGCCTGGCGCTGCAACTGCTCCAGTTGCCGCTGCAACTGCTCGGCTTCCCGCCGCAACATTTCCTGCTGATACCGTTTTTGCGAAAGCGTCTGCGGATTTTTCTGCTGGTCCGCTAATTCCTGCTGCCGCCGCGCAAGCTGCTCCAGCTTTTGCAGCGCGTCATCGATCTGCTGCTGCCGCTGATCGGCCGACTGCATGGATTGCGCGTTTTCGAACTGGTTTTTCTCCGTATCCAACTCCAGATCGAATAGGCCTTCCAGGTCGCGCGCGCCGCCCTGCATGCCGCCGCCACCGCCGCCTTGGTTGCCGAACGCCACCTGGATATCGCGGAACACCGATTCGGCCCGCTCCAGATATTGCAGCGCCTTTTCTTCCGGCCCAAGCGCGTCCTTCCAATTCGCGCCTTTCAATTTATCGGAGGCCGGCCCCATCGCCGCGGAAGCCTGTTCCATGTAATTCACGAACTGCTTGAACGAATCGCCCGCATCGGAAAGCTGCCGGCTCTTCATGCGGTCGGCCAGCGACTTCGCCTGGTCGCGCAGTTTCGCTTGCACCTGCGAAAGAAAATTGGCGTTTTCGGCCTGCGTGCCCTTGGCGCCGGTGCCTTTCAGTTCGTTCCACGTCGCCGCGATGATTTCCTTCTGCCGCTGCGAAATCTGGTTCTGATCGTCCATTGCGCCGCCGCCGCCACCCCCGCCACCCTGTTGCGATTGCGAGTAGTTGCGTTCGAATGGCTGCGCTTCGATGAAGTACATATCGGTGCGCGCGGTGGTGCGGGCATCCTTTGCTTCCGCGTAGAAGCTGACGATATCGCCCGGCTGAACTTTAAAATCTTCGAGCGCCAGGGTCATCGAACCGGTGACCTTCTTGGCGTTGCGCTGCGGCAGCAGCGAAGCGGTTTTCTCTTCGCCGCCATTTACGGAGTAGTGCAGCTCCACATTTTTCAGGCCGAAATCGTCTTTGGCTTCGGCGGTAATCGTGACTTCCTCGATCGGCGAAGCTCTGAAATCGCGGCCTGGCCGCGTGATTTTGATATCCGGCGGATTATCCTTTTGCGCCTCGATGAAATAATCCTCCGTCAGCCGCACGTCTTCGCCGTTTTCTATCGCTGCGACGTGATATTGCCCGTCCTTTTGGATGGGCACTTTCGCCAGCAGCGCCCCACCTGGTCCGGCGCGCAGTGGAATCTTCGAGCCGTCATCCAGCAGCAGCGCGCCATTGGCGAGCGGTTTATCGGTATGGATCTCCACATCGGCCATCGTGCCTTCCACAGCGCGCAAATCGCCGCCCGGATTCTCGACGTAGTCCGGCAGAGCGGCCCACGCCGGATAGTGATAGGTGGTGGTCATGCTCTTGACGGTGGGGAGTTCGAGCACCGTCAGCTTATAGGTCTTAGACCGCACGCCGCCGGCCTCAACATAATAGTCCAGCGATTCAAGGAGGCCGGGAATGACAAATTCATACGCGGTGCCATCGGGCTGGGTCCGCATCTCCACCGGCTCCCATTGCGAGGACGTGGCGTACTTGCCGAACAGCCGTACCTTGGGAGCGGTGAACCCTTGCAGCCGCGCGGTGATAGTTTCGTTGGCGCGCTTCTTCACGGTGTGATCGCCCGGATGCACTTCGATATCGTAGAAGGGCCGCATGCCGGCTTTCGGCAGGCCGCCCCACAAGAGAGAGGTCCCATAGCCGAGGAAGCCAGGGCCGTACAGCCCGAGCCACACCAGCACCAGCATGGAAACCACGGCCGCCGAGGAGAAACCGAAGAGCCACGTGCCGCGCGCCACTTCTTTTGGTTCGCTGCGCTCGGCGACGGAAAGCGTATCGTCAGCCAGCAGGTGTAGGAACGGGTCGCGCGCGTTCTGCTCCATTTTTTCGCTGAGGGTCAGCAGCCGTTCCTGAAATTCCGGATAGCGAGTTTCCGCTTCGCGCGCTGCGCGGCGGCGGTTCAGCCGGATGATGGGATACACCAGCGCCGCGGCCACTGCGAAGGCTACTCCAAAAAACAGCAGAAAGCGCGCGCCGGTTACGCCGGGTTTGGAGAACGCGAAGGAGTTGGCCAGCAAAACCGCGACCACGGTGAACAGCAGCGCGGCCGCGGCCGTGGCCGCAACTCCGCGCGTAATCGCCAGCAGACGGAGCCGCCGCTCGACGGCGCCCAAATAATCCGACAACCGGTCTAAAGGTCTCATGCCGCCTCTTTATCTACTGCTAAGTGACGATTTCCGAGGAATGATTCCGCGAATGCGAGTGCCAGAACCGCCAGCATCACGTACCACCAGAGCGAAAGCGGCTTCGGCGCCGCTTCTCCGTTTTCGCCGCCTGCGCCGGCGGGCCCCCCCTGGGCTGTATTCTGCCACAAAGAGATCGTTTCCGGGGGAACGGGTGTCAGGTCGGACTCATGGCGGTCTGTATTCACCGCCACCATTTCGTTCCGGCCGCTGGGCCGGCGGATATCGTAGAAGCCCGCCATGGTGAATTGTATATTCTGCGCCCGCGCGGCTTCTTCGAGCGAAAGCGCGCGTTCGCCCCTGGGATCGAGCACGTCCACGGCCGCACCCTTTTCTTTCGAATTGCGCAGTTCGGCGAAGGAGCCGACCAGCACGTTTGTCTGGCTGTCGTTGAGCCGGCCCAGATAGCGCGCCGTCTGTTCGACGAACGGCACGAAGGAAGCGTGCAATGGAAAATCGTTTTCGACATTGTCGAACGTTGATGTGAACACCAGGACGTGACCATCGCCCGCCTGCTCATCGAGCAGCAGCGGCGTGCCGTCCGTCAGCCGCACCGCCACGCGAGCCTGCCCCGGTTCCACACGAACGGCCTGGTAAAACTTCACATCGCCCCAGCGATTATCCTGCTGAATGGAGGGGTGGCCCGTATCGAGGTAAGCGGCCGCTTGAAACCGCTCCAGTTCGCGGCTAGCGTAGCTTGTCCCCTCCACGCGCAGATCCGTCCCCGGCACTTTCGCGTTAGCCACCGATTGATGGCCCAGCGCCACCAGCAACCCGCCGCCATTACGCACATACGAGCGCAAAGCGTTTTCAAACGTGGGCGAAAGACTCCCCACGTCCGAGAGCACTACGAACGCGTACTTGGCGGGCGAAATATTGGCGGTCTGCTCCACGGTGGCCTCATCGATCACGAAAGCCGCTTGCCCGGAAGCCTGCAGCGCATTCTGAAAATACAGCAGGCCCCGCGTGTTTCCGGTTTCGTGAACGAACAGCGCATGGCTTGGCTCCACGCGCTCCACGGAGAAAAAGAAGTGGTCGTCGTTGGGCAGAGCGTCCGCCGAATCGATGCGCACCTCGCCACGGTTGGCCCCGAAGGGCGCTTCGAGCGAGAGAAACTCCACCGTGGCGCGCCCGTTCTCCGGCACTTCCACGTTCTTCGATTCAATTTCCCGCTGGTTCAGCATTAGCGTTACGCGGCGCACCGCCTTTTGATTGTTCGTGCCCACAATCGTGGCCAGCACACGCGTCTTTTTGTTGTCGTACACCCGTCGCGGCGCCACCACATTTTCCACCGCGAAATTCGCCACCGGCTTGGAATCGATGGCATGCGGTTCCAGCTTCACGGCGGCGTTCAAGCGCAGGTCGTTAAAGTTCGCAGGCATGCCGCTCTGCTGCATATCGGAATAGAGATGCACGTCGAGCGGCTGTTTGGTGGCTTGGGCAATGGACCGCAAAGAGCGAACCAGCTCGCCGTAAGAGGTGCGCGCGTCGGAAGGCTCGATCGCGTCCACCGCGCCATTGAGAGGGGAATGATCGTCGGTGATTTCCGACATCACCTGCACGCGCGACCCGAACGCCAGCACCTCCGCGCGCTCGCCCGGGCGCAGCCCTCCAATTACCGATTTCGCCATGCGCTTGGCCTGATCGAGCCGGCCATCGGCGCGCATGCTGAGGGAATTATCGATGGCGAGCACCGTGATCTGCCCCGACCGCGCCAGCGGCAGCAGCTTCTGCTGGATATACGGCTGGGCGAAAGCCAGCGCGATGAGCGCAATCAGCAGCGTGCGCAGCGCAAACAGCACCAGGTAGCGCAGGCGGCGGTGCTTGATCGAGCTTTGTTCGCGGCGCTCGAAGAACATCAGCGAACTGAACGGAGTGGGCGTGGTTCTGTGCTTGCGCAAAAGATGCAGCCAGACCGGCAGGCCCACCGCCACCATGCCGCCCAAAAACCACGGGGCCAAAAAACCCATCACATTCTCCCCTGCCGAATAAACAGGTATTCGCGCAGGCCCTCATCAAGCGGCCGCGAAGTGTTCATCAGGAAATAGTCCAGACCGGCCGACCGAGCCTTGGAGCTAAGCGCTTCAATGTGTGAATCGATCTTGTGCTTATACTCGTAGCGCGCGTATTCGGGAGAAACTTCGAGCGACGCAGTGGGGTTTTCCATGTCCACCAACAGCATCGGCTCGCGGAATTTCGGCGCGATCTCCTGCGGGTCGAGAATATGGAACAGGATCACCTCGTTCCCCTTAAAGCGCAGCGGCTCCACGGTTTTGACGATCGTTTCCGGATCCGCGTAGAAATCGGAGAGCACGATCACCAGCCCCTTGCGGTGCAGGTAATTCTGGAAGTGGATGAAGGGCTTGGCAAAATCCGTGCGCGTTCCCGGCTCGGCCTTTTCGATGGCGTGCAGCAGGCGGAAGATCTGCCCCTGGCGGGTAGATGGCGGAATATAATTGGCGACGTCCTCATCGAAGATGATCAACCCGGCGGCATCCCGCTGCAGGTTGGCCATGTAACACAGCGAGGACGCCAGAAACTTCGAAAAATCCAGTTTATGAACCGTGTGCGAACCATAAGACATGGAAGCGGAAGTGTCCATCAAAACCAGGATCTGTGTGTTGGTCTCGCCACGGTAGCGCTTGAGATAACAGCGGTCGGTGCGCGCGAAAACGTTCCAATCCACATGCCGCAGATCGTCGCCTTCGTTATAGGCGCGATACTCGGCGAATTCCTGGCTGAAGCCAAAATCGGGGGAGCGATGGAGGCCGGCAACGAAGCCGTTAACCACGGTCTTCGCAATCAAATCGAGCCCGGAAATCGAAGCCAGCAGCGCGGGATCTAGAAACTGTTGCAGCATTATTCGGCTACGCTTTCTTCACCACGGAGACTGCCTTGAGTTCGAGAATTACCTTTGTCTTCGACAACCAAATCCATCTTGTATCCACAATCCAACTTGATGCCCTTATAGCAAACCGGCGATTCCACCTGCCGCTTAAAACTCACCTCCGTGCGCTCAGGTCTTGATTTCAAAACTCCGTGTCTCTGTGGTGAATCAATCCCTCGGCGACGGCTTCCACTCCAGCAGCTTCTTCAAAATATCGTCCTGCTTCAACCGGTCCGATTCGGCGTGGAAATTCAACAGAATGCGGTGGCGCAGGACGGGAGTGAACAAGGTGCGCACATCCTCATAGGTCACGTGATACCGGCCCTTCATCAACGCCCGCGCTTTGGCGGAGAGCACCAGGAACTGCGCCGCGCGCACGCTGGCGCCGTAGTTGACGTATCGCTTCACGAAATCCGGCGCGGTTTCGTCGCCGCCGCGCGTGGCGCGCACCAGCTCGATGGCGTGCCGCGCTACGCTTTCGCCGATCGGCACCATGCGCACCAGTTGCTGGAAATCCAAAATCTCCTGCGCGTTCGTCACCGGGTCCGCCTGCGGCACCGTCGTCACCGTGGTCAGATCGACGACCTTCAACTCTTCATCGGCATTCAGATAATCCAGGACGGTATTAAAAAGGAAGCGGTCCAACTGCGCTTCGGGCAGCGGGTAGGTGCCTTCCAGTTCGATCGGGTTCTGCGTCGCCAGAACGAAAAACGGGGAAGGCAGCAGATGATGGTGGCCGCGCACGGTGCAGGCCCGCTCCTGCATCGCTTCAAGCAGGGCGCTCTGGGTCTTGGGCGGTGTGCGGTTGATTTCGTCCGCCAATAGCACGTTAGCGAAAATCGGGCCGGGAACGAAGGTCCACGTGCGGTGCCCCGTGGAGGTGTCTTCTTCGATAATGTCCGTGCCGGTGATATCGCTGGGCATCAGGTCCGGGGTAAATTGAATGCGCTTGAAGACCAGCCCCAGTGTCTGCGCCATGGTGCGCACCAGCAACGTTTTGGCTGTGCCGGGAAGGCCGGTGATGAGGCAATGGCCGCCTACGAATAGGCCGATCATCACCTGCTCGATCACTTCTTCCTGGCCCACAATCACGCGCCGCACCTGCGACACGATCTCGTTCTGAACCTGACGGAAGCGGTCCACGCGCGACTTCAATACATCAGGTTCCATTTGCGGCGTAACGGTTGTTGACATTTAAGGGTGATTTCCGTTTCTATTTTGATTCGGTATTGCTTAATTCCAGCAGTAACTTTTGGGCCGGGCGGAAGCCGGGAGCCGTCTCGAGCGCGGCCAGAACTTCATTCTTCGCCTGGTCGCGCTGGTGGTTCAAATCGTAGGCCCGCGCCAGATCGTAATGCGCCTGCGCCGGATCGAGCGGATTGCGCGCCAGCACGGCCTGCAACTCCTGGATGGCGCCCGCGTAATTGCCCAGGTCGAGCCACAGATCGCCCAGCATCTGGTGCTGTTGCGGGTCCATCGGATAAATATAATTCAGCCGCTCCAGCACGGCGGCCGCTTCCTTCTTGTTGCCCTCTGCCACCTGCAGTTTCGCCAGCTTCTCGATGGTTTCGGGGCTCCGCCCGCCGTTGTGTATGTACTTCTCCAATTCGGCGATCTCGTCCTTTTTATCGTTAGTGGCGTCGTACGCCTGGGCCAGGAACTCGTAGACGCTGCCGGCCTCCACGTAGTCCGGATACATCCCTTCTATGGCTGTGCCCTGCTTGATCACTTCGCCCCAATCCTTGTTCTTCGAGGCTTCGTTCACCTGCTTGATGCCTTTGCGCCATTCATCGAAGTGATCGACGATATTCTTCGTCCCGGCCTCAACCCACGCCACAAATTGTTTATCGAAGTCCTCCGGGGCAATCTTCAATTCCTTGCGGATCACGTCGCCGGTCTCTTCGTTGTTTCCGAAATCGTGCAGCATCGCGAGCACGGTGTCCCAGCCCCACTTGTCCGTAATGTAGTCGATTGTCTTGCCGCCCTGGTAATAACTCACCAGCACCTGCGTCTGATCGGTGGGATGGACGAAACCGCGGTCAAGCTGTGCCACCGGCAGCAACTTCTTCTCTTTGATTGCGTGAACGATATCCGGAGTAATCCGGTCGCCCCATTCCGGGTCCACCGCCGATTCTTCATGCACCGCCACCCCTTCGGTAAACCAGCGCGGCACCTTGTTACCGGTAGCGGTCAAGGTGAACACGTGGCTCATTTCGTGCCACAGCGTTTCGCCCCAGTGAAAGCTGCCCGGAGGACGGCCGGAGGGGCTATCCATCGCGATGTCGTAACCGAAGGTAACTCCCAACGCTCCCAGGCCGGGAATACCCGTAGTGCGCACGGCGAAATCTTCGTGATCCGGATAAACCTCCACCTGCACGGGCTTATCGAGCTTGATCCGGTACTTTTTTTCGTATGTCGCAATCACTCGCAACATCTCTTTTTCAAAATACGGATGCAGCAGTTCCGCTTCCTTCTTGTTCAGAACCAGAATCGTGCGGTCGGTCTTGTAAGTGACGAAATTCTTGTAACTATCGAGCAGCGTCAGTGAGTTGTTGGTGGCCGCGTCCTGATACTTGTTGTTGTACGCCTCTTCGAGTTGCTTGCGCGCCTCATCGTTCTGGCCGAGCCGCATCAGGTTCACGCCCAGTTGGGACCGCGCGCTATCGAGCGACGGATCGAGCGCCAGCGCCTTGCGGTAATACTCGATGCCCTCCTGGTACCGGCGGTTGATGACGAAAAAGTGCGCGATGGTTTCGTACCCTTTGGCGGCGTGTGGATCCCAGGGCGAGTCCTTTTTGTCGGCCAGCAGGTCGATACTCGCCAGAATCGCCCGCGCCTGTACGGAGTTCGAATCAATCGCCAGCGCCTTTTTGGCTTCTTCGGTGGCGCGAGCATTGTCGTTGTCTTCGAGCGCCATGCGCGCCAGCAGCTCCTGCGCTTCCACCAGCTTCGGATCGCCCTCGAGCGCCTTCTTCGCGAGCGCCGTGGCGCGTTGATCGAAATCGTCGGCCAGGCCCAGCGCTAGCCCCAGCAATGCCGGCGGATAATCTTTCTGGATGGCGAGGGCTGCGTTGAACTGGTCGCCGGCCTCTTTCAGATAAGCCCGGTCGAGCAGCATCCGCCCCCAGCGCACGCGCAAAGCCGCATCTCTCGGATTGCGCGCCAGCAGTTGATCGAATACCGCCGTCGCCGCCACATAATTCCGCGCCTTCCACAGCGCCTCTCCCTGCTCCACCGTCTGCGCGGAAAGCGCCGAACTCCACCCGAACGCCGCCAGAGCCGCAATGCCTATGCGAGCCGCGAACGTGAGGAAGCGGTCTCTGCGCTTCCTCATTTGTCCAGCGCCTCCTGCGTCTTGGCCAGCTCGATCAGCAACTGGGTTAGTTGTTTTTTGTACTCGGCCTCCGGCATGGCGGCTTTATCGTATTTCAATTTGTCGATGGCCTGCTCCAGCTCTTCTTTTTTGTCGAGCAGCGGCCGTTTCGCCGGATCGCGCGCCGCGGCCGCGTTCGCGCCTAATCGCACCACCGGAAACACGGCGGCTAATTTGCCTTCGCCGTTCTCTGCCGACGGATTGCGCTCGCCATCGCCCTTGCCGGTGTCTTCCAAAACCGCGTGCTCGGTAGCCAGCCGCTTTTGCGAATCGAAGTATTCCGTGGTCTTGCGCTCGGCGAAATGAAAGGCTTCGAGCGCGGACACGGTCTCGTTCTTATCGGCATCCGCGGCGGGATCGCGCAGCGCTTCGGCCCAGTAGCGCGCGAAAACGGTCGCGTTCTTTTCCGTGCCGCTCTTGGTCGCGGTGATCACGATCCGGTTCTTCCGCTCGAGTACGTTCATCGCGCCGCCGCTCGAACTCGTCATATCCACCACCAGTTGCCGCGAGGCCGCAATTTTATCCAGCAGCATGGCCAGTTCCGCGCCCGTAATATCCGGCCCCGGAATATTAAACTTGTACTCCACTCCATCGAAGCTGCCGTGCCCGATCAGCATCAGCACCAGCGCATCGTCCGGCTTTGCCTGCCGCGTGATCTCCGCCATTTTCGCGCGAATCTGCTCGCGGGTCGGGGCAATCATCGTGATCACATTGGCATCGCCGCCCGCGCGCTTCAGGCTGTTCTCAATGTCCTCGGCCCACATTTTGAAGCGCTGGTCGTAATCCGGCTCGCCGCCCAGCCCGGACATGGTGATATAAAACGTCGCCGCGTGAGCAGACAGTGCCGCGCCAAACAAAACGGCGAACAGCTTCCAGCCGCCGCATTTCCTGACCCCTGACTCCTGACCCCTGACTCCTCGCTTCATACCACGCCCCAACGCCGCCGCAGCAGCCATTCCGCCGCGCGAATCCCCACGGCCAGCAAAAAGATAATTGGCATGTCCCACAAATCCCGCGTCTCGCGCGAAGTGATGCCCGCCTCCGAATACGAAATATCCGACGCCAGCTTCGACGCGTCATCCGGCGTAAAGTACCGCCCGCCGGTCTGCTCGGATAATTTCTCGAGCAGTTCTTTGTTTTGCCCGGTATGGAAATTCTCCGCCACGCCATCCTCGCGGCGGAACGTAATGGTGTCGCGCCCCACTTCTTCCTGTTCCTGCCCCGCGATGATTTCGGCCACGTAGGTCCCCGGCTTCTCTGCAGTCCAATCGCCTGCGTAGATTCCTTCTTCGCCGGCCACCGGCGCCAGCTCCACGGTTGCCGAAGAGCCATCCGGATTGATGAACCGCGCCTGCACCTTCGCCGTATCGAGCGGCTTGTATTCTTTATCGCGAACCTCAACGCGCACCGGAACGTGTGTATCGTCCGCAAACACGGTCTTCGGCGTGGTCGCCGTCACCTGCCCCGGCGTATCCGTCACCAGATACCGGAACATTTGCTGCCAGAATGTCGCGTGGGTTTTATCCTCGTGCGGCAGCGACATCTTCCAGCGCCAGCTACCCGATGTGGCAAATAACGCCGTGCGGCCGCGCCCGTAATTCTCGGTCACCAGCAGCGGCACAGCGGCGTGCGAAGGCGGATCGGCATTTAACAGAACCGTCGCCCCCGGCTTCGGTTCGCCCACCTCCTGCCAGTTATAAATTTTGGGGATTTCCTTCCAGCGCTGCACGTTCCGCTCGGGATTTTCATCGAGCCGCGTGAGAATGCTTTCCCGGCCGGCGGGTGTGAGTTCTACCGGCACAAAATCCATCTGGTGGAACGTGCCCTTCGCCGAAGGCAGCTTCACGGGAATCAAATCCGAAAGGAGCGGCGCATTCTGATAGCCGCCATCCCCAAGGCTCGCCCGACCGCCCAGGAAAAGCAGCCCGCCGCCGCGCCGGTCCACGAAATCGTGAATGAGCTGCTGCTGCGTGGGCGTGAAATAACCCGCTTCCACGTTATCCAGCATCAGCCCCTGAAACTTGAACAGGTCTTCCGCCTTCGCCGGGAACCCGTCTTCCAGTTCGTGCGGATCTTTGGGAAATCCGGCGGGGCAATCCGGCGCCGGACACGGCTGCCGCAGAATCTTGTTCTGCGTGGTGCGCACCATGCCGAACACCACGATATCCGGGTTATCGTCCATTGCCCGCCGCACGAACTTGTACTCGTACTGCGGCTCGCCATCGAAATAAAGGATGCGCGGCTTGCGCGCCTCCACGGTCACCAGGCGCGTCAGCTTGTTGTTGAGCCCGTTCTCTTCTCCGGCAACCGGCTCGGCCGCGATCTCGATCGCCTTCGGTCCCGCCGCGCCGCAATTGAACACCACCGATTCCGTCTGCACGATGCCGTCGCCTTTGAGCGTCACATCCTGCGAAGCCAGCGTTTTGCCGCCATCCCGCACCACCAGCTTTGTTTTTGCGCCCGAGAGCCCGTAGCTCTGCAAGGTGACCAGCGCCGTCAACCGCGATTGCGGCAGCGCCCGCGTGGGCACGATGGCATCTTCGATTTCGATATCGCGCGACGGATGCTCTTTGCCGAAGCCGATTGTGTGTACCGGGACGTTTTGCCGCCGGATAGCCGCCACGGTCTGCGCATCGATGCCGCCCGAATTGTCCGCTCCGTCGCTGAGCAGGACAATCGCGCCCAGCGGCAGCGAAGAGGATTCCGCCAGCACGCGCTCGAGCGTATTGCCGATCCGGGTCGCCGGCGCTCCCGCCGTAAGGCCGGCGGCATTGGGAATGCGCTCCGGCTCGGTGCCGAACCTGTACATCCGCACCTGGAATTTTTCGCCCAGCGCTTTCAGCAAGCCGCCATTTAAAACCGCCTGTTCGCGAGCCAGGCGCGTGCCGCCCGCATCGTTGATAGTCATGCTATGCGAGTCGTCCACCAGCACGGCCACGACGTTCTGCTGCGGCCGCAGCGTGGCCACGCTCAGCGCGGGGTGCCAGAGCAAAAACAGAATCAGGGCGATCAGCGAGGTTTCGAGCAGCCAGATCGCCAGCGGCCGTCCGCCGGTCAGCATTCCGTGATTGCGCCGCACGTGCCAAAAAAGCAGCAGGCCCGCCAACACGATTGCCGCCACCAGCAGCCATACGGGCCACGGCGTCAGCAGCACGAATTTGCCTTTATGGAACAGGCTGGCCGGATACTTAAACAGCAGCTCGAACATGCATACCTACATTTCCATGACGATACCACTACGGACGAACGCTTAGCAGGAACGGGTTACGTCGAAACGGGATGATCGTGGCGGGGAATGATCCTGGGGAGCCATACGCTCAGCCCTCGCTATGTGACTCAGCATAGCACGCGCTGTTATCCTGAGGGGCTTATGGAACTCAAGCCCGAAGGGCGTCTGGAACTAAAGCTCGTGCCGCTCGAAATCCCCCAGGGTGGCAACCTCATCCTCGGCCAGACGCACTTCATCAAAAGCGTGGAAGATCTCTACGAGGCCATCGTCAACACCGTCCCCCAAATGAAGTTCGGCATTGCTTTCAATGAGGCCTCGGGGCCCTGCCTCACCAGGGTGGATGGCAATGACGACGAGCTCCGATCTGTGGCCCAACGCAACGCCGCCGTCCTCGCCGCCGGCCATATTTTCGTGATCGCAATGAAGGAAGGCTATCCGATTAACGTGCTCGGCCGCATTAAAGATGTGCCCGAAGTCTGCGCCATTTTCTGTGCCACGGCCAACCCGGTGCAAGTAGTAGTAGCCGAAAGCGAGCAGGGCCGGGGCGTGGTGGGCGTTATCGACGGCTTCCCGCCCAAAGGCGTCGAAACCCCGGCGGACGTCGAAAAACGCCGCGGCTTTCTGCGCGCCATCGGCTACAAACGATAAATTCCGGTGCGCACCTACTTCCATGTCGACATGGACGCCTTTTTCGTGTCCGTGGAAGAGTTGTTCGATCCCTCGCTCAAAGGCAAGCCCGTGGTGGTCGGCGGCCGGCCCAACGAGCGCGGCGTCGTCTCCGCCGCATCTTACGCCGCCCGCAAATTCGGCGTGCACTCGGCCATGCCCCTGCGCACCGCCTATAAACTCTGCCCCCAGGCGCTTTTCGTCGAAGGCCACCCGGAGCGCTATCGAGAATGCTCGGCCAGAGTCTATGAGACGCTGCAAGCTTTCTCGCCTCTGGTCGAAATGGCGTCTATCGACGAAGCCTATCTCGATATGACCGGCACCGAGCGTCTTTACGGCCCGCCCTTGCGCGCCGCCCACCTGCTCCACGAGCGCATGTTAGCTGCCACCCGGCTGAACTGTTCCATCGGCATCGCCCGCTCGCGGCTGGTTGCCAAAATCGGCTCCGATCAAGCTAAGCCGAACGGAATCCTGTGGGTGCTTCCCGGTCAGGAAGCGGCGTTTCTCGCGCCGCTCGATGTTTGCAAAGTGCCCGGCGTGGGCAAGGTGACCGAGAAGAATCTCCACTCGCTCGGCATTCGCAAAGTCGGCGACCTGGCGAAACTCGAAGAGTCTTTCCTCGCCGAGCGCTTCGGCAAATGGGGCCTCGCGCTCGCGGGCAAAGCCCAGGGCCTCGATGCCGGCGGCTGGTTCGATACCGAAATCGGCGAAGACGCCGGCCCCAAATCCATCAGCCACGAGCACACGTTCGGTGAAGATACCTCAAATGCCGCGCAACTCGAAGCCACCCTGGCGCGCCTCTCCGAAATGGTGGGCCGCCGCCTCCGCGAGCATCGCCTGCACGCCCGCACCATTCAGCTCAAACTGCGATATTCGGATTTTTCCACCATCACCCGCGCCCATCCGCTGGGCCGCCCAACCCAATTGGACATCGAACTCTTCGAGCAAGCGCGGGAACTGTTCCGCCGCAACTGGAAGCCGGGCGCGCCCGTGCGCCTGCTCGGCGTTCACGCCGCCGCTTTCACAGCCGAAGCGCCGCAGATGGATCTGATCGGCGAAGAGCGCCACCAGAAATGGAAGCAGGCGCTCGCCGCGGCCGATAAGCTGCGCGACCGCTTCGGCGAATCCGCCGTCTCGCTGGCCGCCGGCATGCGCGGCAAATTCCGCGAGCGCACCCACGAAAATCCGGCCGGCCTGCCGGGGAAAAAACCCAGATAAGCCTACTCCGCCCGCGGAGCTTCCACCGGATCGATGCGGGCCGCTTTGAGCGCGGGTCCCGAAGCCGCCAGCAAAGCCGCGCCGCTCAATACTAGCGCTCCCACCGCGATGGTCGGCGCATCGGCTGAGCCGATGCCGAACACCAGCGAAACCAGCGCCGGCCGCGCCGCCAGCACCTCCGCAATTCCGCCAGCAATTCCCACCGCCACGAGCCCACACGCACCTGCCAATAGCGATCCGGCAATTCGCGCAGGCGCCGCCCCCATCGCGATCCAAATCCCGATTTCCTGCCGCCGCGCATTCAGCGTCCAGGATGGCGGAGGGTTGCTCCAATCCAGCATTAGCACGTGCCGGCCCACCACATCCGCGCCGTGCGCATAAACATCCACGAAGTGGCGGTTCACCATGGCTTTCGGCGGCGATCGGAAATCCAGCCGCAACTCCGGGCACCAGCTTCCGGCCAGCAGCGGAGTGCGCAACGCCTGCAGATAGCCCGCGCTCACCGTGCGCTCGCCCAACGGCATCCGGCCCTCGTCTCCCATAGCAGCCGCCGCGTGGTGATCTTCGGTCGAATCCGAATCGTCGCGCCCACAGCCCGTAGCTGATCACCGCCGCCCGCGGCCCGCCGAAGCGCTCTTCCTCCGCGCGGAACGTGCGGCCAATCACAGGCGCGGTGCCATACACCTGAAAGTAGCGCGGCGCTACGCGCAGGCCGCCGAGCCGCTCCGGCTCCGCCCCGCTGGTATCGGTCACGCTTTCGCTATAAGCGCCCGAGATTGCCGCGAACGTGCGATTCACCCGGTTCCAATCCTCCAGCAGCACAGGCGCGATCAGGCTATCCTTTTGGTTGGCTTTTGGCCGCGCTGGCCCCATGATCCAAACCAGCCGCGAAGCGTCCGGATAGGGCAGCGGCCGCAAGACCATCCGCCAGGAGTGCATCGTGCCGGTTTAGACGCCGGCCACGGCCCGAAGTTAGGCCGAACCGGCCCCGGTAGCTCCGGCGCCCGACCCTCCGGCCCCCAGCTTGCGCCGCAGCAGATCGAGCGCGACCTGCGAGGCGAACTGCCGGATGCGCGCGCGATCGCCCAGGAACTGGCGCTCCACCACCTCGGTTCCCTGCGGACCTGCCAGGCCGATATAGGTCAGGCCAACGGGCTTCGTGTCGGTGCCACCTCCCGGCCCCGCGATCCCGGTGATCGCTAGCGCGAATGTCGAGCCCGACCGCCGCCGCGCGCCTTCCGCCATCGCCTCCGCCACCGGCTTGCTCACCGCGCCGTGCTCGGCCAACATCTCCGGAGGAACGCCCAAAAGCTCCGTTTTCAGGGCATTGCTGTAAGTGATGAATCCGCCCAGAAAATATTCGGAACTGCCCGCCACGCCTGTCAAGCGCTCCCCCAGCAGTCCTCCCGTGCAGCTCTCCGCCACCGAAAGCGTCGCGCCGGCCGCCAGCAGCAACTTGCCGACTACCTGCTCAATCGAATCCCCGTTGTGCGAGTAGATCCGGTCCCCCAGTAGAGCTTCAATCGGACCGGAAACCTCGCTCAACAGCGCTTCGGCTTCGTCCGCGGTCGCGCATCGCGCGCAGAAACGAATCTGAATATCGCCGGCGCCCGCCAGAATCGTGGTCGCCGGGTTCCCATACTTCTTGTACACCGGCGCGATGAGCTGATCGAGGTCCGATTCGCCCATCCCCGCCACGTGCAATTCCCGCACCCGGATCACTTGCGGCGGCAGCATGCGGCACAAGCGCGGCAGACATTGCCGCTCGAACATCGCCTTTAATTCGTGCGGCGGTCCGGGCAACATCATGATTACCGCTCCCGCGGCATTGAAAGAAGAAACCTCGATCCACTGCCCCGGCGCCGTGCCGCGTTCGTTAGGCAGAATCTCGGCTCCCTCGATCACAAACGCCTGCCGCTTGTTGACCTCCGCCATCTTCCGGTGCAAGCGGGCGAAGCGCTGTTCGAGGGCCTCTGCGATTTCCGGATGATAAATCAGCTTGCGGCCGAGCGCGGCCGCCACGGCCTCGCGCGTCAGATCGTCTTCCGTGGGACCGAGGCCGCCCGATAGGATCACGATCTGCGAACGGGAAAGCGCCAGCCGCACCACGCCCTCCAGCCGCTCCAGATGATCGCCCACCACGTACTTGGCAACCACCTCCACTCCCACATCGTTTAACTGGCGTGTGAGGTCGAGCGAGTTGGTATCGATCCGCTCCGGAGTGAGCATCTCCGAGCCTACAGCCACAATTTCCGCGTTCATCGGTGAAACCGCTAGCGAGCTTTCGCCCCGGACCGAAAGCCGAAATCCACCCCACAGGCGCGGAGGCGCGGAGAAGGCAGGCTTTGACTTTGACTTTCTCCGCGGCTCTGCGCCTCCGCGGTGAGCGCTATCCGCCGTTCTCCGTGCCTCCGTGCCTCTGTGGTGAAAACTGGAATCATCATCGCTGGCCTCTCGAGGGCTTTAGATCAGCGGCCTTCCCCTGATGCCCACATCCACTCGGTAAAGCGCGTTCGTAGTGGCGACAATCATCGAGCGGGAGGGCGCAAACGTCAATCCCACTATCCCGGGGCCGGAGAGGAAAAGATCGGCTCGCCGGTCCGGATAAATGCGCACCACACCCTTGCGCCCGCCCATGGAAGCCGCCACATACAACCGGCCCTGCTCGTCGAAAGCCAGACCTTGCGGGCGTCCCAGGCCGCGGTAGAACACTTCCACACTGCCTTCCGGCGAAATGCGGTGCACGCAATCGAAGCTGGACGTAGTGGGGCCGGTGACATAGAGGTAACCGTCGGGGCCGAACGCTAGATGATACGCGGCCAGCGACGCCTCCAGCGTCGCGAATACGAAAATCTGCCGGTTGGGGCTAATTTTGAAGATCGTGCCGCTCCGGTCGCCTACGTAGAGGTTTCTCTCCGTATCGAACGCCACGCCCGTAGCGATCCCCATCCCCTCTACGAACGTGGAGAGATTTCCGTTGGGAGTCACCTGGTACACGAAACCATCGTGCCGGCTGGACACGTACAGCATGCCGTCGCGGTCAAATGCCAGGCCGGTCGCGTTCATCAGGTCGTTGATGAACGGTTTCATGTTGTGGTTGAGGTCGATGCGGTAAACCGCCACCGGAACCTTCTGCCCGCGCGAGCCGCTGAACGTGGAATAGATGTTACCGAAGGAATCAACGGCTGGATTGGCCACCGGATGCAAACCGTCGGCGATCATCACGCCGATATCGCACGCCCACGATTCGCTGGCCTGCTGGCCGCTCTCGATCACCAGTTCGCCGGCCGTGGCGCCTTCCGGAACCTTGGCGATGATGAAGGAATCGGAGCCGATCACCACCGGCGCCGCCACATCGCCGATGGTCACCCGCGGCCGGTCGCCCCGGCCGAAGCCCTTGCCCCGGATTTGCAATTCTCCGCCGGCAATGGCGGCGGCGGGTGAAACCTGCGCAATCTGCGGGCGGGCATCGTTCGTTTTCCGGAGTGGCATGCTATCTAAGATTCAACCATCTGAACAGGAATAAGACAAGTGCGGCATAAACCCCCGCCATGGCATCGTCCGCCACGATGCCCAGGCCCTCCGGCAGCCGCTCCAGTTGCCGCACCGGCGCGGGCTTCCAGATATCGAACAGGCGGAATAGCACGAACGCCGCCAGATATGTTTTCCAGTTGAGAACGCCCGCGCCCGCTAGCGAAATCCACTGGCCGATGACCTCGTCCACGACCACGATACCCGGGTCTTTCGCCCCAAGCGCTCGGGCCGTGCGCGTCGAGGCCCAAACCGCCGGCGCGAACCCCAGCGCCGCCAGCGCGGCGAAGTGCCATCCGGCGAAACCGGCGTATTCGTGCAGCGGAATGGCCGCCGCCAGCGCGGCCAGCGACCCGGCCGTGCCCGGCGCAACCGGCGAATACCCGCAGCCCAGCACAGTCGCGATCAGTGGGGCAGGCGCTTTCGCCTGCCAACTCTCGCGGTTACTCTTCCTCATCCGGCGGCTCCGCCTTCGGAGCCGGAGTCGATACCTTATACTTCTCCGAAGCCCAATTCCCCAAGTCGACAATCCGGCAGCGTTCGCTGCAAAACGGAAAGTCCGCCGAACCCGCCTCCACGTCTCTCTTGCAAATGGGGCACTTCACTGTCATAGCGCGCCCGGCGGCTGAATGTGGATGAGCGGTGTGGCGGGCAACTGCGGCCGGTCAGGCGCGCTTTCGGCCGAAGTGTTTTCGGCCAAAGGCAGCAGGGTGCCGACAAGATCGTAATCGTGCGATTCGGTAACCCGCAGAGGCCGCATCTGCCCGGCCCGCGGCTCGCTGCCCTCGAAATCGTTGATCAGCACCACTCCGTCGATTTCCGGCGCCTGTACTGCCAGCCGGCCCTGCCAGAGCAGATCGGTTTCCTTCGATGGCCCCTCCACCAGCACCGGCATTTCCGCGCCAATCAGCGAGCGATTGCGGGCCCGCGCAATCTTCCGCTGGATGGCCATCAATCGCCGCTTCCGGTTGTGGATCGTCCGCCCGTCGACTTTGCCATCCAAAGTATAACTGGCGCTGGTGTCTTCGTCCGAATAAGCGAACACGCCCAGGTTATCGAAGCGGGCGGCCTGCACAAACTCGCACAGCTCTTCGAAATCGGCGTCCGTTTCCCCGGGGAACCCGCTGATGAAGCTGGTGCGAATCGCCACGCTGGGAATGGTGCGGCGAATGCGTTCGAGCAGTTTGAGAAAAATATCGCCCGAGCCTCCCCGCTTCATGCGCTTCAGCACGCGCGCGCTCGCGTGCTGCAATGGCATATCGATGTACTTCACCAGCCGCTCGCGCGCGGCAATGGTATCCAGAAGCTTCTGGGTGATACGGTTGGGGTAGGCGTAAAGAAAGCGGACCCACACCGGGCGCGGCGCTTCGATCCCGGCCAGGCGGTCCAGCAGCAACGCCAGGCCATCCTTCAGGCCGAAATCTTCGCCATAGCACGTCGTATCCTGGCCGATCAGGTTAATTTCACGCACGCCTTGGGCAAACAAGCGCGTGGCCTCGGAAATTACCGATTCAAAGCGGCGGCTGCGAAACGCGCCCCGATACTGCGGAATCACGCAAAATGTGCAGGGGTGATCGCACCCCTCGGCGATTTTGACATAGGCGAAGTGACGCGGCGTTGCCAGCACCCTTGGCGTGAGGTCGTGATAAAGATAGGGCGCCGCCGCCGGCGCCGGAGCGTCTCCCTCGCATAGAGCCACGATCGATTCCAATTCGTTCGTGCCGACCAGCGCGTCCACTTCCGGCAGTTCTTTCCGGATATCGCCGCGATATCGCTCCACCAGGCACCCTGCCACGATCAGCTTCCGGGCCCGGCCGATCTTCTTGTATTCGGCCATTTCCAGAATCGTGTCCACCGATTCCTTTTTCGCGGGATCGATGAAGCTACACGTGTTGACCACCAGCACATCGGCCTGATCGGGATGTGGCGTCAGTTCATGGCCGCGGGCGGCAAGTTGCCCCATCATCACCTCGCTATCCACGAGATTCTTAGGGCATCCCAAACTAATGAATCCGACTTTCAAGGGTTGGTTCCGGTGTCTTCGGAGCCGCGCGCGTCAGCAAGCGGTAGAGATGCCGGCGCTGCGCTGCACCAGACTTCCAGAATATCAGGTTCACCGCGGCCGACCCGCGGCCTCAAGCTCCCTGACCTGCGCGATAGCGGCGCGGGCAGTCGGATCCAGCGGATCTATGGAAAGGCTGGTCCGGTACTCCTTTTCCGCCGCCGCCAGATCTCCCATTCCCCGATACCAAAGCCCCATCGCTTCGTGCGCCGTAATCGAACCGGGATCCAGTTCCTCGGCGTGCCGCAAGGCATCGCCCGCCTCGACCGGCATGCGCATCTCGCCATACAGCAGCCCGATCCATTGGTAAATCAAAGACGATCTCGGCCGAAAACTGGCCGCCTTCTGTAGTTTTTGCATGGCCTCATTCAGCCGGCCCATGCACTCATCCGCCCAGCTCCAGGCCGCCGCAATTTCCACGCTATTCGGAAACAGCCGGTCGGCGCGTTCGAGATAGGGGATGGCAGGCGCGCAACTGTTCTCATGCACCAGCACTTCCGTGAGGTGAAGGTACGGGCGGAGATTGTGCGTGGATTGGTCCGCCGCCGCCGCGAACAATTCCTCGGGCTGGCCCCATTCCACGTTCCGGTGATAACAGGCGATGCTGAACGCCACGAGCACCGCCGCTGCCGCATACCATCCGGCGCGGCGAGGAATTCGCACCGAACGGCATACTTCGATTGCCATCAGGATCAGACCTAAAATCGGCAGGTACATGCGGCGGTCCACCAGCGGATCGGCAATGGGAACAAACGAAGACGTGGGCGCCAGACCGGCCAGGAAAAAGAACAGTCCGAAAGAAGCCAGCGGATATTTGTGGCGCATTAGCCAGCCCGCGATTACAGTTGCCGCCAGCAACAAAATCCAAACCATCGCGCCGTGTTCGAATAGTGTGTAAGAAACCGGAAAATCGTGGTCGATCGAAAGGCCCACGGGCACGACCGCCATCTGGATGTACCGGAAAATGGCTCGCGATTCGGTAAAGAAATATTGGAGCCAGCTAACCGTCGAGAGAGAGAATCCGGCGCTCGCCGAGGTGGCCAGCACGCGCAAAACGTAGATGCCGGCGACGGCCGCTCCCGGAATCGCCAGCAAATACAGTCTCCAGTTCTTGCGCAGTCCGGCCGCGGTGAATGGCTTCGGCCAGAACAGATCCGTAAGAATCAGGAAGCCGAACAGCGAAACCGCATTTTCCTTAGTGCGCACGCCGAGCAGAAAAAGTCCGAGCACCAGCAACGATTCGAACCATGAGATCCCCTCTCTGCGCCGGTAGAGAAATACCGTGTAGGCCAGCAATTCGAAAAGAGCCGATAAGCTTTCCGATCTGCCCGCCACGTAGCTGACCGACTCCGGTTGTAACGGATGCACCAGAAAAATCAGGCTGCCCAATACCGCCATCCGGATCGATTGCGGCTTCACGAGGCCTGCGAGCGACAACAACCGGTAGAGCACCAGAAACACCAGCACTGCATTGATGGCATGAATCAGCGTGTTCAGTACGTGATAACTGGTAGGATCGTCGCCCCACAGCCGGAAGTTCAGCCAATAAGACGCCATCAGCACCGGCCGCACATCCGTCAGCCACGCCGGCAGCGCCTCCACCCGCATCGTGCGCGAAAACGGCAGGCTGGCATCGTCAAACACAAATGGACCGTGAAACGCAGGCGCATACAGCAGCCAGCAGCATAACAGCGCCGCGCCCACACCCGCCGCTTTCCACCACCCGGATGCGCCAGAGTTCTCTTTGCGATCGGCAGGACGCGGGACAGAACGCAAAGCAGGTCGTGAAATCCGTCGTTTTGAAATAATGGATTTCATTACCAACGAACCAGACCGACCTCACGTTAACAACACGGGACGCGGCCCGTCAAACTCAGAACGTGATTCGCAGAACGAATTTCCCGTCCTCTGGGGTACTTACCCGAGTCGTCATCATTCCTTCACGTTGATCGTCCCCCGGCATCCGGGAGATCCGCACCTGCACGCCACCGGGTCCAGCTTATCCGAGAAGCGGTAGTCCACCGTCAGTTCCTCGCCCGGCCGGATCACGCGCTTGCTCATATAAAGGATGTGTCCCCGCACAATGCGCGTGTACAGATTCGGTTCGCAACTGTGATTGATGATCTCGGCGCCGCTGCCGCCCACCGCGCCATCGATCGTCCAGTAATCGTCGAGCGTGAACAGATAGGTGATGGACCCCTGCCCACGCCGCTTGGTCTCCCGCCGGCTGATGCGTTCGCCGGTGTACTCGATCACCTTGCGTCCCTTGGGGATACGCTCGAGCGCGTACACCCCTCGCCGGTGGATTCGGGATTCCCGGATTTCCATCCGGAAGCAGGCATAACGGGGATCGATTGCCGGAGACTTAACGAGGGCTGTGGCCATTTTTCCGCATTGTAGCCGAGTCTTTGCCGCTAAGAACGCAACCACGAAATAGTTTAGCGGGCCAATTAAAATTTTCAATCGCCTCGATAGAAAGCTTACGTTTGGGGCTTCCGCTCCCGCATACGAGAATAAAGACTTAATAACTTTCGCCACGCCGCGAGAAACACCATGAAACGTCTGCTGAAATCGCTTTTGCTTGCCTCGGTTTCACTCCCCGCCTGCGTTTTTGCGCAAACAACTTCAGCCCAAACAACGCTAACCCAGGCAACTCAATCGAATCTGGATCTGCAAACGCGCCTCGCCGCCCTGGAGGCCGCAACCAAATCCGCCCAGAGCGCCGGCGATAACGCCTGGATGCTCACCAGCGCGGCGTTGGTATTGATGATGACCGGCCCCGGCCTCGCCCTCTTTTACGGCGGCCTGGTGAGACGCAAAAACGTCCTCTCCACCATGATGCACAGCTTTATCCTGATGGCGGTGGTTACGGTGATCTGGGCCATCGTGGGCTACAGTCTTGCGTTTGGCGGCGACTCCGCGTTCCTGGGCGATTTCCGCTTCGCCTTCCTCCACAACGTGGGCAGCGCACCCAATCCCGATTACGCGCCCACCATCCCGCAGCAAACCTACATGATCTACCAGCTCATGTTCGCCATCATCACGCCCGCCTTGATCTCCGGAGCTTTCGCCGAGCGCATGAAGTTCAGCGCCATGCTGCTGTTTACGGTGCTGTGGTCGCTGCTCGTTTACTTCCCCATGGCCCACATGGTGTGGGGAAAGGGCGGGCTGCTGAACGCTTCGTTGGGCGGCAGGTTTCCCTGCTTCGATTTCGCCGGCGGTACAGTGGTCCACATAACCTCGGGCGTCTCCGCGCTGATCTGCGCGCTGTACCTCGGCAAGCGGGTCGGCTATCCCAGCGAAGCCATGAAGCCCCACAACCTGGTCCTCAGCGTGATCGGCGCGTGCCTGCTGTGGGTGGGCTGGTTCGGGTTCAACGCGGGCAGCGCGGTGGCTGCTTCGGGCCTGGCCTCAAGCGCCTTCGTGGCTACGCATTTCGGCGCGGCGGCCGCGGCTTTGGGATGGATCCTGGCCGAATGGCTGCACAACGGAAAACCCAGCGTTCTGGGCGCAATCTCGGGCTGCGTGGCGGGCCTGGTTGCCATCACTCCGGCATCCGGTTTCGTAAAACCCTTCCCCGCCCTGCTCATTGGCTTCACCGCCGGGTTGGTCTGCTACTGCATGGTTTCCATGGTGAAACGCAAATTCGGCTACGACGACGCCCTGGATGCCTTCGGGGTGCACGGTATGGGTGGCACGCTGGGCGCGCTGTTGACCGGCATCTTCGCCACCAACCTCGTCAACGACGGCTTCAAAGACAGCGCCGGCCGGCTCCTGCCGCTCGGTCTGGTGGACGGGCGCCCTTCTCAGGTGCTCAATCAGGCGCTCGGTTGCGCCATATCCTGGGGGCTGGCCATTGTGGGCACCCTGGTCATTCTGAAAATTTGCGACGCCCTGCTCGGAGGAGTGCGGGTGCGCAAAGAACACGAGATCGAGGGGCTCGATATCAGCCTGCACGGCGAAGAGGGCTACATCTTCGAATCGTAACCGCTGCCTAAAGCCTCGAAAGGTTACGATAAACACCATGAAGAAGATCGAAGCCATCATCCAGCCGTTCAAACTGGACGAAGTAAAAGAAGCGCTCAAGGGAATTGGAATTGACGGTATGACGATCAGCGAGGTCCGCGGGCACGGCCGCCAGAAAGGGCACAAAGAAGTGTACCGGGGACAGGAATATAACGTGGATCTGCTGCCGAAAGTAAAATTGGAAATGGTGGTGGCAGAGGCCCGCGCCGATGAAGTCGTCCGCACGTTGGCCGGCGCCGCCCGCACCGGCAAAATCGGCGATGGGAAGATCTTCATCTCGGAAATCGCCGAGGCCATCCGGATCCGGAACGATGACCGTGGAGAATCCGCCCTCTAGCGCAATCGCGAAGCCTGTCGAACAGGCATTTCTCGCCACCGGCGATGCGCTCACCGCTTTAGCCGAGCGCACCGCGGATGTGGACCGTACCGTAATCGAAATCGCCACCGGCGCCCTGTTCCCCGCGGCCCCTTCCGGGCTGGCCATTTTGGCTGTCGGAGGCTACGGGCGGCGGCAGCTTTTCCCCTATTCGGATGTCGATTTACTGCTGCTGTTCGAATCCGAGCGGCAGGCCCTCGGAGCCAAAGAGGCGCTCTCCGTTTTCCTGCAGCGGCTTTGGGATTCCGGTCTGCGCGTCAGCCACTCGGTGCGCACGCCCGCCGAATGCACGGAGGTTCACGACACCAACACCGAGCTCAATATCAGCCTGCTGGATCAGCGATATCTGGCGGGAGATCGCGTCCTCTACGCCCGCCTCGCCGATAAATTGCCGCGCTTCATTTTGGCCAATCGCGACGCGCTCATTCGCAACCTTTCGCAGCTTACGCGCGAGCGCCACGCCAAGTTTGCCAATACGTTCTATCACCTCGAACCGAACGTGAAGGAATGCCCCGGCGGCTTGCGGGATTACCAGTTGATTTGCTGGCTGACGCAGATGCGCGAGACCGAAGCGCACCATCTCGGTGTGGCCGCTCCCTCGCCGGACATCCAGCAGGCGTTCCGCTTCCTGGCCCGCCTGCGCTGCTATCTCCACTGCCAATCGGGACGCGACAATAACGTGCTTTCCTTCGAGGCCCAGGACGCGGCGGCGGAGCATTGGGAAACCGGGCGGGCCATGGGCGATCCGGCCGATTGGATGCGCGACTATTATCGCCATGCGCGCGCCATCTACCGCGCGGGCATTCGCCAGCTTGAGGCCAGCGAGGCCCAGTCCAGCTCTTTATTCGCGCAATTCCGCGACTGGCGCTCGCGGCTGGCCAATGCGGATTTCAGCGTGCATCGCGAGCGCGCCCATTTCCGCGCGCCGCAGGGCATGGACGCCGGCCCGGAACTGATTCTCCGGTTCTTCGAGTTCATCGCCCGCCACGGCATTCGTCCGTCTTTCGAAGCGGAGCAGCAGATGGAAGCCCGGCGCGCGCGTTTGCGCGCCCAATTCGAGCAAGCCCGCCCGGTTTGGCCCGCGCTCCGCACCATCCTCTCTTTGCCCCATGCCCCGTTGGCCGTGCGCTCGATGCACGAAACCGGCGTTCTGACCGCCTTGTTTCCGGAACTCGAAGCCATCGAATGCCTGGTGGTCCGCGACTTCTACCACCGCTACACGGTCGATGAGCACACCCAGGTGGCCTTCCAGAACCTCTGGAATCTCCGCGCGGCCGATGAGCAGCCACTCGCTTCCTACGGCGGGCTGTTGAGCGAAATGCAGAACTGCGGCGCGCTGGTTTTCGCCCTGCTGTTCCACGATTCCGGCAAGGGCCTGCCCGGCGAAAGCCATATACATGGCTCCCTGCGCCTGGCGCGCACCGCCATGGGCCGCATCGGCACACCGGCCCAGGAGCAGGAAGCGGTGCTTTTCCTCATCGAAAAACACCTGGAACTCTCCACCGTAATGCAGTCGCGCGACCTGTTCGATCCGCAGACCATCCGCGGTGTGGCCCACCAGGTGGAAACGGTGGAACGGCTTAAGGCGCTCACCCTGCTTACCTATGCCGATATCAGCGCGGTGAACCCGAACGTGATGACGCCCTGGCGCGCCGAACAGCTCTGGCAGCTTTACCTGATGGTCTATAACGAGCTGACCCGGGAGCTGGAATCCGAGCGCATCGGGTTTTCGGTTGACGCCGATCTCACCGGCCCGCCCCAACGGGTCGAGTTCCTGCGCGGTTTTCCAGTCCGCTACCTGCGCACGCACACCGAAGCGGAAATCGATAGCCACATGGCGCTCGAAGAGAAGAGCCGGAAGCGCGGCGTGGCGGTCGAAATTCGCAAGCTTGAATCGGCCTACCAATTAACCATGGTGGCCGCGGCCGACCGGCCCGGCCTGTTTGCGGCGGCCGCGGGCACCCTTTCAAGCTTCGGCATGAATATTCTCAAAGCGGAGGCATTTTCCAACCGCCGCGGCCTGATCCTGGACACCTTCACCTTCGCCGATCCATCCCGCACGCTCGATCTGAATCCCACCGAAATCGACCGCCTGCGCACGACCGCCGAACGGGTGATCGCCGGCAAGGTGGATGTTCGGCAACTGCTGCGCAACCGCCCGAAACCCGTCCTCCCGACGCGCAGCGCCCGCGTTCCGGCCAAAGTAAGTTTCGACGGCAAGGCCAGCGCCACCGCCACGCTGGTCGAAATCGTGGCCGAAGACCGGCCAGGCCTGCTCTACGATCTCGCCTCCGCCTTCTCCTCCCACGGCTGCAATATCGAGGTGGTGCTCATCGACACCCAGGCCCACAAGGCCATCGACGTCTTCTACATCACCGCGGAGGGGCGCAAAGTGGAACCGGAACAGCGGGAGCGGCTGGAACAAGCCCTGCGCCAGGCCTGCGAGCCGGGCGCGTAAGCAATCCGGCGGTCGCTAGAATCCGACTTGCACGTCGCTCAGTTCTTCAACCGTACGAACCGTCTTGCCCGTGATGGTAGATGGACGCTCGGTTTCTCTCCGGATGTCAATCTGCAGATCCGGCGAAAACCAGCGTTTGCCAGTCACCTGCCTGGTTTTGCTGTCGAAAACCGAAACTTCTACCGCGTAGAAACCGTTGATTGTCTGCGACTCCATCGTGTGACTCTGCACCGATGGAACCGGGAGGGGGCAAATCGGCCGGCCGGTCGAACGGCATAATGCTTGTGGAAGCGCTCGACCACGACGCGACGGCCCTTTGAAACACTAACCTCCGTGCTCGTCCGATTCACGCCCGGATCGAGCATTATGGTCACCTCGCTGCCGTCGCTTGCACGCCTGAAGGTCCCGCTCTGTTGACTGACGAGAGTGGTTTTCCCGTCCGCATCCACTTCATAGGTGGTCCTGGTAACGGTCGCGGTGATCGGGGTTGTGACCACGGCCTCCGCCGCCCCGCAGGCTGCGACGAAAAGCATCCATCCAGTTGCTCGACTCACAAAATACATAATAGCCCGGAACGCAATCGGCGATCTGCTCCGGAGAATCGCACTAATCGAAGGAGCGTGGCGCTCCGGAGCGCAAACGCCGGCCGGTGAGTAGCCGCCCTCTTCTGACTGTCTAGTTCGAGCCGCCGCAGAATTTGCAATCGGCCGAACCTGCCGTTGCCGTGAAACCGGCCGGTACGGTGAAAAGATTTGGATCCGGCGCGGCGCCAATCTGAATGTCACTCATTTCCTGAACCATCCGGATGGTCTTGCCCGTGACAGCGGACGTACGCTCGGTTTCGGTTCGGACTGTTATCTTATAGTCTGGCGAAAACCAAGCCTTGCCCACGACCTGCCCCGTTTTGCCGTCAGTGATCGAGATCCCGACCACGTAAATCCCGTTTATCGTCTGCGATTCCATACCCGGCTTTTGGATGAAGGGCACGGCGTAGGGAGCAAGGGGGCTGCTGGCTCCCACAGTGTATCTTTTGCTCAAATATTTAATGACGATGCTCTGCCCGTTGGCCCGGATGGCTGCGGTCCTCGGTTGACCCGTGCTCGGGTCGAGGAACCGCGTAACCTCGCTGCCGTCGGCTCGTCTCGCGAAAGTACCGGACTCCTGACTAATGATTGAGGTTTGGCCGTTTCCGCCCACCTCGTATGTGGTGCTAGTCATCTTCGCCGTGATAGGCGTGGTGACCGGGGCGGCCAAGGAAATACCACAGCTTACGACCGGAAGTATCAAACTGACTAGTCGCATTTTAGTTCCTCCTTTTTACGAATAGATGATCGGATCACATTCCTGGAACGTGACGTACCAAACGTTGCCGCAAAGGTCGTAGTACTCTATCACCGTCACGCAGTAATAGTAGTAACCCGGACCGCAAATCAGTACGTTAACCTCGCAATCGTTCGCCAGCACATAGGACCCATAAGCGCAGGGATAGCAACACTGGGCCACAAGATCACCAACGTTGGTAGCTCCCGCGAAGGCTAATAGAACCGCCGCGCGAAAAAACCGCTTTCACTTACCTCTTGCCGTCCACTTGAATTTTTTCATTCTAGCCCCCTTCTGTAGTGCTCGCCTCAGTGCGAACTCCTCGCGCCGTGTCGATCTCACCAGGCGGTTTCCCCGTGACTAAAAAAATTGTGCTTTTTTAAAAAATTTTTTCAAGCGGAAAATTTCTCGATTCCTCAATGATTTCCAAAGACCCGCCACAATTATCGGGTGTTGACCCGGTGCCGTTTTAGGCGGCTGCGGCCCGGCTGAGTGGGAAGTTCCGATCCAAACCACTCCGGAACCCGTTTCGGGCCTGCGAGCGCGGGAGTGAGCGGGGAGGGTGGCCGATGGGGCTCGATGGCAGCGGTTCCGGCGGAACGGGCCCGCTGGAGGAACAAGCAGGCCGCGCTCGAGCCCGGCGGCCCTGCACGGCAAACCAGCGAAAGAAGTGCCAGACATCCCTATTTCGCGGGTTCGACAGTCGAGTCCGAAACCGCTGGCGCTGGCGGGGCCGAAGCCAGCAGAGCATTCACGGCCCGAACGACCTCAGGCAACCTCTCGGGCGTAATGGGAATGAGTTCGTTTCCAAAAACGATCCCATTCGGTGTGACCGACCCTGCGATTCCGCGGTACTCATCCTCTCCGATGTGCATCACGCTGGAGAGTTCGAAAATGGCTGGCCCGAACTCCTCAAACAGCTTGATTGTTTTGTCCACCGACGGCCGGCTGGCGCCTACGTGCTGCCGGCAAAACTCGTCCCATGTCAAATCCAGTACCCGGTATGCTTTGGCTTCCCGAATGCGGCGAAGGCATTCCGCATTTGCGACTAGTTTCCTGAGTCAGAAATTCGTTGAAAAACAGGCTGATCCGGTCCATACGGAAGCATGGCCATTGGACGCCCCACGAAACCACTGAACGTGACGCCCGAGGAAAAGGAAAAACTTGCCATGCTGGTTCGACGCCCGAAATCCGCACAAGCCGTCGCGATGCGCGCTCGCATTGTGCTCGGCCGTGATGAGGGATTGCGCAATGGAGAGGTGGCGAACAGGCTACAGATCACCGGAGCTACGGTTTGTAAATGGCGCCAACGCTTTCGGGTAAACCGGCTCGAAGGCTTGTTGGATGAGCCGCGGCCCGGTGCTCCACGGTCGATCAAGGATGCGCAAGTCGAGGATGTCGTCACGAAGACCTTGGAATCCATGCCCGCCAACAG
>Ga0209061_1000908_pt1 | contig 58802 bp, 47 predicted proteins | sample Coa_R1_10_FD_187157 | JGI IMG/M metagenome (GOLD analysis project Ga0209061, IMG submission 187157) | Surface soil microbial communities from Centralia Pennsylvania, which are recovering from an underground coalmine fire - Coalmine... | ecosystem: Environmental > Terrestrial > Soil >... | reverse complement strand
GACCATTGCCTGCGCAGTCGCAACTACGTCAACGTGATTGTTGCCGACAAGCAGCCCCATCTTCAGTATCTCGATCGCGACGCCGCCGCGCGCCATTGCACCAAGGGCGTGGGTCTGTGGGAGTGGGCTAGCAACGATGACGGGGTCGAGCCCGACCTGGTGATGGCATGCGCGGGCGACGTGCCTACCATGGAGGCGCTGGCCGCCACCGCGCTATTGCGCCAGCAATTTCCCGAGCTGAAGGTACGCTTCGTCAACGTCGTGGATCTGTTCAAACTGGCGCCCCAGCAGGAGCATCCGCACGGCCTTTCCGATCGCGACTTCGACGGCCTTTTTACCCGTGACCGGCCGGTGCTGTTCAACTTCCACGGCTACCCGATGCTGGTTCACAAGCTAGCCTATCGGCGCACCAATCACGACAACATCCATGTCCACGGCTACCGCGAATTCGGCAGCATCAACACCCCGTTGGAGCTGGCTATCAGCAACCGCATCGATCGCTTCACCCTGGTCAGCGATGCGATCGATTGGGTGCCCAAACTGCGGAGCGTCGGCGCTCACTTCAAAGAAAAGATGCGCGATGCAATTCTCGATCACCTCGCCTACGCCCGTCGCCATGGAATCGACCCGCCCGAAATCAGGGAATGGAGGTGGCCTTTCTAGCGCTGCACTGGGATACAGGTCTGGATAGAGCTCAGTACGCTTAAAACGGCGCCTCGCGCAAAGGCTGGCTTGCCTCCTCAATCAGACACACCGGAATTGCTGACACGGCGCACCCCGCGCCTGCAGCCCGGGGCAGGTGCAAACCGGGAGATGTTGCGGGAGAACTGGAAGTTCCGCCGGTTAGGGCGTTCTGCACGAGGGCGGGCGGATGCTCTTGCTCGGAGCGCTCGGCTAGGCTGAACTCTAACGGGGATGGGCAGACTCGATAGCGCAACGACCCTCCCGGAGGTAGCGATTTGTATAGGCTGGGAGCACGTAACCAGAAGTGGTTCATCGCCTTTTTGCTGCTGGCACCGTGCGCCGTGGCGCCCGCCGCCTATGCGCAAAGCGCGGCGGCCCAGGGACACGCCCTTTACTCCTCCTTGTGTGCGCGCTGTCATGGTGTGGACCTCGACAATCCTCAGCCCAACACACCCGATCTCAAGAGCCTGAAGGCCGGACAGCACGATCTTTTTGTCACTATGGTCGAGAACGGCAAGGGCGAAATGCCGCCCTGGAAGGGATTGCTCTCGCCCATGCAAATCAGACAGATCTGGGCTTACGTACAGGCCAACGCCAAGTAGGTGAACAATCCGGTGACATCCGACGAGATCGAAAATTGGTGGCGTACCGCGATAACCCAGATCGAGCCGGGCGTGATTCGCCTGCGCGGCTATGCGATTGAGAATTTAATCGGGCGAGTCGGCTTCGCCGCTATGGTATGGCTGCTGTTGCGCGGCGACCTGCCCACTGCCGAGCAAAGCCGCTTGCTGGAGGCGGCCCTGGTCGCGGCGGTCGATCATGGGCCGCAGGCGCCCTCGATTGCAATCGCGCGGATGGCGGCGACCTGCGGGGTGGGCATCAACAACGCCATAGCGTCAGCCACCAATGCCCTGGGCGACGTGCACGGCGGCGCTGGCCAGCAGTGCATGGAGCTATATTTGGAAATCGAACGGGCGGCCGCCAACCAAAGCATCCAGGCTGCTGCCGCCGAAATCCTGGCCACACGCCTGGCTGATCCGCGCCGAATGCTGCCTGGCTTCGGTCACCGCTTCCATCCGATCGATCCTCGCGCACCCCGCCTGATGGCAATGGTGGAGCAGGCGCGCATTGCGGGGGCGGTCTCGGGTAGCTTTGCTACGATCGGCCGGGCGGTGGAAGAAGACCTTGCCCAGCGCAAGGGACGGCGCTTGCCGATGAATATCGACGGCGCCACCGCGGTGGTGTTCTGTGAGCTGGGGTTCGCGCCCGAACTGGGACGCGCGCTGTTCGTGCTCGCACGCAGCGTCGGAATCATGGCGCACGCCTGGGAGCAGATTCAGCAAGGCGGACGAATCAAGGGGCCAATGCCGCCCTCGGTAGCCGTGCGCTACGATGGGCCCCCTCCCCGCGCGCTGCCGGCCGGCCAACGATGAGCACCGCGCGCGCGCCGCTGACTGGGCTGCGGGTGCTGGACTTTGGCCATACCGTGATGGGTCCCTCGGCGACCCTTGTACTGGCTGACCTGGGCGCCGATGTAATCAAGATCGAGCCCGCGCCTGGCGGCGACCCGACCCGCCAACTCAAAGGCTTCGGTGTCGGTTATTTTGGCTACTTCAATCGCAACAAGCGCAGCTTGGCAGTCGATTTGAAAACCGCCGCCGGCCTTCAGATCGCGCGCCGTTTGGTGGCAGGCAGCGACGTGCTGGTGGAAAATTTCGCCCCCGGCACAATGGAACGGCTGCAGCTCTCCTACCCGGCTCTGTCACAACTCAACCCCGGGCTCATCTATGCCAGTCTTAAGGGCTTCTTGCCCGGCCCCTACCAGGAGCGTTTGGCTCTGGACGAGGTGGTCCAGATGATGTCGGGATTGGCCTATATGACGGGCCCCAGCGGCCATCCTCTGCGCGCTGGCAGCTCGGTGGTCGATATTACCGGGGGCCTGTTTGCCGTAATCGCCATTATGGCGGCTTTACGCGAGCGGGAGCGCGACGGACGCGGCCGCCATCTCACCAGTGCTCTGTTCGAGAGCGCTGTCTTTCTAATGGGCCAACACCTGAGTTATGCCGCGCAGGTGCCGGGCACTGTTCCGCCGATGCCCGAACGTGTATCCGCCTGGGCGATTTACGATGTCTTCACACTGAAGGACGGCCATCAGATCTTCGTCGGCATCACCACCGACAGCCAGTGGCATCGTTTCTGCGCAGCGGCCCAACGGCCCGATTTAGGCGACGACCCGCAATTGGCCACTAACAACCTGCGTATCCAGGCCCGCGCGCGCCTGATACCGACCTTGCGTAAAATCTTCGCCTCGCTAACTTTGTCGCAGGCCACTGCCCTAAGTGAACGCAGCCGAATATCTTTTGCTCCCGTGGCCCGGCCCGAGGACTTGCTAAAAGATCCGCATCTTAAAGCCAGCGGCGGTCTTCTCGATACCCGTCTGCCCAACGACATCCAAGCGCAATTGCCCGCGCTGCCGGTAGAGTATGACGGCACGCGCCTGGGCTTGCGCTATGACCCCCCAAGAATCGGCGAGCACACGCGGGAAATTCTGGGCGAAATTGGCCTTTGCACAGCAGAGATCGACGAGTTGGCACGCTCCGGCGCGATCCTGGCCGGCAGCGCGTCGCGCTGATGGAAAGAGGCCCACCGGCGTCCGTGGCGCTCCAATTTTCTACTCGGCGTAATCGTGGGTTGCTTTCGCTTGAGTATTGCCTTGCGCTGATGGAAATTCAGGTCGTGTCCTCCTCCAGCGCTCACAGGATCGGTGACCGTATCGATCGCCCAATTCGGAACAACTCACTTCAGCGAGGCGCGGGAACGCGCCTGGGAAGAAGCATCAAGACCGCACTCGACCTGATAAGAGGCCGCCGATTACTGTCGCCCGATGCAGTTCAAAACCCCCTAGAGGAATTGGCCAAATACTTTTTTTTCGGTCTTTTGCGGCCTCGTTTTCCCTTGAACATCCAAATCGAGACCTCTAGCCGATGCAACGCACAGTGCGGGTTCTGCCCGTATCCAGTAGTTTCCAAGACCCAGCCGCAGGGGCTGATGGCTGATGATCTGTGGCGCCGGCTGATCGACGAAATCCTCGCCCATCATACTTGGTGGGTCCATTTCTACTACCTCAACGAGCCTTTGCTCGACTCAAGGCTGCCGCAAATCATTCGTTCGGTGACCAGTCGGCGCCGAGGCCGGCTACCCAAGACCAAAATCAACACCAATGGTACGCTCCTTGACGAAGAGCGTGCCCGCGCCCTGCTCGAAGCAGGCCTCGATCAGATCACGGTCAGCATCCCTAGCCTCGACCCCACGATATATTCGCGTCACATGGGTGGACTTAAGCTCGATAAAGTAATCGCCAACGTCGAGAGGCTCAATGAGATGCGTCGCACGATGGGGGCGCGACTGGACTTGCGCGTAACCGCGACCGTAACCGACCACACCGCCGATTCGATCTATCGCCAGCGCGCTTTCTGGCGCGCCCGCGGGATTAGGTTCGAGCAGGTTCGAATGGCCAATCAGGCCGACCGCGAAATCGAGACCAATGGCTTGTCCGCGCGCTACGTGGCCTCGCGCTTTTGCGCGGTTCCCTTCTGGAGAATGTACATCACCTGGAATGGCGATACCGTGCTGTGCTGCTGCGATACCTCGCATACGGTAACACCGGGAAATGTCGCTCGCTCGTCAATCGCGGAAGTGTGGAACAGTCCAGCCTACCGCGCGCTGCACCGGGCCCGCTGGAGCGGCATCGACCTGCCGCAAGTCTGCCGTGATTGCCGGGTCTCCGTCCCAGATTAGGTTTGGGAAATTGCTGGCCCTGAGGCTTAACAATCGGTGTTCTATTTACCGTAAATCCTCCCCCAGCAGCCGGGCAAACCGCCTGCCGCGAAGAAGCCGGTCGGATTTGGGTTAGCTCAAATTCGATTTGGTGCACTGGCTGAGGCCCGAAGATTGGGCAGTCAGCCGAAACTCAAGTTGAATGCCGAAATAAGCGCCAGCATCATTGCCGAAAATGTTCCAGCCGAGATTGGGCTGCGTCATGCGAGGGGTAGGCACGCACCTTGCGGATAGTAGGGCCGAGACCGCAGTTCTCGGGTTGGATTTATGTACAAATTTTGGGCTCCCACCGATAGCGAAGATCGAAAGCTGGGGTTCCTGGGCGAGCACGGGCGACTACGGATGATGCCCATGGTCAGATTTTTGTCTTTTGTTCGTCGACATGTGGCTTATACCATCGGAGCGGCGTTGATGGGGATCTGCAAGTTTGCCCTGCCTTTCGCCTTTCCGCTTAGCTTCAAGTACGTGCTCGACGTCTTGTTGGTTCCGCAGGCCACCCCAGGCGGGATCGACCGCGTAATCGACCACCTGTGCACGACCCTGGCGGGCGCAATCGGCCTGGGTGCGAGCGCGCAGGCCAAGCTGATCGCGCTGACCGGGGTAATGATGGTGCTTTACCTGGTTCAGTCCGTGGCCAGCTATTTTCGTAATTACTGGGCCGGTATCGCCGGCAACGGGCTGATTTTTGATTTGCGCTGCGCCCTTTTCTCCCATCTGCAACGGCTGCCCAATGCGTTTTTTGACAAAAATCCGGCCGGCGCAATCGCCTCGCGCCTGGTTAACGACGTCGAGGTTGCCCAACAATTTGTCGGCTCGGCTCTAACCGACGTCTGGATGGACGCCGCCGCGCTGCTGCTGGTAGGTTGGTTTTTGTTTCTGCTCGATCCGCGTCTGGCCCTGATCGCGCTTGCCGCAGGCCCGCTGTATGTGGTGATGATCTCCTACTTTTCACCTCGCATCCGCAAGGCTAGCCGCGCCACCCAGGAAAGCGTCGAGCGGCTTTCGGCCAGCCTGCACGAACGGATTGTGGGCGCGGTCACGGTCAAGGCCTTCGTGCGCGAGGAGCAGGAAATCATCGGCTTTCGCGAACATGCGGCGCTGCTTCGCCGCTATAACCTGGATAAGGTCCGCCTGGTTTCAGGCCAGCAGATGCTGACCGAACTGATCACTCGGGTGGCGCCCTCGATCGTGGTGTGGGCGGCGGCCGTGATGATTATGGGCCACAGCATGACGGTCGGCACGCTGGTCGCCTTTATCGGTTATCTGGGCTACATTTATCAACCCCTGGAGCATTTCACCCAGCTCTCCAGTGTCATCTCCAGCGCCCAATCCGCGATCGATCGCATCTTTGCCTTTCTCGACGCCAAAGTCGAAATCGCCGACCATGCCTTGAGTCGGCCGCTGAAGGTCACCCGCGGCGCGGTGGAGTTCGACCACGTCAGCTTCGCCTATCGCCCGCACGACGGCGACGGCCGCATGGCCTTGCGCGACGTGAGCTTGCGCGTGCCCGGCGGAAGCACGGTAGCGTTGGTGGGGCGATCGGGCGCGGGGAAGACCACCATGGCGGCATTGTTGCCCCGCTTCTATGACCCTAGCAGCGGCCGCATCCTGATCGACGGCAAGGACGTGCGTCACGTAACCCTGAAGTCGCTGCGCGAGAGTATCGGAATCGTCACCCAGGATACCAATTTGTTCTGCGGCACAGTCCGCCACAATCTTCACTACGGCCGGCCCGACGCTGACGAAGCTGCGCTGTGGCATGCGCTGGAGCAAGCCAATCTCAAGGGACTGGTAGCAAGCCTACCGCGAGGACTGGACACTGTGATTGGCGAACACGGGATCAAGCTGTCGGGCGGACAGCGCCAACGCTTGGCCCTGGCCCGCGCCTTTCTCAAGGATCCGCGAATTCTGATCCTGGACGAAGCTACTTCGGCGGTCGATTCCGAATCCGAAAACCTCATCCATGAGGCGATGCATCGCTTGATGGCGGGACGCACCAGTTTTCTAATCGCCCATCGGCTGCGCAGCGCGCTGGAAGCAGACTTGGTTGTGGTGCTCGACCAGGGCCAGGTGATGGAAGTCGGCAGCCATGAAGAATTGCTCGCACGCGACGGCCTGTACGCGCAATTGTACCACGAGCAGGTACGCGGCCTGGGCGCACTGCAATCGGCGACCGAACAATCGAGCCCGCGTCTGCTTCACACTCGCCGCAGCGCCGAAGTTTAACGCTGCAGCCAATTGGGAAAGATCTCCATGGGAATCAGCATGCGCGATGGGCCGTATCGTAAGCGCAACCGGATCGCACGCGGTGGGAGTCTGCGAATTGCCCAGATCGTTCATCTGTACGAGAGCGTTCCGCCCAAACTTTATGGCGGTACCGAGCGGGTGGTGGCCTACTTGACCGAGGAGCTGATTCGACGGGGCCATCGGGTCCATCTGTTTGCCTCGGGTGACTCGACCGTCGACGCGCCACTAACCGCGGGCTGGCCGGAATCGCTGCGCCTGGCCGGACTGAGCAAATATGGCGACAGCTACACTCTGCTCAACCTGGGCGCGGCTTATGAACGCGCCCACGAATTCGACATTATCCACGCCCATGTTGACTACTGGAGCTTCCCCTTCGCCCGCTTGGTGAGCACACCCACCGTCTCCACCATGCATGGGCGCCTCGATCTGCCCCATCTGCATCCGATTTATCGCGCCTATCGCGACCTGCCCTTGGTCTCGATCAGCAACGACCAGCGCTCCTATCTGCCCTTCGCCAACTGGCTGGGCACGGTTTATCACGGTTTGCCCGACGGGGTGCTCAAGTACCAGTCCGAACCCGGAAAATACTTGGCCTTCCTAGGCCGGATCGCCCCGGAGAAACGGCCGGATTGGGCAATCGAAGTCGCGCGCCGCGCCGGCCTACCGCTCAAAATCGCAGCCAAGGTCGACCCTGCCGATCGGGAATATTTCGAAACCAAGATCAAGCCGATGCTGGCAGGGCCGGGCGTCGAATTTATCGGCGAAGTCAACGAAGAAGAAAAAAGCCTATTTCTGGGCAATGCGCTCGGCCTGCTGTTTCCGATCGATTGGCCTGAGCCCTTTGGCCTAGTGATGATCGAGGCGTTGGCCTGTGGCACGCCCGTGATTGCCAGGCCGTGCGGCTCGGTGCGCGAAATCATCCACGACGGGATCACCGGTTATTTGGCCGATAGTGTCGAGGAGATGGTGGCGGCCGCGCACAAAATCGATCGCATCTCACGCCAGAATTGCCGGCGAGAATTCGAGACCCGCTTCACCGTCACGGCGATGGCCGCTGGCTACGAAGAGCTTTACCATCGCCTGCTCGACCCCGAGCAGATCACCGCCACCGCATCGACCGCTATATCGTTGGACAAATCCCCGGCCCACCGGCCCGCCCTGGCGCTGCGTGCTTCGGCTGCGCCAAGAGAGCGCGAATGAAGCCGCCGGGTGAAGCCAAGCGGCATGCACCGCGCCGGGCCATCGAGGGCGGGAGCTGGCCCACGTCGTCGATTTTGCGCCCGATCTTCGCCGCGCTTCGTTATCGCCATGGCTACGATCCGCCGCGCTAACCATGTGCCTACCGGGCTTCCAACCCATACGGTGACAGGCAGCCCAAACGCGCATTCCCGCTTAGTCCGCCGCTTCTAATCCAACTCGCACCAAGCAGGCCGCACGCTAAGGTGATGAGCGGGTAGGCTTTTCTTTATTCGCCCGGCTGAAGATTTGGAACCGTTCACCGCTACTCTATGGAACGTCGCGCAAAATTGGCGCTGGCCGCCATCGTGGGCTTCGCAGGCATAGCGACTCTTTTGGTCGTGGTCGCCGCCGTGATCCTATTTCACTCGAAAACCCTCACGAGGGATCTGCTCTCTGCCGTGTCGGCAAGAACCGGCTGCCAGATTAGGACGCGACGCATTGCCCTACATTTCACACCAACTGGGGTCGAGTTGGCCGTCAACCATTTGAGCGCAACGTGCAAGGGTGATGCAGCCACCTCGCGCCAGGTGATCGCGACAGTCGGCTACGGCGCGTTGCTGAGACTCCATCCGCTGCCGCTCGATTACATCGTTCTGGTCAATCCGCACGCCAGACTAAAGGCCAGCCGGGCAAAATTCTCTTGGCCCAAAGAGACTGCCCAACCCGCTGCTTTCGCACGCGTCATCAGCGGGTTGGCGCGCAACGTCGTGATCAGTGGCGGACAGGTGATTTTTTCTGCCGCCGACGGCCAGTCAGCGCAAAACTCACAACTCGAACTCGACGGGCGCATCGGGAGCTCCACCCAGACTGTGCGAGCCTGGATCTCGCACCTGGCGTGGTACCACGCCGGCTTGAGTGGAATTTCCATGTCGGGACGGACCTCGATCGCCACTTCGCGCGATTCTGCCACACCGGCGCGTGCCACCCTGACCTTGGCAACCGCGCAAGCTATCCCTATCCGCGCCACGCTGAATCTCGCGCTGAGCGGCGCCGGTATTCTTAAGGGCACGGCCGCGATCGAAATGAGTCAGGTTCCGACTCTGGGACAGGCCGGATTTGACGGTTCCTTTTCGCTTTCCGAAGAACGGATGGAAATCAGCGGGACGATCTCGACCAGCGCCGATTTTGCGACCACCCGCCGTATTCCCCTGAATCTGACCCTGACCTTGCCATTTTCACCCAACCCTCTGCTCAGCGCGAACACGGGAGCGCTGGGGCTGCGCTTGGCGGCACTCTTCGAGGCAATGGGCAGCGCGAACGGACCCGCCGGCACAATTTCTTTCAGCTCCCTTCGCTTAGACGCCCCTGTCGGCGCATGGCACCAAGCACTTGCGCAATGCTCCAACCCGATCTGCAGGCATCGCCAGGCGCTGCGGATGCTGCTTGAGCAAACCCGCATCAGCCTGGCCCTTGCCTCGGCCAACCTGGATTTCGCCACGGCACCTTCTGACCTGCGCACGCTGCAGGTTCAACACGAGGTTGATTTCACTCTGGAGCATGGCGTGCTTGCCTCCAGGAACGTATCGGCCCAGATTGGCGCACTGCAAATCGTCGATGGAATGCTGCGGCTGAAAGACTCGATCAGCACGGACGGTGTTCTTTCTAGCATAAGGTACCAAACCGCTTTTCCACTGAGCTTGCAGCTCTCCCAGCTAGACTTAAGCCATTTGCCGCGCGTCGCGCGCAACCTGCTGAAGGCCGGCGCGCTGCTCTACGCAAGGGCACGATCCAGCGGGGAAGTGACGATGCACAATCGCAGGCCTCGGCTGCGAGTGATCAATTTGCAGCTAAGCGAGGGGCTGCTTCGACTTCAAAACCGCCACATTCCCCGCACCGTGTTTTTTAATTGCCGGGCTCGCCTCTCCCATCACATCATTCGCACCCGTGCGCGAGTGCTAACCTCGGATAGTGGCACACTCGCGCTTAATTCCTCTCTGAGGCTCCGCAGCCGCCGGCTGCGAGCACAGATTCGCCTGAGCCATCTTGATCTGCAACGTTGGTCTGCCACGATGGTCCAGGCCGGTATGCCGCAAGGGTTTCGAGTAGGCGGACAGATCGGTGGACTGTTTGCGGTTCATTGGCAACCTAGCGAACGTCCGATCGTAAACGGTTCGATGCACGCCACGGCGCTGATGCTAGCCTCGCCCTTCGTCAATGGCCCCGTGAACGTGCGTCAGACGCGCCTTGTCCTTCAGGGCAGCCACGTTAGCGCAGCTCTGAATGGGATAACGATGGGTAACGGCGCCATCAATCTGCGCGCTGACGTTCAGGATTTTGTCCATCCGGCGATCGAAGTGGCGCTCTCGGGCCAGCGGCTTGACCTCAATGCGATCAACGTCGATCGGCTGACAAGCAGCGCTCATGGTTCAAGCTCGCCTTCGCGGCCAATCAAGCTGTCGGCCAACATCGATCTGCATGAGGTTTTGCTACGAGGCGCCAGCCTAACCGATGTGAAAGGCGAGCTCGGCAATCAGGGGGGTGTTTGGCGCGTACGCACACTCACGGGCCATACCCTGCACGGCTCCTTTCTCGTGGCTGGCACTTGGCGAAGCCAAGCGCATTTTCTGCATATAATAGGTGGAGTCCATCGCATCGATGCGCGCAGACTCTTTAGCATACTTGGATACGCCAAGGGTGGGCGCCCACCGCTTACAGGACAACTTAGCAGTCGCGTCAACGCCGGCCTGCTGATGGGCGCTGGCCAACCGCGGCTATCCTGCGGCGGCGCCACGATTGCGATCAGCGATGGCACGCTGGGCAGGGCCGACGTGCTGGCTCGAATGATGGAGGTCATGAGCCTGGAGAATTGGCTGAAGTTCCGACCCCCCGATCTCGAGCGCAGCGGCCTTCCCTTCCGCAAGATCAGCGCGCGGCTAGCCTTCGCGCCCGATCTGCTGAAGGTCGAACATGTTCAGCTTGCCGGTGCGGTGATCAGAGTGGCCGGCCACGGGAGCGTAACGGTGCCCGGCAACGTGCTGGACCTGCATCTGGCGGTGCTGCCATTCACCTCGGCTCACTGGATTCTTGAGCAACTCCCTCTGATCGGCACCCGACTGGCCAATACCTACGATCGGGCCTTTGCCGCACGCCTGAGAGTGACGGGTCCAGCCAACGCTTTGAACATATCTCCGGAATTGCTGCGCACTACCACCGGGGCGCTGGTCGCCGTGCTCGAACTTCCCATCGATTTCGTTCCCCAAACCGCGTTGCCAGACGCGACCAGCCTGACTCTGCCACCACCTACTTCCGCCGATTGGCCCGATTGCGTGCCACCATGGAGCGTTAAGCCGCACGGCTCGGCCCGCGGGACGGTGGACGCAATCATCAGCAGACTAATGAGTTAAAATCAGAATTTTGCGCCACCCGGCTCTTGGGAGGGTATCCGCAAGATCAGCTCCGGACAGCATTAACGTACCGGCTTTCGACAGGCCAGCTTGATGCAGAACAGCATTCTCAACGATGCATCCAGTATTCTGGCTGGCAACTCAACCTTGAAGTTTGCGATCGCGGTTAGATTTATATTTTTATCGCTTGGGTGGCGGCGGGGCTGCGCTTCGAGCTGGCGCAACGTCAGTTCATGGCGTTGCGCCTAAAAACCTTCTTTCGCGTTGCTCTGCCAGGGCGCGAGAGCTAATCGCGCGAAGTTTTCCCTTTAATTTTTCGCAAGGTCTGCTCAGTTTGCTTTTGGCACTGGTTGTGCTGTACACAGCCTGTGGCAACGCTGATTCGGACTGTTCGGCCGTGCATCGCGCAACTTAACTGATGCACGTTACGGAGGCCGATTATGCAGACCGCGTTCATCGCGGTTGGAGCCGCCGCGAGCGATCGAGGCGGCGAGCAGCTCCGCCGATGGGCGGTGCTGGCCTGCCTCTTTGCCAGCATGGCCTTCGTTTATTCCGCCGGAAACGTCGCCACCGGCGCAGTTTTTTACGTCTCGATATTTCGCTCCTTCGGCTGGAGCCGGGCCAAAACCGCTTTTCTCACGGTCCCGGGCACTATCGCCCAGGTAGTTTGCGTCCCTTTGATCGGCTCCCTACTGGATGTCGTAAATGCCCGCATCGTGATGGCGCTGGGCGCAGGGACGGCGGGCGTAGCGCTGCTGATAGCCAGCCGCGCCCATTCCTTTTCCGCCCTGGCCCTGAGCCATCTGCTGTGCGGGATCGGAATGGTGGGCGCCGGACCGCTGGCGTGCAGTTATGTCGCGGCCAACTGGTTTGACGTTAACCGCGGCTTGGCCTTGGGAGTCACGATGGCTGGAAGCGCGCTGGGCGCCGCGATCTACAATCCGCTCGCTGCTTATTTGATCGGCAAAGCGGGCTGGCGCATCGGCTTTATCAGCTTGGCGGCGCCGATGCTAATAATGGCACTGCCGCTGTCCTTGGTAATAAGTAGCCGGCCGGCGCGAGAATCCGCGCGCGCCGCGCTCCGGCCCAGTCCTGCCGCTCGAAGCGAGAAAGCCGAGCTGCTCCGCATCTTACACAAGCCCGCGCTATGGCTTCTGTCGGGCGCCAATTTTCTCATTTATTTCGGTTTCAGCGGGGTCTTCCTCCATTTGGTCGCCTACCAGATTCAACTCGGATATAGCGCCCAGCGCGCCGCCTTCACCTTGGGAATCGCGGCGGGCGTCGCGGTCGCCGGCAAGCTCTTGTTCGGCGTGCTGGCCGACAAAATCTCGGCCCGGCGCGCCTTGGGCTTCGCGCTGCTGATTCATGGCGCGAGCATCCTGATGCTGATGTGGTCGGGCGATCCACTGCTGCTATGGGCTTTTACCCTGGTGTGGGGCCTCGTGCATACCGTGCATTTGCCCCTGGTGCCCGCTCTGGTCGCAGAATCCCTGGGGCTGCGCGGCTTCGGCGCGATGTCCGGCGTTGTTGGTGTGTTCGGTTCTGTCGGCGCCGCCGCCGGGCCAATCTTGGTGGGCTACCTATTCGACCGGAGTCATCACTATTCCGCGCCCTTCGATTTATGCGCGATTTTTCTGGCGGCGGGATCACTGGTGGTTTTCGGCTGCCACGCCACCGTCTCGGCGTCGGCCAATTATCCACCATCCGCGGCGCTCGATCACGTTGCCGAAGGAGCACGGCACAGGCCACAGAGAGATGGCTTGTAACCGACCGATGAAACGATCAGACCATCTGAGGAGGAGCGACGATGCAGGTCTTTGACATGGATTCCCACCTTCGCGAGCACTACTTCATGGATGAAGTGTACAAGCTGGAAGGCAAGTTCGCGCAATATACTCCCGTACGAATCGGTGAGGGCAGGGACGTCAGGACCAGGTTTCGGCACAAGCTCAACCCGTGGCCCCGCCCCGCCGACGAGCATTTTAATCACAACGTCATGTACGACCCTTCGGCCAATTGGAACGGCGGCGAGATAGCTCGCTTGCAGGTCTGCGGTTATGACATGGCGCTGCGCATGGCCGAAAACGACAAGGAGGGAATCGACTTTCAGTTCCTTTTCCCCACCGTCCTGAGCATTCCGACCTATACTGAGGGCGAACTCGGTGCCGCCTTGTGCCGGGCCTACAACGACTGGGTCAAGCGGCTGGTCAAAGGTCGCGAGGATCGATTATGGCCGATCGGCATACTCCCCTGGGGCCATCCTGAGGCCCTGGTGGAAGAGCTGCGCCGATGCGTCAAGGAGCGTAACTTCAAGGCGGTTCATCTCACGCCCTATACTTTCACCCGCACTCTCGACGACCCGGTCTTCGAACCGCTATACGCCGAAGCCGAACGGCTTGAAGTGCCGCTGATGCTCCATCCGCAAACCCAAGGCGAGCTGACCAACCGGTTCAACAGCTTCTTCCCGATGCACGTACTGGGGCGTCCGCTCAATTGCACCGCCGGCCTGGTGGCGCTTGTGACCGGTGGCGTCTTCGAGCGCCACCCGCGCCTGCGCGTGGCCTTTTTCGAATGCAGCGCCGAGTGGATCCTCTATTGGATGCATCGGATGGATGACGACTACGCCCGGGTCAAGAACGGCTTCGCGCCCCACATCAGCAAGCCGCCTTCGGAATATATCAAGCGCAACTGCTACGTCACCTGCGAAGTGGACGAACCCCTGTTGGGACATGCGCTGGCGGAATTCAGCGAGGAGCGGGTCTTGCTAGCGACCGACTTCCCACATTTCGACTCGGAGTTCCCGGGCACCGTGCACAAGCTGCGCGAGCGCGGCGACATCAATCAGAAGCAGAAGGAGAAGATCTTGAGCCACAACGCCCGGGAATTTCTCCACTTGTGAGCGCTGCTTAACCAGCCACCCTGACGGCAGGCCCGACGCAACCGCGCCGGGCCGTCCCTTCTAAGCGCATCCGCCCAGCCGGAAACTTTGCTCCAGCGCGCAACCGCGCAACACCTGGCTCGAAATTCCGACAGCCCAAGTCGGACACGCCAACGTCAGCCATCCTTTGCTGATGTAAGCAATCAATCTCAAACGCATCTTTAGTATCGTTCTTTTACTAAAAGATGGCACTGCTGTGCTTGTTCTCGAAATGTCGCGATGATAAAACGCAGTTAAAAAAGTTATTATTTCTACTCAAAGGAAATATTAGTGGCAAAAAATCGCCGTCTGGTGCCTGGCCCAGTCCGATTGTGGCCAATCGCGCTTCTGTTGTTCAGCTTGACCATCTCGCTGTCGGCCTGGGGAGATGCCACCACGGTAGCGATCTCCGGGGCCAACGTGACGGTTACTGGCAGCGCGTCGACCACGCTCAACTTCCCCATTACGCGCGGTTCCGATACCAGCTACGACGCCTTTGTTCAGTACCAGACCCAGGATGGTACCGCAGTGGCTGGGACCGATTACGCCCGGACCACAGGCTCGTTGGTGATTCCCGCCGGCGCGACCAGCGCGACAATCCCGGTCAGGATTGCCGGTGTCAGCAGCAATCCCGCCACCAATCCCAAGACCTTCCAGATGCTGCTTTTGGGCGGCGGCGGCGCCGGGCGCGGCTTCACGTCCAGCTTCGCCACTCAACAGAGCTTCGGCACCAATACCACGCCCTATGGAGTCGCGATTGCGGACCTCAACGGTGACGGCAAGCCCGATCTGATCGTTGCGAACGAGGGCACCAGCACGGTCTCGGTCCTGCTCAATACCACCAGCCCCGGTGCCACCACCCCCAGCTTTGGCGCTCAGCAAACTTTTACCACCGGCAACGGCCCGCTGTCAGTAGCGGTGGCGGACATCAACGGCGACGGGTTGCCCGACCTGATCGTGGCCAACTACAACGACAGTACAGTCTCGGTTCTGCTCAACACCACCACCCCCGGCGCCACGACGTTCAGCTTCGCCGCCGAGCAGAGCTTCAACACCGGCTCCGGTCCTTACTCCGTGCGAGCCGCGGATATCAACGGTGACGGCAAGCCGGACTTGATCGTGGCCAACTATGGCGCAAACACAGTGTCGGTGCTGCTCAACACCACCACCCCGGGCTCCGCCACCCCCAGCTTCGCCACTCAGCAGAGCTTCACCGTAGGGAACATTCCCTTTCTGGTCATTGCGGCCGACCTTAACGGCGACGGCAAGCCCGATCTGGTCGCCGTGAACGAACTCGATAACACGGTCTCGGTGTTGCTCAACACTACCGCCACGGGCGCCACTACCTCTAGCTTCGCCACTCAGCAAACCTTCAATACCGACAGCGCGCCGACGTCGCTGGCGGCGGCTGATGTCAACGGCGACGGCAAACCCGACCTTATCGTCGCCAATTACTCCGCCGATACAGTCTCGGTGCTGCTCAATACCACCGTTCCAGGTGCCACTACCGTAAGCTTCGCCAGCCAACGCGAGTTTGCCACAGGTAGCGGCCCATTTTCGGTAACGGCGACGGATGTCAACGGCGACGGCAAGCCCGACCTGGTTGTCGGCAATCAACTTGGCAACACGGTCTCGGTCTTGCTGGACGCCACCGCCCCCGGCGCCACTATCGCTAGCTTCACCAACGAGCAGTCCTACACCGTGGAAACGCTTCCGTATGCGGTGGCAGCGGCGGATCTCAACGGCGACGGCAAGCCGGACCTGATCGTCACGAATCAAAACGCCAACACGGTTTCGGTACTGCTCAACACCACGCCGACACCGACTACCTCGCTCGATGCGGCCAGCTTTGCCAGCGCGCAAGGCTTCACCTCCGGGAACGCGCCCAAAGAGGTGACGGCCGCGGATGTCAACGGGGACGGCCTGCCCGACCTGATCGTCGCCAATGAGGGCGCCAACACGATTTCGGTGCTGCTCAACGCCACCGCGCCTGGCGCCACTGTCCCCAGTTTTGCCACCCAGCAAAGCTTCGATGTGGGGGACGAACCGATCGCGGTGACCGCGGCGGATCTCAACGGCGATGGCAAGCCGGATTTAACCGTCACCAACAGTTTAGACTCAACCGTCTCGGTACTGCTCAACACCACCGCGCCTGGCGCTACCACCCCCAGCTTTGCCTCTCAGCAGACCTTTACCACTGGACACGCGCCGGCTGCAGTCGTAACGGCGGATGTCAACGGAGATGGCCGGCCCGACCTGATCGTGGCGAACGAAGATGATTCCACGGTGTCGGTGCTGCTCAATACCACTACGCCCGGCGCTACCATCCCAAGCTTTGCTTCCCAGCAAAGCTTCACTACGGGGACCGCTCCGAGCGCGGTAATTGCGGCGGACATCAACGGCGACGGCTTGCCCGACCTGATCACCGCCAACCAGGGCGCTAACACAGTCTCGGTGCTGCTCAATACCACTACGCCTGGAGCCGCCATCCCCAGCTTCGCTGCCCAGCAAGCCTTCACTACGGGGACCGTTCCGATCTCGCTAACGTCGGCGGATTTTAATGGAGATGGCAAACGCGACCTGGCTGTTGTGAACAACAGCGGCAGCGTGTCAGTACTGCTTAATACCACCGCTCCCGGCGCCAGCATCCCCAGCTTCACCACCCAGCAGAGCTTCGCCACGGGCAGCTACGCGCAGTCGGTGGCGGTGGCTGACGTCAACGGCGACGGCAAACCCGATTTGATTGTTGCGAACGCAGGCCCTTACACGGTGTCGGTGCTGCTCAACACCACCGTTCCTGGCGCCACTACTCCCAGCTTCGCGGCTCAGCAGACCTACACGGCTGGAGACAGCCCCGTTTCGGTTACGACAGCGGATGTCAACGGCGACGGCCAGCCCGACCTGATCGTCACTGACAACACCAGCAACGAACTCTCGGTATTGCTCAACGCCCTGTACACGGTCAGTACCTCCGGCACTCCGGCGACGGGAACCATCAGCTACAACGTGCCAACCCCGACCCCATCTCCAACTCCGACGCCCACCGCGACACCAACTGCTTCACCCACGCCGACCCCTTCGCCGACCCCGACCCCTTCGCCATCCTCCACGCCAACTCCAACCCCAACCCCGACGGTGAGTTCGACACCGTCTCAAACCCCGTCGGCAACGCCTACGCTATCGCCCACCACCACGCCGTCACCTACGGCGACCCCGGCTCCGACACAGGCCCCCATCACGCCGTCATCGACGCCGACCTCCACTCCCGCCCCGCCCACGCCAACGGCAACGGCAAGCGCGCTGCCGACGCCGCTACCCAACCAGCAGGCGGGCACTATCGTCGCGCCCCCTCTGCCGCAAGTTAACGCCGGGGCCGGGCAGAGCGTCAACGCCGGCTCCTTCAGCTACAGCAATGTCACCCCCAGCGCGCAGCAAATCGGCACCGTAGTAATCGCGGCCAGCGATCCCGCAGCGCTGGCGTCGCTGACGGTTACCGCCGGCTCAGTCGGGCGGAGCGCCAGCATCTCGCCAGTCGCGACCAGCAACGCGCTGGCGTTCAATCCGCCGATCGTCGTCAGCCCCGGCACTACGGTCTCTTTTACCGTCACGGCACAAACCGCAAGCGGCGCCGCGGCGCTGGCCAGCCGAGTGGTTTATGCATCAATGGTTGAGTTGGGCGGCGACCGCTTCGGCCCGGGTGGTCCGCTGGCGCCTTTGGGCGCTGGCTTGCTGATGCTGGGGCTGATGCTGACACCGCTGAGGCGTCGGACCCGGCGGCGCGCCGCGCTGATCGCATTGGGCGGCCTGATGTTGGCGGTCGCCCTGGCCGGCTGCGGCAGCAGCAACTCGCATCGCTTCGGTTACTCGGCCACGGTTTCCGGTATGGGGAGCTTGAGCAACGTGGTGCCCCTGTCGGTTGTGTTGGTAAACAGCACCGGCGGGACCTCGCTCCAGCAGTTGACCGGGATCGGTTTTAAATGATCCGGCACAGCTCCATCTCCGCGCACCGGTGCGATGCTGGCCGCCGCCAAGTTGCTCATGCAGCCTTGTAGCGGCATATCGCTTTCACTTATTGACAGCCTGTCCGGCATTTTGTGTGTCGCAGAGGCATTCCCTTCTCAGAGCTGCGTTCATTTCGCGGCAAATGAGCTATGATGCGAGCGGCTTAAATACGGGCCGCTGGGATCCGAGGGAGCGCGCGCATAGGCGACAACCCACGCCCCCGGGGAGAATGGCAATGGCACCGAAGCGTACGAAGTGGTTAGTGCTGGGCGCCGTCGCTTTCGTGCAGGTCTTCATGTTTGGTCCTACTGTCTCGACCATCGGCGTTTTGATCCCGCCGCTGTTGCGCGAATTTCACTGGACCCATGCCCAAGTCTCCCGGCTGGTTACCGCCTACGAACTGTCTTTGGGTTGTACCTCCCTGTTCGCTGGTTGGCTGGTCGATCGGATGGACGCACGGTGGGTGATGGGCTCGGGATGCCTGGTCGCGGGCACGGGCTGTTTTTTGGCGAGCCGGGCCCACGATTTGGCGTTTCTCATCGGCTGTTACGCGCTAATCGGATGCGGCATCGGGCTAGCCTCGTTTATCACCGCAGTCGTGGTCGCAATCCGATGGTTTCCCGGCCGCCGCGCGTTGGCCGCTTCCTTGGCATCCTTCGGCCTGGGGCTGGGAATGTTCGTCGCACCGCGGATGGTCACCGAAATCGTCGCGCTGGCCAGTTGGCGCTGGGGCTTGATGACCATCGGCACACCGATGCTTGCGCTGGCCGCGCCGGTCAGTTTCCTATTGGTGCGGGGCAACCCCAACACTGCTTCACTTGCTTCCGGGCAGGAAATGGCGGGATTGGAAGTTGGCAAAGCGCTCGCCACCTCCGCCTTCTGGATGCTGTTCGGCCTCACTTTGATCTCCGAAATGGGCGATGGCGCAGTGTTTTTTCATCTGGTCGCTTTTCTGGTCGGCAATGGCTACTCGGCCACCACCGCCGCGACTTTCTTTGGCGGGCAAGCACTGTTGTTACCGATTTGCGGGGTTGTCTGGGGCGCGCTGGCCGACCGCTTTGGGACCCGACCGATCCTGGCTGTGTGCTTCGCGTTCCTGGGCGCCAGCGTGCTGACCTTGCTGAGCGCCAGTCACGCCCAGGCCGGCGTACTGCCAGTGGCCGGTTGGATGGTGCTGTGGGGGATAGGAATGGCGCACAACGGCGTCATTTCCGCGCTCATCGCCGAAGCCTTGGGAGTGCGCCGTTACGGCACGCTATCGGCCTTGATTCGCAGCATGGTGTCGGTGGGACAGGCGGTCGGACCCCTGATCGCAGGCGCTATCTTCGATGCCACCGGCAGTTATGCTCTAGGCTTCAAGCTGGCTGCGAGCGCATTCTTCTTAAGCGGTGTGATGGCAGTTCTAGTGGTGCCCGCCAAAGGTCGCGACGCCATCCCAAAGCCCGCGATCGCAATTGCTGCTACCTCATAGAGCCTGGCGGGCTACAACAAGGCGCAGCTTTACTTGGGCAGCAAGCGCTCCAGCACCTTCTGGTCCAGCCAGGCGCCGTCGTTCTGCGGACAGGCAAGCATCCGAAAGCCGGCACGCTCCAGCGGAGTCAAGGCCTGATGGCAATGGGGACAAATCGCCACTCCCTGACTGGCGGCTTCCGAAGCAGCCTGCTGCAGCTCCTGGCGCTTTTGGCGAATTTTTTCCAACAGCTCGTTGTCGCGCTGGGCCGCCCACTGGTCCTCGCGCGCCTTCTCTAGATCGCGCAATTTGTTCCCTAGCCGATCCTTTTCTTCAATCACCACCGCGTTAACTCCCGCGCCGTTGGGCGCTCATTTCACAACAAATCCTTGATCAGCTTGCCGCTGCGCGCATCCTCGACCTTGGCCTGGAAGTCCGCACCCAGCTCTACCCCCATCTGCTGCGCCCGCTTCTGGGCCCACAGGCCTACGTTGCGCGCATCCTTGTAGAACTCGGGACCGGTGGGTTTGGCGGGATCGAACCGATTCAACCGGGCCGCCTCGCTTTCCACTACCGCGAATGACGACATCAGACGGCGAGTACGCCGACCGCATTGAGGACAGGAAGGCGGCGATACGCGCTTGGTGCGCACCAGCTTACTGCCTGACCAGCCGCACCGGCGACAGCCGTATTCATAGATCGGCATTGACGTAAGATGGGCCAACCTGGGTAATTCGGCATTAGCCCGATGGCTTTCGGATTACAGCTCGGGCAAGGCACGATCAGCCAGCGGGTTACCCAGCGCCAGCAACAATCCCACCCCAAGCACCGCCACACCGCACCCCCCCCACCACCCCGAGGCCCACACCACCCCCAGGCCGATCATTACCACGCCCCAAACCGGTAATGCCAACGAAATGAGCATCCGCAACGCAAAGGAAGCTAGTAGCTGAGCTCGATATACTGCCATAAAGAATTGCCTGTACTTTTACCAATCAGCGACCGGTCAAGCTATCTTTATTTACCAGCTCGGCCGTTTTCAAACGAACTCTGATCGATTTTCAACAGCTCTAGTTGGCGATGTTCTTCGGTGACCGGCGAACTTAGCAGGACCGGCCAATGCTGCGCGCGCGGGCCCATCCCAGCTAAAGTGTCACTCCACAGCAGGATGTAGCGGGAATCGTGCACCCCACTGGTGGCGGCAAGCTGGCTTAAAGCGAGCAGCGGCCGGCCATAGTAAAACGAGATCTCATAATCCGGAGCGGTCTGTGAATAAACCCGCCGGCCGGCGGTAATCGCTTCCATCCGGGTGGTGAAAGTCTTGAAGCTGCGCTGCTCGGCCAGCCCTGGGCGCAATACTCCAATCCATAAACTGACCCCCACTATGCTGGCCAAAGCCAGCGCCGCCGCGCCCGCGCGAGGCGCGCCCTTGGCTCGCGCCACCAAAGCCGCCAAAGCTGCGGCGGCCATCCCGGCAACGCACATCAATTCGCGGCTGTCGCGCAAATTGGCGATAAACATCCCGAGGTAGCCGCTGTCGCTTGATTGCAGACGGCTGCTTACCGATGCCGCCAGTGCGGGCGAAGTAGCGATCGCGATCGCGGCACCCGCCACGCCTAGCATCCCGAGCGACGCCAGGGTAGTGCCCCAATCGCGCCAGCGCAGGGTGCCACGGAGATCCGGATCGGCTTTGCTGCCGAGGAGGTAGCCCAGCGCGATCGCCAGGGGTGGAAAGGCAGGCAAGATATAGTCGTCGCGTTTGACCGCGGCCAGTGAGAACAGGCCAAGCACGGCAAGCGTGAAGCTTAGATGATAAAGCAGCGGACGAGGCGCCTTGCGCAGCGGGGTCGTGGCCTTGGCCAGCGCGGGCAGATATAGGCACAAGGGCAACGATGCACCCAAGAAGCGCATCAGGATGTAATAAACCGGGCGCGCGGATTCGCCCGTGCCGCCCAAGCTGCCGGGCAGAAAATGGCCCAGGTTTTCCTGCCCCATCTGCACCGCAATCAGGCCGCCCCGGGTCGCCCAAAAGGCCGGCACGTACCAAAGCGCCGCGATCGCGAGAGCGCTGGCCAGGGTCAGCCAGGGCCAGCGCCGTTTCAGCAGGCGCAGCGGATTGCTACCCTGCGATAGCATGTAGATCGCGACGGCCAAGGCACACAACACGATCGCCAGCGGCCCCTTGGTCAGCACCGCCAACCCCAGAATTACACCGGTGCAGAGCGCCCTGCCGTCACCACCCTCGCCCTCGACTTCGCGAAACATCAGACAGTAGGCGGCAAACATCAGCAAGGTAAACAGCATGTCTGTGCGTGCATAGGCGCCGTGCGCGCTGAACCCATAGCAAGCGAGCAGCGCAAGCCAGGCCAGCCAACCTGCCGGCGCGCCGAAAAATGCCGCAGCCTGCGCCATCACCAACGCGGCCAGGGCGGCGGCAGCCAAGATCGACACCGCACGCGCGCCGGTTTCATCCAGCGGCGCATGAATGACCTTCAGCAATCCCGCCGACAACCAGTAGTACAGCGGCGGCTTGCGGGTCGCCTCTCCGTAGATATCGCGCGGGAGCAGCCAATGGCCGGTGCGCATGATATCCAGGGTAACCGCGGCCGGCCGCGACTCCTCGTCCTTTTCAAACGGGGCCGAAGCGCCCTGGCTTAAGAAGACAAACGCCAGCAGCGCGGCCAGCGCCACGGTCAGAAACGGCGATCGCGTCATTGAGTAACGTGCGCGAGGCAAAGCGCGGCGCGTCTAGAGGTAGCCCAAATCGCGCAGCCGGCGTTCGATGATCTCACGTTCTTCGTCGCTGTAGTTGTCGGCGGGCTCTTCACTCAGGGGGTGAGCGGCCGCGTATTCGCCGGCTTCCAGATGCTGCAAGGGATGGTCGCGCAGAAATTCACTGCTGAACAGTCCCGCCGGCACCTGTCCCTCCATCTCGGCCGGAATTGGCAAGCCTTGGCAATGGAGCACGATCGGCGCCAAGTCACGCAGCGAGGCACCCTCCACCCGAGCACCGCAAGCGAAGGGGCCACCCGCGGCCATGATCAGGCCGTTGGGGCGGTGGCTGCCGCCGCGCGTCGCCATCTCGTGAGTGGCGAATTCATCCGGCGCCAAGCGGCGTAGAGCCAAACCGCTGGAGTCTTCCAGGCTGCGCCCGCTCAAATAGCTGTAGCCGTGGTCCAGGTTCCAGTCGATCAGCAGATCGGGTGCCCGCTCCACCTGCTCGCCGCGATAAATCTCCTCGCGCCGATAGACCCGGCGCACCAGCGGCTGGCCGCTGTCGGGATCGCGCCATTCGCGCAAGCCCTGACTGACCCGCTCGCACATCGCGTCGTATTGGTCGGGGCTGACCACGCCCGCTTCCTCGCGCCCTCGCAAATTGATCCAGATCGCCGGGAAATAGGGTGACTCGTCCGAATAGGCCAGGGTGTGGCGCCAATCGATCCCGCCGAAGCGAATCTTCGACTCGATCTTGTTACCCAGCTTCATCGAGCGCAAAAGCGGTGTGCGCAACCGCTCGGGCGTGTAATGCAGCCCGATGTCCTTGAGCTTGGCCATCGTCAGCCGCCCCTGCAGTCGCATCCAGCCGCCCACCGAGCCTTTGTTCCCGGTGACGAATTCCAACAGCCCTTCCTGCTGCAGAAAACGATTGAGGAAGACGGTCTTGGTGCTAGCGCCGCCAAAGCCGTGATCGGAGAAAATCAGCACTGCCGCTTCGGGGTCGTTCTGCCACAAGCGGCCAAACGCCGCGTCGATCGCGCTGTAAACCCGCGGCAGCCCTTCGCGCAAAACCTGGGGGTAATCGGGCCGATAATGGGGCGAGTTGGGATCGTAAAAGCGCCAGTAACGATGGCCGGCGAAGTCGCTTTCAATCAGCATGAAGGCGAAGCAGTCCCACCGTTCGCGTTCCTGAGTGTAGAGCGCCGCCGCCAGCTTGCGCTCGATGGTGGCGACGATCGCCTCCAGCCCTTCCTCGGGTGCTTCCAGAGCACGCAGCATGTCCACCGAGGGGGTGATGATGTAATCGCCCACCTTGGCCCGCAGCTCGTCATAGAACTCAGGCGGGTAGAAGCAGGTGCGGTCGGCACGCGCCCCGATCCCGGGAGCGTCGAAACCGCTGATCATCACGCCGCTTATCGGCTCGGGCGGATAAGTCACGGGAAAGCCGATCACAGCCACCCGCCGCCCGCCCTCGCTCAGCATCCGCCACAGCGTGCGGCTGCGCCGCGAGCGGGCATTGACGAAACGCACCCCATAGCGGCCGGGAATGCGTTCGAAAAAGTCGAACACCCCGTGACCGCCGGGGTTCTTACCGGTCATGAAGGTGGTGAAGGCCGGAAAGGTCATCGGCGGGAAGGTCGAAGCCAGTTCGCCGCTGGCGCCGACCTCGATCACGCGCGCCAAATTGGGAAGCAGGCCGCGCGCGATCAGCGGCCGCACGATCTCCAACGTGCCCCCGTCGATGCCGAAAATGAATAACCTGTGCATGCCGCCGCTCGCCGACTCTCCCGTCACACTGGACTGAATCCAAATTTTAGACGTTATCGCACTGTGTTACGACCCCTGCGCCGGGTCAAGTGGCCGTAGCGCCAGCCGCCGGCGTCTTGCGCGCTCGCGCGCGGCCTGAAACAGTCTTGAGCGATGAAGTCGCTAGCCATTATTGGACTGGATTGTGCCGCTCCGGCCTTGGTTTTTGACCGCTTCGCAGCGGATTTGCCCAACTTGCGCGCGCTGATGGCGGGCGGCAGTTGGGGCCCCTTGCGCAGCAGCGACCCGCCGATCACCGTGCCCGCCTGGTCGTGCATGACCGCCAGTCGCGACGCCGGCCAGTTGGGCTTCTACGGCTTCCGCAACCGGCGCGACTACAGCTACGACGCCTATCAAATCGCCGACTCCAAGGCGGTCCACGTGCCCCGTCTGTGGGAGATCCTCTCGCAGGCCGGCCACGACGTGATCGTCCACGGCGTGCCTCAGACCTATCCGGTCACCCCGGTGCGCGGCGCGATGGTGAGCTGCTTCCTGACCCCCTCGACCAAGAGCCAATACACCTATCCCGCCGACCTCAAGGCGGTAGTCGAGCAGGTCGCCGGCGGCTACGTCCTGGACGTGGAGGACTTCCGCACCGACGACAAGCAGGCCCTGCTGGGCCGCATCTATGGCAAGACCCGCAAGCACTTTGCCGTCGCCCGCCATCTGGTAAGCCATCAGCCCTGGCAGTTCTTCATGATGGTCGAGATGGGCGTGGACCGCATCCATCATGCCTTCTGGCGCTTCATGGATCCGGCCAACCGCAACTACCAGGCCGGCCATCCGATGGAGCAGGCGATTCGCGAATATTATCGCTTTGTCGATCGGGAGGTCGGCGAGCTGATCAGCTTGCTGCCCTCCGATTGCGCCGTGATGGTGGTCTCCGACCATGGGGCCAAATCGATGGACGGCGGGGTGTGCGTCAACGAATGGCTGATCGAAAAGGGCTACCTGCGGCTGAAGCAGACGCCCACCAAGCCCACCCCCATAGGCCAGGCCCAAATCGATTGGGCCAACACCAAGGCCTGGGGTGATGGCGGTTACTATGCGCGCATCTTTCTCAATGTCCAGGGACGCGAGCCGCAGGGGGTGATACCCGCCGCCGCCTACCAGGAGGAGCGAATCAAACTGGCGCGCGAGCTGGAAGCGATTTGCGACGCCCAGGGACAGCCGTTGGGCACGCGGGCCTTGATGCCCGAGGAGATCTATCGCGAGGTGGGCGGCGTCGCTCCCGACCTTCTGGTCTATTTCGGCGATCTTAAATGGCGCTCGGTGGGCAGCGTGGGCCTGAACACCATCCTGACCTACGACAACGACACCGGCCCCGACGATGCCAATCACGACTACGAGGGTATCTTCATCCTCAATGAACGCGGCTCTCGTCCCGCTAGTCAGCGCGGCCGGATCGAAGGCCGCCGCCTGTACGACGTCGCCCCCACCGCGCTGCGCCTGCTCGATCTGGCGCCAACTCCGGGGATGATCGGCCAATCCTGGCTCTGACGGCCGCCTGTGCAGCGGCGTCGCGAAGACCCAATCGCAATCAAGTATGACTTTCCATCTTCCCGTGTAGCGTCGCCCGCCGATCGCGCCGCCCCGGAATAATCCGTTCTTTCAGCGCGGCATCGGCGGATCATCGAGCCGGGCCTGCGATGGAGAAAAGCTCGATCTGAACGCCAATCATTACGGCGTGTGGGATGTAGCAAGCTCACGATGGAAGTTTGTATGGAAGGCCGCGCGAATGTAGTCCTTGCCGCCCAGCTGGATTACCTCGACCCCGCGCATCCGCAAAAGATTGGGATTCTTAACGCTTATTAATTTATCCGCGTAGATGTCTTCCCGCGTGTGTGTGAACGGGAACCAAAATACCCGCAGTCCACCTATATCGTGTACGATGGTCTGGTGCCGGTGCAGGAGCAATACACCGAGGTGACGAGCGACTGCGCCACCTACTCGTATCCCTACACGGTCGAGGAAAACCTTCTTACCATGCCTGGGAGTGGAGAGGTGCTGGCGCTGACCGACTCAAACGGCGCCAACATGGTGCCGCTGCATGATGCCTTGGGCTCGACCCTGTGGATGGTCAACGCCAGCGGGCAGATGCAGACCACCTTCGCCTACTCATCCTTCGGGATGCCTAGCCAGTCGGGAACCGCGTATTACTATCCCTGGCTGTTCGCGGGGATGGAGTGGAGCGATATCGGGAACGTGTCGCAGCAGTATTACGCCGGGGCGCGGTATTACTCGCCGGGGCTGCGGCGGTTCATCTCGCCCGATCCGATGGGGTTTGCCGGCAGCGGGAGCAACCTCTTTGCTTACGCGGGTAACGACCCGGTCAATAAGACCGACTCGACGGGGCTGTACCTTGGAGATAATGGAGAGTTAACATACGGCGGCGGCGGTAGCCCCGCCGACTTTTCCGGCGGGGGTTACGTCTACCCGCCACCACCGCCGCAGCCGGGGCAGGGCTGGGGCGGCCAATGGCCGGTGCGCCCTTCGCGGGTCCGCCGACTTCCATCGCTGGCACCCTGATGGCGGCCCAGTCGATCCAGTATGGCGCCACGCCGACTCGCGATTTCTACACGCTGACGCAGGCCGGCGGCGGTTTCAGCCCGGGCTGGGTGATTCCTGTTTCCGAGACGGTGCCGGGCGGGGGGCGGGCTCTGCCGCAGCCGCCACCGCCAGCAAAAACTCCGCAACCGAAGGCGTCCAGCAACAAGGCCAGGAAACTGCCATTCTGCTTCCCCGGTAGCGGGGTTGCGGTCGGCGCCGCAAACGCCCTGGCAGCGCATGAGATCGCTGGTCTCGTCGTCGAAGGCGCCATCGGAGCCACGGTCGGACCTGAGGCGGCAATCACTGCGTTTGCTTTTGACTTGGCACTCGGCGCCCCGATTGACCTAGCTGTGGGTAACGCATGCGGCGAATTCTGACGCAAGCCACCTACGAGCCTCGGCGGGTGCACCGGCAGCAAGTGGTCCAGGAGACACAGAAATTATGAGCGATCTCACGGCTGTCAGGCGGCACTTATATGGCCCGCTCTATTGGGCACCAGTTCCTATCGGACTCCTTGCCACTTTTTATGCGGGGATGTGCTTCGAGGGTTATTGGGATACAGGTAAGCTTGGCGTCCTTGCTTTAGCTATTTTTGCGTCGTCGCTGGGTGCGACGTTGGTAACAGCGGGAATCCAAAGCTATACACTTGCTGGTGTCAATGCTTTGTTTACAATTCTGAATGTGCTCGTTGTTGCACATTCAGGTCAATGGCTCCTGATGTACCTTCCGTTCATGTCCGCCATATTTGCCATCACAGCGGGCTACGCTCGCGGCCGGCATGCGGCGCATGTCCATAATGTAAATCGCGTTCAAAGCGGCGGAAGCCACGGATAGGCAGACGCCGGGTCTCCCATCAAGATTGTTTTTGGAACTCCTCCGCCCGAACAAGGAGGAACCGGAAGCAACCGAAGAGGCGCGTGATCGGACAGCGAGGTGCCGGTGCAGGAGCAATACACCGAGGTGACGAGCGACCGCGCCACCTACTCGTATCCCTACACGGTCGAGGAAAACCTTTTTACCATGCCTGGGAGTGGAGAGGTGCTGGCGCTGACCGACTCCAACGGCGCCAACATGGTGCCGCTGCATGACGCGCTGGGCTCGACCCTGTGGATGGTCAACAGCAGCGGGCAGATGCAGGCCACCTTCGCCTACTCATCCTTCGGGATGCCTAGCCAGTCGGGAACCGCGTACTATTTCCCCTGGCTGTTCGCGGGGATGGAGTGGAGCGATATCGGGAACGTGTCGCAGCTGTATTACGCCGGGGCGCGGTATTACTCGCCGGGGCTGCGCCGGTTCATCTCGCCCGATCCGATGGGCTTTGCCGGCAGCGGGAGCAACCTGTTCGCATACGCCGGCAACGACCCGGTGAATAACACCGACCCGACGGGGCTGGATTGCGGCGGAGACTGTGGCACTCTCGGTATCAGCGGAGCCATTGAGGGTCCAGGGAGCGCCGTGTATGGCGGTGTTCCCCAAGGTGCTCTGCCGCCGCAGCCGGGGCAGGGCTGGGGCGGGCAATGGCCGGTGCAACCCTTCGCCGGGCCGCCCACCTCGATCGCTGGCACCCTGATGGCGGCCCAGTCGATCCAGGATGGCGCCACGCCGACTCGCGATTTCTCCGCGCTGACGCAGGCCGGCGGCGGTTTCGGCCCGGGCTGGGTGATTCCTGTTTCCGAGACGGTGCCGGGCGGGGGGCGGGCTCTGCCGCAACCGCCACCGCCAGCAAAAACTCGGCAACCGAAGGCGTCCAGCAACAAGGCCAGGAAACTGCCATTCTGCTTCCCCGGTAGCGGGGTTGCGGTCGCCGCCGCCAACGCACTTTTCGCGCACGAGGCTACCGATCTTATCGCCGAAAGTGCTATTGGAGCTGTCGCGGGGCCCGAGGTGGTGATCAGCTCTTGACTTGTCGATTGGTGCACCAATTGATTTGTTCCACGGTTACACTTGCAGCGACTTCTGATGGAAATCGTGGTGTACGAGCCTCAGCGGGGGACGCAAAATGATGCTGGTTCAGGAGTGTAGACTCATGAGCGAGACCACGAATATTAGACGGCACGTATATGGCCCGCTGTATTGGGTGCCCGTGCCTGTTGGTTTGCTTGCCACCTTCTATGCTGGAATTTCCTTTCAAACCTTTTGGGATACTGGTAGGCTTGACATTCTTGCGTGGACAATTTTTACATCGTCTCTAGGTATAACCCTGGTAACAGCGGGAATCCCAAGCTACACGGTAGCCGCTGTAAACGCTTTGTTTACGGTCCTGAATGTCATCGTTGTTGCGCGTTCCGGACAGTGGTTTCTGATGTACCTTCCTTTCATGTCCGCAGTGGGCGCCGTTTCGGCGCATTACGGCCGAAGTCGGCACGCATCCCACATTCATGACGTAAGTCGTGCTTAAAGCGACGACACGGGCGGGCTTTTCCGGAGCTGCGCAAGCCGCGGAATCCCGACTATTCGCGAGTTGGGAACCCCCGCGAGGGACGTATTGCGGGGCGCGGTATTACTCGCCGGGGCTGCGCCGGTTCATCTCCTCCGGCCCGATGGGCTTTGCCGGCAGCGGGACCAACCTGTACGCTTACGCGGGTAACGACCCGGTCAATTTTGGCGACCCGACGGGGCTGTACCTTGGAGATAATGGAGAGTTCACATACGGCGGCGGCGGCGGCAGCCCCGCCGACTTTTCCTGCGGCGGTTACGTCTACCCGCCATCGCCGCCGCAGCCGGGGCAGGGCTGGGGCGGGCAATGGCCGGTGCAAACCTTCGCCGGTCCGCCGACTTCCATCGCTGGCACCCTGATGGCGGCCCAGTCGATCCGGGATGGCGCCACGCCGACCCGCGATTTCTACACCCCGGCGCCACCGGGTTCCCAATCCGCTATTCAAAACGCACCCTTCTCGTGGCAAGTCTCGGCAATCGCAAGACTCAGCGTGTTCTCCTACGGCTTCGGCGCTTCCCTCGGTAACACCGTTGTCGGATGGGATAGCGGCCAGGGCCTGTACAGCTCCGGTCTTATGGGACGGTCCCTTGGGGCAAGCTTCAACGTTCGAATAACGAATCCGGGCGCTGCAGCGGAGTCGCGCGCCTTTGATTTTGGCTTGGGAAGCAACTCGGGAATTACAATTCAACCTGGCGTCAACCCGGCATATGGAGCGTTCACCATCGCTAGTGTGCACACTAATCTGGGCCCCTCAATCGGTTTGCATATTCGCGAAGAAATCCCAGTGCCTTAACGCGAGGCCTTTGTAAAATGACCAACAACGCAGAGGAGCTAATCGTCGCAGTTGCTGCACTCTCGGTGAGTGCAGTACTGGTAGGTGGCGCGTATCGGAGATGGGCTTGGCTCGTGGACCCACCGAGTAGTTGGTGGCCATTCTATTCTCAGGCAACGATCAAGAAGCTGTTTGGCACAAAGGCTACCTTGTTATTTACGTATTTTCTGGGTTGTACTGGGATGGTGTTTGCTTTGTTAACGATCATCCGGGCAGTCTCGCGCTAAACAATCGTAGAGACTAGTTTATTATCAACGCTGAGGGTTCGCCCTCTTGTCACTACAATAATCGCGAACAAGGTGCATGAAACGTTGCCTGCTCGTCATTGCTGCCTTTGCCGTGCTGGTAGTGGTTGAGCGATTTACGCCACCTGGAATGACACTCTCATCTACTCGCGGGGCATTTTACCAGGTGTTAGGCATCGACCTGGCGTGGTTATTGCTTGGATTAGGCTTCGTGGGTTTTTTCGATCGGTATCAGGCCGCATTGTGTAGCTTTTTCACCTCCATCGTTGTTCTTAGCTATATAGTGTGGCGATTAAAAGAAACCGAACATCTGTTGGGATATGTGGCGTTTAGTTTTCCCGCACTTACTACGATATGTCTGGTACTTTCCGGCGTGGTGTGCCTCCCTCGGCAGCGATGGAGGCAATCAAGAACGGAACAATGTCAGCGGGGAAAATGGTAATAAGATCTTTACAGATGTCAACAATGGCATCAAAGTTGTACTCTCGCCCAGTGGGAACGTTGTCACGGTCATAACGATTTCTCGATGATCTGCGCGAAACCTTAACTGAAGGTATCGAGCGATGCCCGAAAGAGCGAGTAAATATCAGTCGCGGGAAGCGCGCATGGCGATCCGCGAAGTCCTCTTGAAAGAATGGGATCCGATCGGAGTGCAAGGCATTGCGGGTGCTGAGAACGAGTACGACCCGTATGTCGGAAGGCTATACGTGATGCTGATGCAAGAGCACGCGACCGCAGAGGACATTGCCGCTTATCTGCTAAATATTGCAACGGACCGAATGGACCTCGCGCTCAGCACGGAATTGGCTGAGCGTGGTAAGCGGGCTGCTGCTGAATTGGCAGATCTGCGCCCTCGCCTTCCGACTCATTGATCTCGGAGTGGGGGCCGTGTCCGGTTAGAGACGTTCTCCGTTTAGCCGCGCGCTTGGGCGAGCGCCGCATAGAGGACGGCAGAATGTGGCTGCTGAAGCGCCGACGCCGGGCGGCGCTTGATCGCCGATATCCATCACCGACACTCTGATGGCGGCCCAGCCGCTCCAGTTCGGGTCTGCGGCCATGCGTGGCTTCTACACCACGGATTGCGACGAAGATCAGGCTGACGCACGACGAAGCGCGCCAGCTACGGAAATACCTTGCGCAACACGATTTGCCCTAGGCGCGCGCCACCGGACGCGCCGCCAGGGAATGGTTCGCGCGCCAACGCCGGGGATGATCGGCCAATCCTGGCTCTGACGGCGCGGCCTCAAGATGAATTCCCTGCAATTTCTGCCTGGCTTCAACGGCGTTGTCAGGACGCGACGCAGGGCGGCGCGCCATTTCAGTCCAGATGATCGACCAAATCCAGCGCCAGCGGATGCCAACTCCCATTCGCGAGTTGGAGAATGTGAATCGAGCCCAGTTCGATTAGCGGTTCGACGCCGGCCAGCAGCTTGGTCGCGGCGCGGATCACGCCGCGATGGGCCACCAGCAGGGCTGGTCCGGCGGCGCCGCGCTCCTCGCGCCACAGCGCCAACATCCGCTCCACGCCGGCCGCGACTCGGGCATTGAAGGCCTCCCGGCTCTCGCCGCCGGGATAGCGATAGCTGTCCTCCAGGCGATGGCGCTGCCAATGCTCGAACTCAGCGGGCATGCGGAGCTTGATTTCCTCGGCGGTCAGTCCCTCGAAGCGGCCGAAATCGACCTCGACGAATTCCGCCAGCACCAGCGGCTCCAGCGCGCGCCCCTCCCCGATGATCCGAGCCCCTTCGGCGGCGCGGCTAAGCGGAGTAGTGAAGATGCGGGAGAAGCCGATATGGCGCAGGACCCGCCCCACAGCCGCCATCTGCGCCCGTCCCAGATCGGAGAGCGCCACGTCGGTGCGGCCGTAGTAGCGGATGCTGGATTGGCCGGTGGTCTCGCCGTGGCGAACCAGCACCAGGGTGTGCGCATCGACGCGCCGCAACGGCGTTTCAGTCACCGAGCGGATTCATCACCAGGCCGGTGATCAGCTTGGGAAAGAAATAGGTCGATTTCTCCGGCATCGTTTCGCCCGCTTCACCCACCCGCTTGAGATCCGCCACGCTCGGCGGATTGAGCAAAAACGCGCCCGCGGCCTGGCCCGCGCCCACCGCCACCAGGGCCGCGCGCGCATCGATGGTGTACTCGATATTGGAGCCCGTGCGCACCGCGGCCTCGTCGATCCCCAGCAGGCGCTTGAAGACCAGGCTGTGCAACAGCGTCACGTCGAGCTTGCGCAACTCGGGATTCATCCCGGGCGCCACCAAGTCGATCATCGCGGGATCGCGCAGCGCCAACAGCCACAGCCGCGGCTCGCCGCGCAGCGCCACGCCCAGCATACCCCGTTCTCCCTGGCGCAGCCGCTCCATCAAACGATCGGCGTCGTCGTACTCCTCCAGGGCGAAGAACTGACGGACGTGGGCGGTGAAATTATGCACCGCCGCAGGATCGAGATGGCGCAGGACGCGATGAGTGGGCAGGATGAGCAGGCCGGGATCGTCGTCGGCGACCAGGGTCATCATGGTGTAATCGTACGGCCCGGGTGCATCGGCGTTGGCAGCGCGCCGCTGCGCGCGATAGTTGAGTGCCGTAGCATAGCGATGGTGGCCGTCGGCGATCAGCAGCGGGAGTTGCTCGAAGGCCTCCTGCAAAAGCTGAATCTCCACGGGTTGGGTAATCAGCCGGATTTCATGCATCGTGCCAATATCATCACGCGCCTGCATCAAGGCACCGCGTTGCGCCACATCGGCCAAAAGTTCGTCTATTTCGGCGCTGCCAGGATAGAGAGCAAAAATCGAACTGGTGTTGACCTGGGTTGCCTGAAGCAGCCGCAGGCGATCTTCTTTGGGGGCGGAGAAAGTCCGTTCGTGGGGTAGGATGCGTCCGGGTTTGAAATCCTCCAGCTGCAGTCTGACGATCAGTCCCTGGCGCTTGTAGCCCTGGCCCTCGTGATTAAACCGTTGGGTATATAAAAAGCACGCCGGTTGCGGCAGCCGTTCCAACACTCCTTGGGCCAACCATTGCCTCAGCGTCGCGGCCGAAGCCTCGTAGCGGTCGGGCTCGCGGTTAAGCTCCAACCGAATGACGTTATAGGGGCTGCGCGCGTAAAGCTCATCCTGACGCGCGCGATCGATCAGGTCGTAAGGCGGAGCCAGCACCTGTTCCAGCGGGCCGCTTTTCTTCTGATTGTAGATCAAGCCGGCAAAAGGCTCGATGCGATGACTGGGCGCAATCATTTGACCTCCGCGAAACTCATTGGCGCAGCGCAGCGTACAGCTGCGTCTCGTCGATCGGACCTGGGCGCAGCACGCGCAAGCCTCCATGTTGGAAGGCCACCACAGTAGAGGCCGCTTGCCGCCCCAGTTCTCCGCCCTCGAGATAAACTGCGACCCCTTCGCCCAAGGCCGCACGCGCGGCTTTTAACGTCGTGGCCGGCACACCGCCGGCCAGATTGGCGCTGGTCGCGGTCAGCGGCGCTCCCAGGCGAGCGCTCAACTGGCGTGCGATTCGATGATCGGGCACTCGGATTCCCACTCCACCCTCGTCATTGACCAAAACCTCGGACAGCCCCGCTCGCGCGGGCAATACCAGGGTAAGCGGTCCCGGCCAAAAGCGCCGCGCTAACCGCAGCGCCGGGGTGGGAAAGCTTTGCACCAGCTCCGTTACCATCGCCAGATCGGCGGCAATCAAGGCGATTGGTTTGCCCGGCTCACGCCCTTTGAGCGCAACCAGTCGCGCCAATGCTTCCGGATTGCGGGCGTCGGCGCCCAGCGCGTAGAGGGTCTCGGTCGGATAGACCACCAGCTCGCCCGCCGCCAGTGCGGTGCAGGCGGCTTCAAACTCGCGCTCCTCCACTTGCGTGATCCGGTCGATTTTTTGGTTAATCGCCATCAGCCCAGTGCTTTGGCCCCGATATCGCGGCGGAAGTGCTTGCCCGAAAAGTCTATCATTTCGGCCGCTTCGTAGGCGGCCGCGCGCGCTTGCGCCAAGCCCGGCGCCAGCGCGCATACTACCAGCACGCGACCACCGTCGCTGACCAGGCGGCCACTCTCAAGCGCAGTGCCGGCGTGGAAAACTTTGACCCGGGTTTGTTCGGCAGCCCATCGCACTTTCACCGCAGAGGGCCCTTCGATCAGCTCCAACCCACTGATCGGCAGCCCTTTGGGATAAGCACCGGGATAACCGGGAGCCGTGAGCACTACCGCTACGGCGGCTTTCGGACTGAGCGTGAAATGGGAAGACTCCAGTTGGCCGTGAGCGGCGCTGAGCAGGGCCCGGGCCAAATCGCCTTGGCAGCGCAGCATTAAAACTTCAGCCTCCGGATCGCCCAGGCGAACATTAAACTCCAGCACCTTGGGATGGCCATCAACGATCATGAGGCCGGCAAACAGGATACCGCGGAAGGGATGGCCACGCGCCGCCATCGCCGCCAGGGTCGGCTCGAAAATCTCATGCACGACTTGAGCTTCCAAGCCGGCTGCAAATTGCAGCACTGGCGAATAAGCGCCCATCCCGCCGGTGTTGGGACCGCGATCATTTTCCAGTAACGCTTTATGGTCCTGGGCGCTGCCGATCGCCAGTGCCTGCGTCCCGTCGCACAGTGCAAAGCATGACAGCTCCTGCCCCACCAGCCGCTCCTCGATCAGCAGCCGCGCACCAGCGGCGCCGAAAATTCGCCGCTCCATCATCTCGTCGATCGCGGCCAGCGCCTCCTCGGTGCGGTTGCAGACCGTGACCCCTTTGCCCGCCGCCAGACCATCGGCCTTGACCACCAAAGGGCCGCCCTGGCTGATAACGTACCGGCGCGCCGCGGAGGCATCCTCGAAGCTCTCGAAGGCCGCGGTCGGCACCTTGGCCTCGGCCATGATTTGTTTGGCGAAAACTTTGCTGGCTTCCAGTTGCGCGGCGGCCTTGGAAGGCCCCAGCAGAGTCAGGCCTCGCGCCGCGAACTCATCGCCGATCCCACGCGCCAGCGGCTCCTCGGGTCCCACGACGGTCAAATCGATCTGATGCGCGGCGGCGAATTCGGCCAGCGCAACGATATTTTCGGGGGCGCAGGGGACAGGCTCGGCCAGGGCGTCGATCGCCGGGTTGCCGGCGGTGCAAAAGAGCTGCCGCACGCTGGGACTCTGATGCAGTCGCCAGACCAGCGCATGTTCGCGGCCACCTTTGCCTACCACCAGGACGCGCATGTTAATGGCGAAAATGGCGCACGCCAGTGAACAGCATCGCCAGACCCAGGCGATCGGCGGCGGCAATCACCTCGTCGTCGCGGTTGGAACCGCCCGGCTGGATAATCGCCGTGGCGCCGGCTCGCGCCGCCAGCTCGGGCCCATCAGGGAAGGGAAAAAAGGCCTCCGAGGCCAGCACCGTGCCCTTGAGCGAGATCCCCAAGCGAGCGGCTTTTTCCTGGGCCGCCCACAGCGGATCGATACGCGAGGTGGCACCGCCACCCACAGCCATCGTGCGATCCTCGTGGGCAAAGACCACGGCGTTGGATTTGGTGTGCTTGCACACCCGCAGGCCGAAAGCGAGCGCGCGCAATTCCGCTTCGGTAGGCGCGCGCCGGGTCACCAACTTGGCTTGGCGCGGCTCCTCGATCGCCAAATCGGGAGTCTGGATCAGCAACCCGCCCAGCACCCGCTTGAGGTCGAGCTGATGGGGATCGATAAGCTCGCGATGGAAGCGCATCACCCGCCGATTTTTCTTTTTGCGCAAAAATTCCAGCGCCTGCGGTGCGAAATCGGGACCGATCAGGACTTCGGTGAAAATTTCATCGACCGCCTGCGCCAACGGCAGGTCCCAGGCCCGATTGCTTATGATGATGCCACCGAAGGGGGAATCCGGATCGGTTTTAAACGCCTTGTCCCACGCCGATTTCAGATCGGCGGCCAACCCCACTCCGCACGGAGTATTGTGCTTGAGGATCGCCACCACGGCGTTAGGTTCGTCGGCAAAATCCAGGATCAGATTGACCGCCCAGTTGATGTCCACCACGTTGTTGAAGGACAGCTCGCGGCCGTGAAGCTGCTCGACCTGGCGATTGAAGTCACCGTAAAGCGCCGCCTGTTGATGGGGATTTTCGCCGTAGCGCAGCGCCTGCGCGCGCCTCAAAGTCAGGCTGAAGCTCTCGCCCATCGGCCCCTGCTCGCGCTGCGCGCTGAGATAGTTGGCGATCGCGCAGTCGTACTGGGCCACCCACTCGAAAGCCTTGCAGGCCAGCCGCCAGCGGGTCGCCATCGACAAGCGGCCGCCGCGGCTGTCCAGCTCTTGGGTCAGTGCGGGATAATCCGCCGGATCGACCACCACCGCTACATGCGCATAGTTCTTGGCCGCCGCCCGCACCATGGCCGGGCCACCAATATCGATATTTTCAACCGCTAGCTCCAGTTTGCAATCAGGTTCGGAGGTTACCCGCTCGAAGGGATAGAAATTGACCACGACCAAGTCGATCGGCACCAGCCCGTGCTCGCTCATCTGACGCTGATGCTCGGGCAGGTCGCGCCGGGCCAGAATACCGCCATGAATCCGCGGATGAAGGGTTTTGACCCGGCCATCGAGCAACTCGGGAGAGCCGGTGAAGTCGCCGACTCCAGTCACCGCGAGACCGGCCTTCTCCAGCGCGCTTTGGGTGCCCCCAGTAGAGATCAACTCGACGCCGTGGCGGCGCAGGACCGCAGCCAATTCGGGTAAGCCCTGTTTGTCCCACACCCCCAGCAGGGCGCGGGTAATCTTGACCTCGTCGTCCATTTTTTCACTCCGCCAAGTAGAGCCGCGGCACGCGTCGGCCCACGCCACAAAGTAGCTCGTATGAAATGGTCTGAACCAGCCTGGCTACGTCATTGGCACTGATCGCGTCGGGGCCTTGGCCGCCCCACAGCACGACACTGTCACCGACCCTAGCCGCCGGCAGGTCAGTCAGATCCACCATGGTCAGGTCCATGCATACCGCCCCCACCACCGGCGCGCGGCCTCCGCCGACCAGCACCTCGCCGCCATTTTGCAGGCCGCGCCGATAGCCGTCGGCGTAGCCGACTGGCAACACGCCGATCCGGCTGTCACGCGCGGTGATGAAGGTATGGCCGTAGCTGACCCCGGTGCCGGCGGGAACCTGTTTAACCTGTAATATCCGGGTCTTGAAAGTCATCACCGGCCGCAGCGCAACCTGTTGCGCCACGCTAGGAACCGGCGGCAGCCCATACAGCGCCAAGCCCAGCCGAATCATGCCCAGATGGGAGTCGTAGCGCAACACGGTGGCGGCCGAATTAGCTACGTGCTCGACGGCGGGACGTAGCCCGGCGGCGGCCATCAAATCTATTCCGTGGCGGAAAGAGGTCAACTGCGCGTCGGTCACCGGACTACTGGGGTCGCCGGCGCTGGCCAGCAAAGTGCATACCCCTTCCAAGTTCAGATGGCGACAGCCCAACAGGATGTCGATGGTCGCGGGCAGGTCGGCTGGCAACACGCCTAGTCGGGTAGCGCCAGTGTCCAGCTTGAGGTGAATCGGGAAAGAGGCGATCCCAGCCTGGGCCGCGGCCCGCTCCAAGGGCATCAGCAGCGCGCGATCGAACACAAACGGGGTCAAGGCAAGTTGGACCAGGGCGGGGGCTTCCTCGGGAAAGAACCCCCCCATCACGTAGATGCGTTGGCGCAGTCCGGCCTGACGCAGTTGCTGGGCTTCGCCTAGCGTGGCGACTCCAAAATGAGCGCAACCCTCGGCCGCCAAGGCTCGCGCCACCGCGGGAGCGCCATGTCCGTAGGCATCGGCCTTCAGCACCGCCATCGCTTGGGCCCGCGGCGCCAGCCGGCGCAAAGCGTGATAATTGGATCGCAACGCCGCCAGGTCGATTTCGGCCACGGTCGGCCGTCCCCCGCCATCCAACCCCGTTCCCGCCTCATTGAAATTTTGCCTGTCCGCGCTCATCGTAAACCCGCCCGGCTTCTGGCTCGCTCACCCGGCTCCTGTCGCCGGAGTCATTCCGGTGGTGAGAGCGTCAAAAGATAACCCTGAGGCTGCTGATCCTACGGATGGTGCCGCCAAGGTAAAAGCCGCGCCCAACTAACCATCGCAAGCGTGAACAGTCAATCGCCGTCAGCTTTTTTGACTCGCCAAGGCTCGCTTGATATAAATAGCAGCGGGCTGGGGGTGTGCGCGGGAGCGCACTGAGAGCTCGGCACGAGAAACCCCTTGAACCTGATCCGGGTTATACCGGCGTAGGGAAGCCAGCGGCAATACAATTTCGGCCGCGCCCCTTCCTTTATTTTCAGAGCTCCCTCACGCCCTAATATGCGGCCTATGCCGCGGCGCCGGTTAAAGTTGTACCCCAGCCAAGTCAATGAAGATTACCTTCCAACTAAACGGCGAACCGCATCAAATTGAGGCCGGTGCCGGGCTGGCTGAGTTGCTCCAGAGCCTCAACCTGCGCAGCCGCGAGCGGTTGGCGGTGGAAATCAACGAGCGGGTGATCCCCAAGGCGGATTACGCCCAAACCGTGCTACGCGAGGGCGACCGGGTAGAAATCATCCATTTCGTGGGCGGCGGCTGAAGCTTGCGCCCACAGGAGACAGCCGACGATGGGCTCAGAGGACACCTTCGAACTGGGCGGACGAACCTTCCACTCCCGTCTCATTGTGGGAACCGGGAAATATCGTGACTTTGCGCAGACTCGCGATGCCATCGAAGCCGCGCAGGCAGAGATCGTCACTGTCGCGGTACGCCGGGTCAATATCACGGACCGCGGCAAGGAAAACCTGCTCGACTATCTCGATCCCAAGCGCTACCTGATTTTGCCCAATACCGCCGGCTGCTTCACCGCCGAGGAGGCGATCCGCACAGCCCGTTTGGCCCGCGAGACCGGGGTGGGCGACTTCGTCAAGCTGGAGGTCATCGGCGACCAGCAGACCCTGTTTCCCGATCTCCCCGCCACTCTGGAAGCCGCGCGCGTGCTGGTCAAAGAGGGCTTCAAGGTCCTGCCCTACCTCAGCGACGATCCGGTTGCCTGCCTGCGCTTGGCCGAGATGGGCTGCGCAGCGGTGATGCCGCTGGCGGCACCGATCGGCTCCGGGTTGGGTATTCGCAACCCCTATAACTTGCGCATCATCCTGGAGCAAGCCAAAGTGCCGGTAATCGTCGATGCCGGCGTGGGCACCGCCTCGGACGCCGCGCAAGCGCTGGAGCTGGGTTGCGACGGAGTCTTGATGAACACCGCGATCGCGGGCGCTCGCGAACCAATCAAAATGGCCCATGCGATGCGCATGGCGGTCGAGGCCGGGCGGCTGGCCTACTTGGCCGGCCGGATCGAGCGCAAGCTCTACGCCACTGCCTCCAGCCCGCTCAGCGGAATGATCGAATAGCCGGCCGTCCTCGCCAGGCCTGCGATGGGCGCGCCTGATTTTAACCTTTACTTGATTACCGACCGTACGCTGGTCGAGCCGGCAAGACTGCTTGAGGTCTGCGACGCCGCACTGGCCGCCGGCGCGGCCTTTTCCCATCCCAACCCGGTTGCCTTGCAATTGCGCGACAAAGAGCTCGACGCCGGACCACTGCTGGAACTAGCGCTGGCGCTCAAAGCTATCTGCCGGCGCTGGAACGCGCGTTTGCTGATAAACGAGCGCATCGACGTTGCGCTGGCGGCCGATGGCGACGGTGTCCATCTGCCGGCCCAATCGGTTTCGCCCGCCGCGGCGCGAAGATTGCTCGGACCCAACGCGCTGATCGGAATCTCCACCCATAGCCGCAATGAGATCGAGCAAGGAGCGGCCGCGGGCGCCGATTTCGCGGTCTTCGGCCCGGTCTACCCCTCAATCTCAAAGCCAGGCTACAATCGCGCGGTAGGGTTGGAGGGATTGCGCGCCGCCTGCCGCGGATCGTCTATTCCGGTATTTGCCCTGGGCGGGATCAGTTCTGTGCGAGCCGCCGAGTTGGCCGCCACCGGCGCAGCCGGCATCGCGCTTATCGGCGCCATCATGCAAGCGCCCCAACCGGGCGTGGCGACCGCCGAAATCCTACGCGCTTGGCACCGCTCGGCGTGAAGGCGCGCTACCCCTGGGAGGCCAGCGGCATCGCCTCGGCGACCGCAACCAAAGTTTGCGCTAGCGGCCGGCAGCCGCAGATGGCCAGCCCCGTCACGGCCATCAAAGCGGCGTTGATTAACAAGGGGTCGCGGTAGCTGCCGGTCAAATCGTAGACCCATCCCAGCACCACCGGTCCGGTGCCCGACCCCAGGGCCGTGGCGATGGCGGCCACGCCGAAGATCGCTCCATAATTTTTCAACCCCAGCGATTTCATCGTGACCACCGGAACCAAAGCCAAGGGCGCGGTCCAGCTAAGCCCCATCACCAATACTCCCGCGATCAGCAAGGCACGGCTGGCAGAGCCGATCAGCAGGACCATCCCGAACCCCCCAGTGACGAACGAAGCCATCGTGACCAGCCGGCTATCGATGTAATCCGCCAACCAGCCCAAACCGATTTTTCCCACCGAGCCCAGCGCCAGGGCCGCGCTCAAAGCGGTAGAAACTTCGGCAGTACCATAGCCGATACCGGACAAATAGGGCGGCAGATGGCCCACGATACTGTGGGTCTCCCAGCCAAAGGTGAACAGGGCCAGAAAGACCAGCCAGAACTCTCGCGAGCGCAGCGCCGGCCCCAGCTCCAGACCGGTCAGCTCGGCGGCCGGTTCGTGGCGAGCGGCCACTTCACGGTCATTGGGACGGCTGCGAATCAGCGCGATGAGCGGAACGGCGATCAAGAAGACTGGGAGCCCCAAGGCAACGTAGCCCCAGCGCCAGCCCGCCTTGGCGATCACCCATCCCACCAGCATTACCATCGCAGAACCGCCAAAGGCCGCGCCTGTCATCGCCACGCCCATCGCCAGCCCCGAGCGCTTACCGAACCAATTACCGATGATGAATGAGACCGGCACATAAGCGCCCAAGCCGGAACCAAAGCCGGAGAGCAGGCAGCTTGCCAGCAATTGAGCGAAGCTGTGGGCGCGGCTGGCGCACACAAACCCCAGTCCCACGAGCACCGCCCCCAGTAGCATCACGCGCTTGGCGTCCACCCGTTGCATCAGCCAACCCGACAGCACCATCCCCACGCATAGTCCCGGCGCCGTCATGCTAGAGAGCAGCGAGACCATCCCGCGCGACAGATGAAAGGAGCCAGCCACCGCGCGATAAAACATCCCAGCGGTGGTCTGCACCGATCCAAACAGCAGGCCCATGGCGATCCATAGCCCGGCCACGATGAGCCAGGCCGTCGTTGTTTGCTTGGCCATTCGCGCTCCGCCAAATCGCGATAAATCGTACTGGGAAGTGACCCTAAGAGATTTTAGTCGGCTGCGCAAATCCCGCCGCGCCGTGCTCTGCGCTTGAAATATCTGCGCTCGACATAAATGCTGCCCGCGCAGCCTTGGCGTGCCGCACTTTCATCCGCGCGCGGGTGGCACGCACATCCAGGCCCAACTCCCCCATGCCGCCATGGAGGAGTTGGCCCGACCCGCGCGACACTAGCGGCGCCCCATCGTCGGATATTCGCCGCTCAGAACGTGGCTGGCCTTGGGACGCACATACGGCACTGAACTGCGAATCTGATAGGGCTCTTCTAAGGCCGCTAGCTCATCTGGGCTCAGCGTAACCTCCAGGGCCTTAACGGCCTGATCGATATGCTCCAGCTTGGTGGCACCGACAATTGGAGCAATAACGCAAGGGGCCTGCAGCACCCAGGCCAACGCCACCTCGGCGACGCTGACGCCGTGACCATGAGCGATTTTCTCCGCCTGGTCACGGATCGCATAATCACTGTCGCGATACTGCGGGCGATAGGGTGGCACGGCGCTGGCGCGTGGGGTTAACGGTTTGCCTTCACGCGAGCGATTGCCGGCCATGAAACCGCCCGCCAGCGGCCCCCAGGGCAGCAGTCCGATGCCCTGATCGGCGCACAGCGGATTCATCTCGATCTCTTCTTCGCGAAAGACCAGGCTGTACTGGTTCTGCATCGTGACGAAACGGTGCCAGCCATGGATCCCGGCGGTAAACAGAGCCTTGGCGAATTGCCACGCGGCCATGCTGCTGGCCCCGAGGTAGCGGACCTTGCCCACGCGCACCAAGTAATCCAACGCCTCCAGCGTCTCTTCGATCGGCGTGGTCGGGTCGTAGCGATGAATCTGATACAGGTCGATGTAATCCATCTTCAGCCGGCGCAGCGAAGCGTCGCATTGCTCCAGGATATGCTTGCGCGACAAGCCGCTCTGGTTGAGTCCCTTGCCCATCGGATTGCAGACCTTGCTGGCTACTACCAGCTCATCGCGCTTGCCCATCTCACGCAGATAACGGCCAGTGATCTGCTCGCTCACGCCCTGGGAATAAACGTTGGCAGTGTCGAAGAAATTAATCCCCAGCTCCAGCGCGCGTGCGAAGTGCGGCCGCGCGTCTTCCTCCGACAAAGTCCATTCGTTCCAGCTCTTGCTGCCGTAACTCATGCAGCCCAGGCAAATGCGCGAAACGGTAACCCCGGTTTTACCTAACTTGACGTATTTCATCGCGTCCTCTCTCTCGGACATTCGGCGAAGTCCCGGCTGCCATTTTGCGCCGGATTGGCCTGCCGGTGAAAGCCGCAAGGGCAAAAACCGGTTCGATGTCGCCCTGACCCGCTTGGTTCTGCCATTGACCAAGCTATGATGAGAGGAAAACGCGCGTCACAACCGACGCTGGAGACGAGCGGAATGCAGGACAAGGAAGCGCTTTACGACCAGGCGGTGGATTGCTACGCCGAGAATGACTTCGAGCAGGCGATCGCGCTTTATCGCCAGGCTCTGGCGCTCGACCCCGAGTATGAGGATGCACTGCACGGTCTGACTATGTGCTACCAGGCCACAGGCGATCTGGACAGCGCCATCGAGCTGACCCAGCGGCAAATCGAGCGCCAGCCTGAGGACATCCTGGCGTGGACCAACTTGAGCATGCTCTACCAGAAAAAGGGCAACGTGCCAGAAGCCGAGAAGGCCGGCGCCGAGGCCCGCCGGCTGGATTGGAAACGCCAACTCAAGGGCTCCAAGGCTTGATCGCCCAACCCGCTGCCACGGCACCGCCCATGCAAAGTTCGTCATGCCCCGCCTTTGCGTACACCCGGGGTTGAGCGATTTGCGCTGCCTCGGCTGACTCATGCGCGCGGCCGCGGTTCTTTTGCCCCTGTTTTCCCTTCGCCAGCGCGACGATCTCGGGCGTGGCGAAATTCCTGCCTTGGCCGCTCTGATGACGTGGCTGGATCGGATCGGTCATCGCGTGCTGCAGCTTTTGCCGTTGTGCGAGCCGGCGCCGCAGGAGAACAGCCCATATAACGCCTTGAGTGTATTCGCGCTCGATCCGCTGCTGATCGGGGCCCTCGAGTTGGCAGGGGTCACGCCGCAGGCCTATGCGCAAGCGCGCGCTCGGGTAGGCCGCCGACGCTCGCTGTCGCGGCGCGAGGCATGGGCAGTCAAGGGGCCCTTGCTGACCGCTGCCTTCGACCATTTCGATCGCCACGCAGATTCGCTCGCACGGGCTGAGTTTGCCGCCTACCGGGCGGCCGAGCGTGACTGGTTGGAGGACTACGCGCTGTTCCGGGCGCTGAAGGAGAAGCTGGGATGGCAGGCATGGGAGTCCTGGCCCGCACCGCTGGCGCGACGCCAGGCCAGCGCTTTGGAAGACGCGCGTCGCGAGCTGGCCAGGTCAATCGCGATGTACGAATATTGGCAATTCTTGGCTGCCCGCCAATGGCGAGCGCTGGCGTCACGGCGTCGCCAGTTGGGCATACGCATCAGCGGTGACCTGGCCTTTTGTCCCGCTCGAGACAGCGCCGACGTCTGGGCTAATCAAACCCAGTTTTGCCTCGATCAGTGCGTCGGTGCACCTCCCGATGCGTTTTCACCCCAGGGCCAGCGCTGGGGCCTGCCTCTGCCCGATTGGTCGGCGATGGCGCAGGATGATTTTCGCTGGTGGCGGCGGCGCACGCGCCACGCCGCCAGCCTGTTCGATCTGGTGCGGATCGACCATGTGGTCGGTTTTTATCGTACCTATCACTATCCCTGCGATGATCCCGCGGCGGCGGGTAGCTTTACGCCGAGCAGCGAAGAGGCTCAGCGGGTGCAGGGCGAACGCTTCATCGCCATGGTGAAACAGGAGATGGGAAGCGGCGCGCTTATCGCCGAGGATCTCGGCGCGGTACCACAATGGGTCAAAAATTCGCTGACCGAACTGGAAGTACCCGGTCTGAAGGTCTTTCGCTGGGAGCGCGAGGATTGGGGCAAGGTTCAGGAACGGATAGTCTCGCCCGCTCAGTATCCGCGATTGGCGGTAGCTACTACTGGCACTCACGATACCGAGCCGCTAGCCCAGTGGTGGCGTGCCGCTAACCCGCGAGAGCGGCAGGAGGTCTGCCTGGCGTTTGAATTGCCGGCGGATGAGGCCTCAGGCAGACTAAATCGGTCACAGCTTGACGCGATCTTACGTCCGTTGTACCAGTCTCCCGCCGGTCTGGTGATGATTCCGATGCAAGATCTGTTCGGTTGGACTGGCCGGATCAACTGGCCAGGCACGACCAGCCTACGCAACTGGCGCTACCGTCTACCCGTACCGTTGGAAGATTTTACGGGCGGCGCGATGGAGGCGCGGTCGGCCCAATTGCTTCAGTTGGCGCAATTGGGCCACCGCGATTGAGATGATTACAGAGCCCCCGCGTTAGCGCCGGTTGCTGCTCTGGCGGCATTGCCAGCCGCGCCGGAAGCGCTGGCCGCCTTCGCCGCGAGTTGCTGCGCCACCAGCGAATCGAGGGTGTCGTAGCTGACCGCGCCGCTGACGAAATGGCCGTTGATGAAAAAGCTGGGAGTCCCGGTCAGTCCCAGCCCCTTGGCTTGAGACTGGTCGGCTGCCACCGCCGCGGCCTGCGAACCGCTATCCAGACATCGATCGAACTGGGTGCCATTGAGTTTGAGCTTGCGGGCCAGTTCTTTCAGATGTGGCACGTCGATGTCGGCTTGCACAAAGAGCCGATCGTGATAGGGCCAAAAAGCCCCCTGCTGGCCGGCGCAGCGCGCCGCTTCGGCGGCCTTTTGGGCATGCGCGTGCATCGGCAAGGGCATGTCCTTGAAGGCCACCCGCAACTGGCTCGGGTAGCGCTGCTCCAGCTTCAACAACTCGGGATTTATCTGCCGGCAGTAGGGGCATTCATAGTCGGCAAATTCCACCAGTGTGATGGGAGCTCCCGGCGCACCCCGCACGGGAGCCTTGCCCAGGGCGACCGCCGCACTGGGCGGTTCCAGCATCGTAATTATCGTGGTGTTGGCGCGCAATTGGCGTACATAGGCGTCGCGTGCATGTTGGGCGCGCAGCTGGCGCAGATGGTCCAGAATCTGTCCACGCAGTTGCTCATAAGGCTGATCGGTCTCCATTCCCTCGTAAAACGCCCGTAAAGCATCTTCGCTGGGCTCCTTGACCTGACCTTTGAGATGACGCGTGAGCAGTTGCGCCACAGTCAGATGCTCGTGGGCGGCCGCCTGCTGGAGCAGCAATTGATCGACCATCTGATCGAGCGCGCCGCGTTCGGCCAGATAGTAGGAATATTGCTGACTGAGCAGGTGAGCAGCCTGCACGCTATCCAATTGGCTTTGGGTGATGGTTTGGTTACCCACCTTGGCAACCACCTGTTGATTGCCGTCGCAAGCCGCCCAGACGGCGTTGACGAGGCCGACACTAAGCACGATTGCTAACCACAACCGCAGCAATGTCATCATTCTGTTTCCCCCTTGGGCTTGGTTTACAAAGTCCGGCGAGGACCCCTCCGGGGCCTCGCCGGACTGTTCCATCTGATTGCTCAGGTTTACGGAGCTACCGTAGCCGTGGCTGCCGCCTGGTTATCACCGGTACCGCAGGTGCAAACGCCATGGCCGCTGCCGTTCTCATGAATGAACGAGCACAGCGACACCAGGCCCTCGATCGGATCGGTGTAGACATCGGTATCCGAGGGAGTCTTGCGGAACTCGTCCTCGCTCAGGTTCTGGTAGTTGTGGTTCTGGTCGATATGGGTGATCCAGCCAGCCAGGTTGGACGCTCCCTGGTAGGGTGTGGTCGCCCCTGGATCGCAGGGGTAGAAGGGCGGATTGGTTCCGTTGGCGTTCTGCATCACATTAGGCTGCGCGGAGACCACCACCACTAATCCCGAAGGGGGAGTAGGCCCACCCAGCGGATTGCTGATCAGGTCGGTCTTCACCGACAGCTTGCGCAGACCGTTGTTGGTAACCGGGCAACCGCAGCATTCCTGCAGCTCCTGGTTGGCGTCGAACACATAGATCATCGCGCACAACAGCCCCTGGGCCATCCCCGGAGGTGGTGGAGGATCGTTTGGGACCTCGTCCGACAGGGTTGGATTGATAAGCCGCACGATATTGTCGTTGATGGTCACGTCGTAGTACTGCAGGGTCAGGAATTCGTTGTACGGCGCGGGCGGCGGAGGCGGATCCGATTGCGCCGCGGCCAGTCTCGGGAGCAGAAAAGCTCCCATAGCCGCCGCCGCGAGAAGTAGTTTGCTTGTTGACCGAAACATTGTGTCCCTCCCTTTTAAATCCGTGTTGGAGCCTTACGTCCTGGCTACTGGGGCGGAATCGGGGTGAAGTTGTCACCGCTGCCGCAGCTGCAGATGCCACGGCCCGAGCCCTTCTTCTTAATTAGGTCGCAATAGTACGCAAGCTGGCTTTGCTCGTCCGACCACAGCGGCTGCACGGAAAACTCCTCCGCTGATACCTGGCTGTAGCTGGCGGTCTGGTTGACGTGGGCCATCCACGAACGCAGCCGCGCGCCCCAGGTCGGCTGGGCCGCATTGCAGGTGGGCAGATAGTTGGTGAACTCGCTTGAGCTACCGGGTTGCGAAGGAATGATCTCGATCACTCCCGAGTAGGGATGGCCATTGGTCAGCGGATTGGTGGTCAAGCTGGTGGCCACCGAAATCTTGCGCAGACCGAAGGCCGTGATCGGACAACCACAGCATTCCTGCAACTGTTCGTTGGCGTCGAACACGTAAACGTCGGCGCACATGTTGTTGATAGTGGGGTTGCTGATTCGAACCACGTTGTCGCCCAAGGTGGTATCGTAATATTGCACCTCGAACGACGGATCCGGATCCTCTTGGGCCAGCGCGGCCTTGGCGCTGAGCAGCGCCAGGACAGCGGCGGCCAATGACAGCACCGCTAACTTGCCTGTGAGTCGAAACATCGAAGCCCTCCTTGTACGTGCAGTCGATTGTCTTCCAACCATGCCATTCCACTTATCGGCCCGGACCGGTCTTGCTGCAGCAGCATCGATGTATACTGGTGAGCGGCAGGTCTTAAACGTGCAAGCGAACAGGCGGGTTCGATAGTTTTGTACGAAACCCGACGTGTTAAGGGGTGGTCCGACCACTAAAAGTGAATGCGCTTTAGTTGCGAAAACAGTCGGATGCGACTCTATGCATCAAGGCGCCAACTTTCGACCACTATCAGGTAAAGCAAGCGCAGTCATTTTTGACGTTCTCTGGCAGCCGGATAAGCGTCAAAATCGTGGTCGACACTGGTTCGAATGCACCAGCGGAGGAAAACTTGATTGCGCCGTTATCTGTAATAATTTGCCGACCGATGGGCGCTTGCCGTAAGTTGAATCGATGATTGCCGATCACCAGCGCGTGCCTGGTCTGAGCCAGTGGGTTAACACCCGAAGTCTCAGGGCTCGTCCCGACGCGAATATTTTCCCGACTAGGGCGCGCGCGGTTAACTTCCAAGAATGACGCGCGTTTGCTCCTATACCCCGGCTCTGATTGTCCACGGCGGGGCGGGCGCTCGTCCCGCACCCGAAGAGCGACAGGCGCGCGGGCGAGCGATGCGGGGGGCGCTCGAGCGCGGGTTGGCTTTGCTCCGCGCCGGCGCCAGCGCGTTGGACGCGGTGATGGCCGCCGTGACCACCTTGGAGGATGACCCCCTGTTCAACGCCGGTTACGGCTCGGCGCTCAACGCCGAGGGCGAGGTCGAGATGGACGCCTCGGTGATGGCTTGGCCGGTAGCCGAGCTGGCGCAAAACAATGCACTGGCGCAAGACCAAAGCGGCGCCGGCGCAGTCGCCGCCGTCTCCCGAGTACGCAATCCAATCTTATTGGCGCGAGCCGTGATGGAGACCACGCCCCACGTTTTGATGGTGGGCGCGGGCGCCGAGCGCTTGGCCAGCGCCGCCCACATTCCTCGCTGTCGGCCTCAGGATCTAATTGCCGAACGCGCGCGCACCCGTTGGCGCAGTTACCACGCCCGCCTGGCCCACGGCACCGTGGGCGCCGCCGCGCTGGATGGCAACGGCCAAGTCGCGGCCGCCACCTCCACGGGCGGACTGACCGGCAAGCTACCCGGCCGGGTGGGCGACTCGGCGATCATCGGCGCCGGCACCTTCGCCCATCCTCTTGGCGCTGCCTCCGCCACCGGGATGGGTGAAGCTATCTTGAAGCTTAACCTGTGCCAGGGTGCGGTAGCGCTGCTGGAAGACAACCCTCCGATGCGGGCGGCCACCCGCTCGATCTCGCAGCTCAGCCGCCTCAGCGGCGCGGAGGCGGGCCTCATTCTAGTCGATCGTCGCGGCCGCGTGGGCTACGCCCATAATGCGCGGGCCATGGAGATAGCGTACTACAGCGCCGCCACCGGTTTGCACCATCGCCGCCTGGAGCGCTGAGCTGCCCACTCAGGTCCGGCGTAGGACGCCGCACCAGCGCCGATCACACTGCGCCATTGGGCCGTCGAGCGACAGATCGGGGTAACAAGCGATCAGCTTGAAGACGCCAGCCGCGCTAGCCGCCAGTTCTAGTAGCTTGGGGACGGTGTAGCGCACCGGAATCAGGTCGCGGGTGAAAATCGGCTTGCTTTTGGGGAAATGGATGCGGCACTGCACTTCATAGATCCAGGCGGCGGCATCCCAGGCGATCGGACGCCGGAATTCACGTACCTCGACTTTCACGCCTTGACAGCGCACCTCGCGCTGGCGCCAGGGCCGTCGCCCGCGCAGATGCTCGATGCCGTCATGGCGATCGATGTCCACGCAATACAGCGCCCCGGGTCGCAGTACTCGTGCCACCGAGCACAGGTGATTGATCACGTCGCGATTGTCCACCAGGATCGGAAAGGTCTCCGAAAACAGGTAGGCGGCGTCGAAATTGCGCTCGGGCAGCGAGAAACGCTCCACCTGGCGGCGATAAAAGCGCGGATTGCGCCGCCTGCCCGCTTGTCGGCGACCCAGGCCGATCATTACGGGACTGCGATCGATTCCCACCACCTCGATGCCCTGAGCCGCCAGCAGTTGACCGTGTGGCGAGGTCCCGCACGCGATATCCAGGACACGATGCACGGGACGGCGCAGATGGCGGGCAAAAACCTGGGATAGAAAGGCGGTCTCGGCCTCAATCTCGCCCGGGAGCTCGAACTGCACTGCGCGAAAGATTTCGGGAAAATCGTAAATGCTGCGTGTCGGAAAAGATCCGTTCTCCACGTAACCTCGCTTTCGCATTACGACGCTTGCAGGGCTCAGCCGGCCGCGATCGCATCCGGCGTCACTTTAACCAGTCCTTCCGCTCAAGTCTGGACTGGTCCCATCTCTGTACGACATTATTTACCTTATTCAAGTTTTAGCTCCAGCTCTGCGAGGCGCTCAGGTGGACACCGTCCTCTCAAACTATTCGGTCAGGCGCTTGACAGCGGCCGACGCAGCCCAGATTCCCAACCTGGCCAATCAAGTCAATGGCCCTTCTTACATTCACGATGAGGTTTATCATCCGGAACGGATGCAGAAGCTCAACGCAGGGGGCCGGCTGATTTCCGTGGTCGCGGTCGACAACCAGCAGCGGGTGGTGGGCCATTGCGCCCTGGAACGGCCAAATCTGGAACTGGTGCCGGAAATTGGCGAAGCTATGGTACTCAAGGAGCATCGCCATCATCATTTGCTCGATCTGATGCGCCAGGAACTGGAGGCCGAGGGGCAGCGTGAGGCGCTCTTCGCAATCACCGGCAACGCGGTCACCCATCACGTCTTCAGCCAGATGAGCGAGGAGCGCGGCGGCAGCCGCCCGATCGGCTTCATGTTGGCCGCGTCGCCCCCGAGCGCGATGCGGGTCGATTATCCACAACGCATTAGCCTGCTCAGCTACCTAAAGTTTCTGGAACAATCGCCGCCGGCCGCGACAATTCACGTTCCTGACCATCATCGTGCCATCCTGGGCCGGATTTACCAGCAGGCGGGGCGCAAGTTTGTTCACGGCGCGCCCGCGCCCGCCGCGGGCGAGGGCGCGCTCAAAACCAGCGTCGATCGCGCCAGCACCCGAGCGCATATCCGGGTAACCCGGCCCGGGCGCGACAGCGTGGCGCAGATTTTGGCCGCACGCGATTCTTTGGCCGGCGCGGAAGTGATTTATGCCGAGTTGCCCTTGGCCGCTCCAGGATGCGCGCAAATCTGCCAGCAACTGGAAGAGCGCGGGGCTTTTTTTCTCGGCCTGGCCAGCGGCGAGCCGCACGAAGGCGATAGTCTGCGCCTCCATCTACACGGTCCCAAAATCGACCCTAACCTGATAAAGCTCAATTCCGACTTCGCGCGCGAGCTGCTTGCCTATATCGTAGCCGAACGCAAACGGCGTGAAGCGCGCGCCAGCGCGTGAGTGTCCGGTTCTTGCTTTAACCCTATCGCCCAATAGGCTGGATCGTGGCATCGTGACTCCACATTCGATGACACCGAATCTTGATGATGAGGTTTTCTAAATGACCCTACGGACGGCGCCGGCCACCGGCCTGAGCGTTTCTTTGCAAGGATCGGAATGGTGACCCGGACCGCAGTACTGATCATTATTGACGGCTGGGGTCTGCGCAAAGAGCGCGAAGCCAACGCGATCGCGCAGGCACGTACCCCGGTGATGGACGAGCTTAACCGCACCAGCGCGCACAGCGCGCTGGACGCCTCTGGCCCCGCGGTCGGCTTGGCCCCGGGCGTGATGGGCAACTCCGAGGTCGGTCATCTAACGATTGGCGCAGGCCGAGTAATCTACCAGGACGTAATGCGCATCACCAAGGCGATTGAGACCGGCGCCCTGGCCCGCAACCCCGTCCTGGGCGAGGCGATGGCGCGGGCGGGCGGCAGCCACACCCTGCACCTGTGGGGCCTGCTCTCCGACGGTAGCGTGCACAGCCATATCGATCATCTGCTAGCACTGCTGGAAATGGCGGCGGGGCGCGACGTCCGGAAAATCGCGGTGCATGCGGTGCTTGACGGGCGCGACACACCGCCGCGCTCGGCATTGTCTTATATCGATCGGCTGGAAGCGGAGCTGCGCCGTTTGGGCCGCGGCCGGATAGCCACCGTCACCGGCCGCTACTATGCGATGGATCGCGACAAGCGCTGGGAGCGCACCCAACGCGCCTACGATGCCTGGGTAGTGGGCCTTGGCAAACAGGCGCCCAGCGCCCGCGCCGCGGTGGAAGCGGCATACGCGGCTGGACAAAACGACGAATTTGTCGAGCCCACAATTATCGCTCCCGCCATACCGATGGCGGATGGTGACCAAGTGATCTGCTTTAACTTCCGCGCGGATCGCGCCCGCCAATTGACCGCGGCTCTGGCGCTGGCGGATTTCGGCGGCTTTCCTCGAACCCGCGTAGTGCGCCTGGGTTACGTCTGCATGAGCGAGTACGATCGCGCCTTCAACCTGCCGCTGGCGTTTCCACCCGAGGACGTGCCCAATCCGTTGGCCCAGGTCCTGGCCGACCACCAGGTGCACAATCTACGTCTGGCAGAGACCGAAAAGTACGCTCATGTCACCTATTTTCTCAACGGCGGAGTAGAAACCCCTTTCCCCTACGAAGAACGCATCCTAGTTCCTTCACCCAAAGTGGCGACCTACGACCTGCAGCCCGCGATGAGCGCCATGACGATCGCCGAAAAAGCCGAAGAAGCCCTCGCCTCCGGCCGTTTTGGCGCTCTAGTGATTAATTTCGCCAATCCCGACATGGTGGGACACACCGGTGTCATGGCGGCTACGGTCCAAGCGGTGGAAGCCACCGACCGCGCCTTGGGCCGCGTCATCGAGGCCGCCCGACGCGCCGGCGCCAGCGTCTTGATTACCGCCGATCACGGCAACGCCGAGTTCATGGCCGATCCCAAAACCGGCCAACCACATACCGCACATACCACCAATCTGGTCCCGCTGATCCTGTTCAACCCTGGCGCCCACGAGCGCCTGGAGGTCGGTACGCTGGCCGACGTGGCGCCAACATTTTTGAGCCTGTTAGGCCTGAGCTCGCCACCGGAGATGACTGGCCGCAACCTGCGAGTGCCAGCGTAGGGCACAGCATGGCCTTTTCGGCGCCGCAGACGGCCGAAGGCCTTGAGCGGCACAGCCACCTACAGCGTCTAAAACCAGTATCTCGCGACCATCTAACCTGAGCAGGTGGCCTTAAAAGGATCTACGACCTCGCAAGCCGGCTAAACAGAGCAACCGGCATATAGATGATTTCTACAAGCGGATCGACGAGGTTTTGGATATTTCCGAGAACGCCTGGCCGTCGTGAAAAGGCGAGGCTGCACGCTGACAAACATGCTTGACTGGCTTAAAAGACCCAATGACCGAAGCTAGCTGCGCAATGGAGCTCCGCTTTATCTTCCCTGCCAGCGTGGCGACCGCTTGTTCAAAAACGCGGCGAAACCCTCCTGAGCGTCGGCCGCCATTGCATTGCGGCTCATCACTTCCTTGGTATAGGCGTAAGCCGACGCCTGATCCATCTCGATTTGGCGATAAAACGCTTCTTTGCCGATCGCCAGCGCGAGCGGACTGGCCTGCGCAATTCTCCTGGCCCAGTCCCAGCTTTGCGCCAGCAAAGCGTCATCGGCAACCACGCGATTGACTAGACCCCATTCATAGGCGACAGCGGCGCTGATGGGCTGGCCCGACAGCAGCATCTCCATCGCTCGTTTGGCACCGATCGCGCGGGTCAGGGCGACCATCGGGGTGGAGCAAAACAGTCCGATCCGCACGCCGGGAGTAGCGAAGCTGGCACTTTGGGCCGCGATCACCAGATCGCAGGTGGCCGCCAATTGGCATCCGGCGGCGCTGGCTACTCCGCCCACCACTGCGATCACCGGCTGCGCAATGGTCTGTACCGTGGTCATCAGGTCGCAGCACAGATCGAACAGCCAGCGGTAGAATTCACTGTCGCGATTTTGGAGCTCGACCAGATCGTGGCCGGCGCTGAAGGCGGGCCCGGCGCCGGCGAGCAACACCGCACGCAGCTCGGGCCGAGCCCCGATTTCCTGCAACGCCTCGCGAAGCTCGAGCATCAGAGCGCTGGACAGCGGGTTGCGCCGCTCGGGCTGATTCATGGTGAGCAAGGCCACCCCCTCGCTTTCTTCGCGCAACAATATTCCGGCCATGGCCTTGCCTCCCAAATTCACCGCCCGCGATCCATCCCGCCGACCATTCTCAAGCAGCGGGTATGATACACCCTGGTCAGAGCTCAGGGATTCATAGCCCTTTTCACTACTGCGTGGTTTGCTTGCTCACCTGTGCTGTAATTCTTCCCCGTACGGCTAATGGTGGGCGCCTCGGTCAGGTTAACGCAAGCGGGAGCGAAATCACCAGCGCTCCGGGCCCTGTTTCCAGACTGCCACGGCATATCCCAAGACATTGGCGGAGCGCCTTGAGGTCGCCTTCGATTTCCTCACGCGCCTGCTCGTCTAGGCCGCGTCGCTCGGTGTAGCGAGCGGTGATCGTGGCATGTTCGCCCACGCTGCGCAGCCCAAGCGTGATTCGCTTGTTCGCCATACGGATCAGGGCCCGAGCCAAATGCTTGAGCGCCAACGTCAGGATTACCGGCCTGCCGCTAAGCTTCACGTACAGGGCGTCGAAAGATAGTTCGAGTCTGTGGCTGTTCGCAAGAAGTGCGACGGGTTGGAAACATTCCTTGAGCAGGCGGTCCAAGGCGATTTCGCTGGTCGTGAAATCGCCGCTCTGCAGCGCAAAGTACTCCTGGATTTCCGCCGTCAAATGCTCCAAAGTCAAAGCGCAGGCGTGCACGCTGCGCGCCAAGCGCTCGGGCGCCGCCAAGCTTTGCTCCAACACCGCCATGGTGGTGCGTAGAGCAAAGAGCTGGTTGCGCACATCGTGCCTGAGCTCGCGGGCTACCAGGGATAGGTCCTGCTCACTCAAGGTAACTCCAAAAGGCTAGGTTCGCTCCGGGGTAATTATACCCTGGCGGACCGCGTACAGGGTCAATTCGGCTACCTTGGCCACCCCCAGCTTCCCCATCAAGCGGCGGCGATGGGTTTCGACCGTGCCCGGGGCGATATCCAACACCTGGGCAATCTCCTTGCCGGTTTTACCTAGGGCAATAAGACGCAGGATCTCGCGCTCGCGCGGGCTGAGTCGGACTACGCCGGAACCGGGAGTCTGAGCCGACTGGCGATGGCTGGCGGCGATAAAGGCCGCTACTTTGGGGCTGAAAAAGGCCTCGCCACCGTTGACGCAGTGAATTGCCCGCACCAGATCCTCGGCGCTGGTGTCCTTGAGTACATAACCGCTGGCGCCCGCCTCCAGCGCCCGGCGCAGGTGCTCCTCGTCAGCGAACATGCTCAGGATCAGAACCCGGGTGGCCTGTCCCAACGCTGCGGTTTGACGCGTCACCTCCACACCGCTGGCGCCCGGCAGCGAGAGGTCCACTATGGCCAAGTCGGGCTTGAGCCGGCGAATTTCAGCCAACGCGCCCTCCGCGCCGGCGGCTTCGCCGGCAACCACGATTCCCGCCGCCTCGATCAGCCGGCGCAAAGCCTGGCGAACCAAGGTATGGTCCTCGACCAGAAAGACGCTGATTGGTTGTCTTTCCATCTGGCAAGCGATGCTGGCGAAAGCGCCAGCTTCAGGCCGCGGCCCGTTGGGTCAACGCTTGGCGCAGGAACTCAGCGGTGTAGGAAGCTCGGTCGGCTGCAAGCGCCTCGGGACTGCCGGCAAAAACGATTTCCCCTCCTCGGTCCCCGCCCTCGGGCCCCAGGTCGATTACATAGTCGGCGGTCTTAATCACGTCCAGGTTGTGCTCAATGATAATGATCGTGTTGCCGTTGTCAGCCAGCCGACCGAGTACATCCAATAGCCGGCGCACATCCTCGAAATGCAAGCCGGTAGTTGGTTCGTCCAGTATGTATAACGTGCGCCCGGTGGCGCGCCGCGCCAACTCCTTGGTCAACTTGATACGCTGCGCTTCGCCGCCCGAAAGGGTGGTCGCCGACTGGCCCAGATGGATGTAGTCCAGACCTACGTCACGTAGGGTTTCCAACTTCTGTCGAATTGGCGGCACACTGCCCAGAAAATCGATCGCATCCGCCACTGTCATATCTAGCACTTGGGCGATATTGCGTCCTTTGTATTGAATCTCCAGCGTGTCCCGATTGTAGCGCTTACCCCCGCACACCTCACAAGTGACATATACATCGGGCAAAAAATGCATCTCTATGGTTATGATGCCGTCACCTTGGCAAGCCTCGCAACGCCCGCCCTTGACGTTGAAAGAAAAGCGTCCCGACCCGTACCCCCGCATCCGCGCCTCGGGCAATTGAGCAAACAGATCGCGGATATGGGCAAACAGCCCAGTGTAAGTGGCTGGGTTGGAGCGCGGGGTGCGCCCAATCGGGCTCTGATCCACGTGCACCACCCGGTCCAGATGCTCGACTCCCTCCAAACTTTGGTAGCTGCCCGCGCGCTCGTGACTGTGATGGAGCTTTTGCGCCAGCGCGCGATAGAGAGTATCCAACACTAAGGTAGATTTACCCGAGCCCGATAGCCCGGTCACGCAAGTGATAACCCCCAGCGGAAAAGTCACGGTTAAATTGCGCAGGTTATTCTCCCGCGCGCCGCGCAAAATCAAATAGCGCGGCCCCAACGGCCGCCGGCGCGCGGGAGTTGCGATTTCGCGCTCGCCAGTCAAATAGCGCCCAGTCAGCGAGGCCGGCGCGCGCATCACCTCCGCCGGCGTGCCCTGCGCCACCACCTCTCCGCCATGAGCGCCGGCGCCGGGCCCCATATCGATTAAATAATCGGCCGCCAGCATGGTGTCGCGATCGTGTTCCACCACCACCACCGTATTGCCCAAATCGCGCAATCGCTTGAGAGTCGCCAGTAGGCGCTGATTGTCGCGCTGATGCAGTCCGATCGAGGGTTCGTCCAATATGTACAGCACGCCCACCAGGCTGGATCCGATCTGGGTGGCCAAGCGGATACGCTGGCCTTCGCCGCCCGATAGCGAGGCGGCGGCGCGATCCAGGGTCAGATAATCCAGCCCTACGTTGATGAGGAAGCTCAGTCGCTCGTTTATTTCCTTCAAAATCAAGCGGGCGATTTCCGCTTGCTGGCGATTGAGCTTGAGCTGAGCAAAAAATTCCGCCGCCTGCTTGACCGCCAGCGCCGCCACTTCGCTTATCGACTTGCCTCCGACCTTGACAAACAGGCTCTCGCGCTTGAGCCGCGCCCCGTTGCATTGAGGGCATCGGCGCAAGCTCATGTAACCCTCCAAGGCCTCGCGCACGCTGGGGGAAGTGGTTTCCTTGTAACGTTGGTCCAACCAGGCCAGCACCCCCTCGAACGGACGCCGGTAACTGTGGCGCTGGCCTAGTTCGAGCTCCTCTGCGCCCGACCCTTCCAACAACACCTTGCGCACCTTGGCGGGCAAGCTCTTCCAGGGCTGCGCCAGCGTGAAGCGGTAATGGGCCGCCAGCGCCTCCAACAGCGGCTGCATCGAACTGTGCGAACTCCAGGGCGCGATTGCGCCGTCGGCCAGGCTCAGCTCGGGATCGGGTACCACCAGTTCGGGATCGAAATACATCGTCGAGCCCAGCCCCGAGCAGCCCGGACAGGCCCCGTGCGGGCTGTTGAAAGAGAACATGCGCGGCGCAATCTCAGGATATGAGATCCCGCATTCCACGCAGGCAAAGCGTTGGCTGAAGTATATCGCCGTGTCGGCTCGCTCGGCTCGTTCGATCTTGAGCAGGTCCTGGCCGTAGCGGAAGGCCACCTCCAGCGAATCGGCCAGTCGCTTTTCGATCCCCTTGTGGATAGCCAGCCGATCGACCACTACCTCGATGGTATGGCGCTGATTTTTGTTGAGTTCGTAATCTTCGGCCAGATCGCGCAGTTCGCCGTCAATCTTGACGCGCACGAAGCCGGCGCGGCGCAAGTCGCGCAACTCTTTGCGATACTCGCCCTTGCGCCCACGCACGATCGGGGCCAGCACGAACAGGCGGGTCCCCTCCGGCCAGGCCATGATCTGGTCCACTATCTGCTGCACGCTCTGAGTAGTGATTTCGCGCCCGCAATTGTAGCAAAAGGCTTGCCCCACGCGCGCGAACAGCAGGCGCAAATAGTCGTAAATCTCGGTTATCGTGCCGACGGTCGAGCGCGGATTGCGTGAGGTGGTCTTCTGTTCGATCGAGATGGCCGGCGACAGCCCTTCGATCGAATCGACGTCGGGCTTTTCCATCTGCTCCAAAAACTGGCGTGCGTAGGCGGAGAGCGATTCCACGTAGCGGCGCTGCCCTTCGGCGTAAATAGTGTCGAAGGCCAGCGAGGACTTGCCCGAGCCCGACAGCCCGGTAATCACCACCAGCCGGTCGCGCGGAATTTCCAGATCCAGGTTCTTGAGATTGTGCTGGCGGGCGCCCTTGATAACGATTCGATCGGCCATCGCCAGCGGCCTCACGCCACCGCGCGTTCGCGGCGGGCGGCGGCCTGCGCGGCGAAGCGAATGGCGGCCAGCATACTGTCGGCGCGCGCCCGTCCCTGTCCGGCGATGTCGTAGCCGGTGCCGTGATCGGGTGAAGTGCGCACCCAGGGTAAGCCCAGGGTGACATTAACCGCGTGATCGAAATCCAGCATCTTGATCGGAATCAACCCCTGGTCATGATACATCGCTACCGCGCCGTCAAAGCGGAAGCGGCCGGCCTGGCGCACGAAGGCGGTATCGGGCGGCAACGGTCCCAGGGCGTCGATCCCGAGCGCTCGAGCACGTGCGATGGCGGGCTGAATGGCGTCAATTTCTTCGCGACCAAAGAGCCCGCCCTCGCCGGCGTGCGGGTTGAGCCCCAGCACCGCAACTTTTGGACAAGACATGCCATAGTGGGTCCGCAAGTGCTCCGCCAGCAAATCGATCGTATCAAAAACCAGCTCGGGATTAAGCCGCGCCGGGACCTCGGCCAAGCCGATATGAACGGTGGCCAATGCCAAGCACAAGTGGCCGCTGGTGAACATCATGCGGAAGCGCCGCACGCCTGCTATTTCGGCCAGCAGTTCGGTATGGCCGGGAAAATGATAGCCGGCGCGATTGAGCCATTCCTTGCTGATTGGAGCGGTCACCAGCGCCGCCGCCTCGCCCGCTACCGCCATCGCCGCGGCGGCGCGAATATAAGCGTAGGCGGCCGCCGCTCCTTCGATCGTGGGTTT
>Ga0209061_1000907_pt1 | contig 58993 bp, 55 predicted proteins | sample Coa_R1_10_FD_187157 | JGI IMG/M metagenome (GOLD analysis project Ga0209061, IMG submission 187157) | Surface soil microbial communities from Centralia Pennsylvania, which are recovering from an underground coalmine fire - Coalmine... | ecosystem: Environmental > Terrestrial > Soil >... | reverse complement strand
CGGCCGACACGGTCGAGCCGACCTCGCGCGCCGCCTGAGCCGGTCCATCGCGCGGCCTGAGCCGGGCCGGCGCGCCGACCTCGCGCGCCGCCTGAGCCGGTCCGGCGCGCCGACCTCGCGCGCCGCGAGGGTCGCGCCGGCCTTCCAGCAGCCAAGAATGAGACTCAGTCTCATCTGATTGCTACGCTGCGGGCGTGGACGCCCGCGCCCCCGCACGCCGCACGAGCCTCGCGGCCATCGCCGCGTGCGTGCCGCTTCTCGCCGGTTGCGGCGCGCCGGGCTCGCCGGCCGCGCTCCACGGCCGCATCCTCGCCGTCGGCGCCGAGAGCCAGTACGCGAACGTCATCTCGGCGGTCGGCGGGCGCTACGTCGACGCACTCGCGATCATCGACAACCCGAACGCCGACCCGCACGGCTTCGAGGCGAGCGCCGCGGTCGCCCAGACGGTCGCCCGCGCGCGGCTCGTCGTGCAGAACGGCCTCGGTTACGACGCGTTCATGAACGCGATCGAGTCGGCCTCCGGAAACCGCGCGCGGGTGATCGACGTCCGCGCGCTGCTTCGCCTCCCGCGCTCGACCGCCAACCCGCATCTCTGGTACGGCCCGCGCACGATGCCCGCGGTCGCACGCGCCATCGCCGCCGCCCTCTCCGCGATCGCGCCGCGCCACGCCGCCTACTTCCGCGCCCGGGCCGCGCGCTTCGTCGCCTCGCTGCGCCCCTGGCGACGCGCGCTCGCCCGCTTCGCCGCGCGCCACCGCGGCACCCCGGTGGCGACGACCGAGCCGATCGCGGACGACATGCTCGCGGCCGCCGGGATGCGGAACCTCACCCCGTTTTCGCTGCAGGCCGACATCATGAACGGCACCGACCCCGCGCCGCAGGCGGTGAGCCTCGAGAACCGCCTCCTCTCCGCTCATCGGGTGAGGGCGCTCGTCTACAACGAGCAGGTGACCGACTCGGTCACGCGCGGCTTCCTCGCCGTGGCAGCCCGCGCCCACGTCCCGGTCGTCGGCGTCTCGGAGACGATGCCCGCCGGCGCGAGCTACGCGTCGTGGATGATGGCCGAGCTGCGGGCGCTCGAGCGCGCGGTCGACCACGGCGTGTCCACTCGGAGGCTCGCGCGGTGAGCCCGCCGGTGCTCTCGGTCGAGGATCTCGGCGTGTCGGTCGCCGGCCGGTCGGTCCTGCGCGAGATCTCGTTCCGCCTCGAGGCCGGTGAGCTCACCGGCCTGATCGGCTCCAACGGCTCCGGCAAGACGACGCTCCTGCGCGCGATCCTCGGACTGCGCGGCCGCGCATGGGCGCGCTCCGGCCGGGTGCTCCTCGACGGAGCGCCGCTCGCGCGCGGCAGCCGCTTGATCGGCTACGTGCCCCAGAGGGTCGCGCTCGACCCGGACCTCCCCGTGCGGGCGCGCGACCTGGTCTCGCTCGGCCTCGACGGCCACCGCCCCGGCTTCGCGCTGCCCTCCCGCCGCCGCCGCGTGCGCGTGGAGGAGATGCTCGACGCGGTCGGCGCCCGCGGGTTCGCCGACGCCCGCGTCGGCGAGCTCTCGGGCGGCGAGCAGCAGCGCGTCCTGCTCGCGCACGCGCTCATACAACATCCCCGTTTGCTCCTGCTCGACGAGCCGCTCGCGGGCCTCGATCTGCGCAGCGTCGGCGAGGCGGTTTCACTCATGGCGCGGGTGGCCGCCGAGCAGCGCGTCGCGGTGCTCGTCTCCGCGCACGAGATCAACCCGCTGCTGCCGGTGATGGACCGCATCGTCTACCTCGCCGGGGGCCGGGCCGTCCACGGGACGATCGAGCAGGTCGTCCGCGGCGACGTGCTGAGCGGCCTGTACGGTCACCCCGTCGACGTGCTCCACGTCCACGGTCGGGTGCTCGTCGTCGCCGCGGTCGGCGAGGACGCCGGCGCGTCCGCGGCTCCGGCCGGCGTCGAGGTGCTGTCGTGACCGCCTGCGGCGCGCTCATCGCCTCAGGGTTCTTCTCCAGTCCCGCCGTGCGGACGGCGCTCGCGCTCGGCGCGGCGGTCGCGCTCGTCGCCGGCCCGATCGGGGTGTTCACTGTCGTCCGCGGCCAGTCGTTCGCCGGGGAGGCGCTCGGGGACATCGGGACGACCGGCGGCTCGGGCGCTGCGCTCGTCGGCGCCGGCCCGCTCTGGGGGTTCCTCGCGTTCGACCTTGCCGCCGCCGGGCTCATGGAGATTCTCGGCGTCGAGCGCCGCCGGGGCCGGGACCTCGCGACCGGCGTCGTGCTCGGCGCGGGCCTCGGCCTGGCCGCGCTCCTGCTGTTTCTCGACTCGACCGAGCACAGCGCCTCGGGGATGACGGTGACGATCCTGTTCGGCTCGCTGTTCACCGTCGGGGGGGCGACGCTCCCGCTCGCGCTTGCGCTCGCGCTCCTCGTGCTGCTCGTGCTCGCGCTCGTCGCGCGTCCGCTGCTGCTCGCCTCGACCAGCCCGGAGCTCGCCGCCGCCCGCGGCGTGCCGGTCGGCCTCGTCGGCGCCGTCCACCTCGTCGCGCTCTCCCTGTCGGCCGCGCTGTGCGCGATCACGGTCGGCTCGATCCTCTCGACCGCGCTCCTCGTCGGACCTGCGGCGGCGGCGCTCCGTGTGGCGCGCCGGCCCGGGCGCGCGACGGCGCTCGCGGCAGGGCTCGGGGTCGCGGCCGTCTGGCTCGGGGTGCTGCTCGCCTACGACAGCTACGACTGGCCGCCGCACCATCGCGGCTGGCCGGTGAGCTTCTTCGTCGTCGCGCTCGTGTTCGCCGAGTACGTGCTCTGCGGCATCGCCCGCGGGCGCCGCCGCCTCCCAGATCCGGTCCCCGGCATCGCGGCGGAGGGCGGCTGAGCGCCGTGTTCTCGGGATTCATGGTCGACACGTGGATCGCCGCGGTGCTCGTCGCGCTGCTCGCCGGCGCGGTCGGGTTCTTCGTCGTGCTGCGCGGCTCGACGTTCGTCGCCCATGCGCTGCCGAACGGGTCGTTCGCGGGAGCGGCGGCGGCCGCGCTCCTCGGCGTCAGCGCGCTCGTCGGGCTCGCCACGTTCGCCGTGTTCGGGGCGCTGGCGATCGCCGGCCTCGGCCGCCGCGGGCGCCATGACGCGGCGACCGCGCTCGTGCTCGTGCTCATGCTCGCGCTCGGCGCTCTCTTCATCGATCTGAGCGCGCAGTACGCGCCGGACGTCGAGGCGCTGCTGTTCGGCGAGGTGCTCGGGATCAGCGCCGCGCGGCTCGTGCCGACGGCGGCGATCACGGGCGCCTGCCTGGTCGCGCTCGCGCTGCTCTACCGTCCGCTTCTGCTCGGCACCGCCCTGCCGGAGTCGGCGCGGGCGCGCGGGGTTCGCGTCGGCGTCGTCGAGCTCTGCTTCCTGCTCGTCGTCGCGCTCGCCACCGCGCTCACCGTGCCGGTCGTCGGCACGCTCCTCGTGTTCAGCCTGATGGTCGGAGCGCCCGCGGCCGCGCGTGCGCTCTGCGACCGTCCCGGGCGGGCGCTCGCGCTGTCGGTGGCGATCGCGCTTCTCGCGGTCGGCGCGGCGATCGCCGGCGCCTACGAGACCGACTATCCGGTCGGGTTCTTCGTCGGCACGGTGAGCGCGGGGTGCTACGTGCTCGGCCGGATCCTCGGGGCCCGCCGCCGGCGCGTCGAGCACCTCGCCGCGGAGCGGGTTGCGGCATAACCTCTCACCGAGATGGCCGACGTCGACCACGACTCCCGCAGCTGGACCGACCGGGTCACCGACCGGCTTGCCGACGCCGGCCACCGCCCCGGCGGCGCGCGGCGCGAGCTGCTTGAGCTGATGGCCGGCCAGCGCTGCGCGCTGTCGGCGTTCGAGATCGAGGCCCGGCTCGCCGCGGGCCCGCGGCGCGTCTCCCGGGCCTCGATCTACCGGATCCTCGAGGAGCTCGAAGCGGTCGGCGCCGTCCAGCGCGTCGACGTCGGCGCGGGGATCACGCGGTACGAGCCGCTCGACCGCGACCGTCGCCATCACCACCATCTCGTCTGCGACCGCTGCGGGAGCCTCGCGCCGTTCACCGACGAGGCGCTCGAGCGCGCGGTGGCGCGGGTCGCCGATCGCGTCCCGCTCGCCGTCTCCGAGCACGAGATCGTGCTTCACGGGACCTGCGCGGACTGCGCGGAGACCTCATAGGAGTCCCGCGCCGTCGCCGCCGCCCCCCGCAGCCGGGCGAGGTGGTCGGCCCGACGGTCGCTCGGCGACGCTCAGACGACCCACGGCCCGTCACAAACTTGCTTGTTCAAAGCAAGCGGCTCGGGTACGATGCGTCGACGGTGGCGACGGCGGTCCGCACCCAGCTCGAGCGTCAGGCGGTGTCGGACGCCGCCATGGCCGCCGCCGCGGTCGCGCTCATCTGCGAGCGGGGCGCGGCGGCGACGACGCTCAAGGACGTCGGGGTGCGGGCCGGCTACAGTCGCGGGCTCGCCGGCTACCGCTTCGGCTCGAAGGCCGGGCTGTGGGCGTTTCTCGTGCACACGATCGGCGAGGAGTGGCTCGCGGAGCTCCGCCGCGCGGTCGCCGGCACGCGTGGCCTGGCCACGCTCCATGCCGCGCTCGACGCCCACCGCGCGATCCTGATCGACTCACCGGACCGCTTCCGCGCGTTCTACACGCTGTGGTTCGACTCGGTCGGGCCCGATCCGGCGCTCCGCCGGCAGATCGCTCGCATCCACGAGCGCCGCCGCCGGGACGTCGAGCGCTGGATCGCCGACGGGATCGCCGCCGGCACCGTGCGCCCGGACGCCGACGTGCGCGCCGTCGCCGACCAGTTCGTCTCCCAGATCGTCGGGATCGTCTACGCGTGGCTCGTCGCCGACGCGCCCGACCCCGGCCGCGTCGCCGAGCAGCACGCCCACCTGAAGCGCCAGATGACGCAGGCGCTCGCCCCCGTCCCGAGAGAGCCCGAGGAGTAGCCCGATGGCCGTCCAGACCGACACCACCCCGCAGAGCGCCCGGCCGGCCGAGGACGAGCCGCCGCTGCGCTTCGTCACCGCCGCCTCGCTGTTCGACGGCCACGACGCCGCGATCAACGTGATGCGCCGCCTCATCCAGGACTCGGGCGCCGAGGTCGTCCACCTCGGGCACAACCGCAGCGTCCGCGACGTCGTGCGCGCCGCGATCCAGGAGGACGCCGACGCGGTCGCGATCTCCTCCTACCAGGGCGGCCACACCGAGTACTTCCGCTACGCCGTCGAGATGCTGCGCGAGCTCGGCGCCGGCCACATCCGCGTGTTCGGCGGCGGCGGCGGCACGATCACCCCGCGGGAGATCGCCGAGCTCGAGCGCGACGGCGTCGCCCGCATCTACCACCCCAACGACGGCGCGCACATGGGGCTCGTCGGGATGATCGACGACCTCGTCGAGCGCGCCCGGGCCGAGCGCCGGACATCGCAGGTGCCGGTGCTCGACGACACGGACCCCACCGATCTGCAGATCGCCGAGATGCTCTCCGCGATCGAGGACGGCGTGATCGACACCGCAGAGCTCGACCAGCTCCGCGCCGCCTGGCGCGATGACCCGCGCGCCGCCCGCACGCCGGTGATCGGCATCACCGGCACCGGCGGCGCCGGCAAGTCGACTGTCACCGACGAGCTGCTCAGCCGCTTCATGCAGCGCTTCGAGGGCCTGCGGATCGCGGTGCTCGCGGTCGACCCGACCCGCCGGCGGACCGGCGGCGCTCTCCTCGGGGACCGGATCCGCATGAACAGCCTGCGCGACGAGCGGCTCTACATGCGCTCGATGGCCACCCGCCGCCACCACGCTTCCACGGCGGCGGTGCTCACCGACGCGATCGCGTTCGCCCGCACGACCGGCGTCGACCTCGTGATCGTCGAGACCGCCGGGATCGGCCAGTCGGACTCGGAGATCGTCGACCTCGTCGACCTGCCGGTGTACGTGATGACGAGCGAGTTCGGCGCCGCCAGCCAGCTCGAGAAGATCGACATGCTCGACCTCGCCGAGCTCGTCGTCATCAACAAGTTCGACAGGGCCGGCTCCCGCGACGCGCTGCGCGACGTGCGCAAGCAGTGGCGGCGCAACCACGTCTCCTTCGAGCGTCCCGACGAGGAGATCCCGGTCTATCCGACGATCGCCAGCCAATTCGACGACCCGGGGCTCACCTGGATGTTCGTCAAGCTCTGCGAGGCGCTCCGCGGCCTTCCGGTGCGCGACGCCGATCGCTTCGATCCGGGGCTCGAGCCGCACGAGCGTGAGCCGGTCCCGAACGTGCTCATCCCCGCCGCACGCGTGCGCTATCTCGCCGAGATCGCCGAGCACGGCCGCGGGATCGCCGCTGAGATCGAGCGCCAGGCGGAGGCGGCGGCGACGCTCCAGCACCTGCACGGCGCCCTGCAGGCGCTCGGCGACCCCGAGCTGCCGGGGCCGCTTGAGCCCTATCCGAACGCCGCACTTCAGACCGGCGATCCGCTCTCCGCGCTCCGCTCCCAGCACAACGAGGCGCTCGACGCGCTGAGCGCCGAGTCGATCGAGCTCCTGCGCGGCTGGGATCGGATGATCGAGCGGATCACGGCCGACACCTACAGCTACACCGTGCGCGGCCGTGAGCTCACCGGCGAGAGCCACCGCACATCGCTGAGCGGCCTGAGGATCCCGAAGCTCGCCGCGCCCCGGCTCGACGGCTGGGGCGACCGGCTGCGCTTCGCGATGAAGGAGAACCTGCCCGGAGGCTACCCGTTCACCGGCGGCGTCTTCCCGTACCGGCGCGCCGGCGAGGACCCGACCCGGATGTTCGCGGGGGAGGGGACGCCGGAGCGCACGAACCGGCGCTTCCACTACCTGTCGGACGGACAGCCCGCGGCGCGCCTGTCGACCGCGTTCGACTCGGTGACGCTCTACGGCGAGGATCCGGACGAGCGGCCCGACATCTACGGCAAGGTCGGCAACTCCGGGGTGTCGGTGGCGACGCTCGACGACGCGAAGAAGCTCTACTCGGGCTTCGACCTGTGCGCGCCGACGACCTCGGTGTCGATGACGATCAACGGCCCGGCGCCGATCGTGCTCGCGTTCTTCATGAACGCCGCGATCGACCAGCAGGTCGAGCGCCACCTGCGGCGCACCGGCGGCTGGGAGGAGGCCCAGCGGACACTGCAGAAGTATTTCGATCGAAATGGTCAAGGACGGCCCGAGTACGTCGGCGAGCTGCCCGCCACCCACGACGGAAACGGCCTCGGGCTGCTCGGCGCGAGCGGCGACATGGTCGTCGAGCCCGACGTCTACGAGCGCATCAGGGCGGAAACGCTGCGGACCGTGCGCGGGACCGTCCAGGCCGACATCCTCAAGGAGGACCAGGCCCAGAACACGTGCATCTTCTCGACCGAGTTCGCGCTCAAGATGATGGGCGACGTCCAGGAGTTCTTCACCGCCCACCACGTTCGCAACTTCTACAGCGTCTCGATCAGCGGCTACCACATCGCCGAGGCCGGCGCCAACCCGATCTCCCAGCTCGCGTTCACGCTCGCCAACGGCTTCACGATCGTCGAGTACTACCTCGCCCGCGGGATGGAGATCGACCGCTTCGCGCCGAACCTGTCGTTCTTCTTCTCGAACGGGATGGACCCGGAATACGCGGTCATCGGCCGGGTCGCGCGGCGGATCTGGGCGCGGGCGATGCGCGGGCGCTACGGCGCGAGCGAGCGCAGCCAGATGCTCAAGTACCACATCCAGACCTCGGGCCGCTCGCTGCACGCCCAGGAGATCTCGTTCAACGACATCCGCACGACGCTCCAGGCGCTGTACGCGATCTTCGACAACTGCAACTCGCTGCACACGAACGCCTACGACGAGGCGATCACCACGCCGACCGAGGAGTCGGTGCGCCGCGCGGTCGCGATCCAGCTCATCATCAACCGCGAGCTCGGCCTCACCATGTGCGAGAACCCGTGGCAGGGCTCGTTCGTGATCGAGGAGCTCACCGATCTCGTCGAGGAGGCCGTCTACGCCGAGTTCGAGCGGATCTCCGAGCGCGGCGGCGTGCTCGGCGCGATGGACACGATGTACCAGCGCTCGCGCATCCAGGAGGAGTCGCTGCACTACGAGCGCCTCAAGCACGACGGCACGCTGCCGTTGATCGGCGTCAACACGTTCCTGTCGCGCGAGCACGGCGGGGAGGTGGAGCGGGAGATCGAGCTCGCTCGCTCGACCGAGGCCGAGAAGCGTGCGCAGATCGAGGCGGTGCGGGCGTTCAACGCGCGCGCCGCCGAGCGGCGCCCGCAGGCGCTGCGTCGGCTGCAGGAGGTCGCCCGGGCGCGCGGCAACGTCTTCGAGGAGCTGATGGAGACGGTCAAGGTCGCCTCGCTCGGCGAGATCTCACGCGCGCTGTACGGAGTCGGCGGCGAGTACCGTCGCAACATGTGAACCCGACGCCCGCGCAGCACGTCCGCGACGCGGCGGGCACCGAGCATTCCGTCGCCGAGGTGGGCGGGGACCCGATCCGGATCGTCTCGCTCGTGCCCTCGCTCACCGAGCTCGTCTGCGATCTCGGGCTCGCCGACCGGCTGGTCGGGCGCACCGGCTTCTGCGTCCATCCCTGGGAGACCGTGCGTCGGATCCCGAAGGTCGGCGGCACGAAGGACGTGAAGCTGGAGCGGATCCGCGCGCTCGAGCCGACGCACGTGCTCGTCAACGTCGACGAGAACCGGCGCGAGACCGCCGAGGCGCTTGCCGAGTTCGTCCCCCACGTGATCGTCACCCATCCGCTCGGCCCTCGCGACAACCTCGCGCTCTACCGTCTGCTCGGCGCCGTGTTCGGAGCCGTCGACCGGGCGGAGGTGTTGTGCGCGGAGTTCGAACGGGCGCTCGCGGAGCTGTCGGCGGCGCGCGCGGTGGAGCCGGCCGACGTGCTCTACCTCATCTGGCGCGAGCCGTGGATGACTGTCGCGCCTGACACGTACATCGCGCGCACGCTGGAGCTCGTCCGCTGGCGAACGCTTCCGCGGGAGGCCCCGGAGCGCTACCCCGAGGTCGAGCTTTCCGCGTACGCGGGAGCGGTCGACCGGGTGCTGCTCTCCTCCGAGCCGTTTCACTTCAAGCAGGCGCACGTCGCGGAGGTGGCCGCGCTCGTCCCCGGGGCCGCGGTGACGCTCATCGACGGCGAGATGACGTCCTGGTACGGGAGCCGCGCGATCGCCGGCCTGCGCTACCTCGCCGACTACGCCCGCGGCGCGGTGCGCGCGTGAGCTCCGGGGGTGAGGCCGAGCGTCGGCGCACCGAGTCCCCGTGCGTCGGGGTGTGCACGATCGACCCGGAGAGCGGGCTGTGCGCGGGCTGCCTGCGCACGCTCGAGGAGATCGCGCTCTGGGGCTCCTCGAGCGCGGCCGAGCGCCGCGAGATCCTCGCCAGGATCGCGGTCAGGCGTTCGTCGGCGCCGGATGCTCCTCGGCGAAGCGGTCGGGCCTCACGCGATCCTCGGGCTCGAGGTGGATGAGCACGGTCGTGCCCGGCAGGCGCTCCCCGATCGCGTCCTGGAGCTGATGGGAGAGGTGGTGGGCGCGGCGAAGCGTCGTGCCGTCGGCGAACTGCATGTGCAGGTCGACCTGATGGTTTGAGCCGACATGGCGGGCCCGCAGGTCGTGGACCCCGACGACCTCGGGGGAGATGAACCGGTCGACGACCTCCTGCAGCGCGGCGAGCTCCTCGGGCGGGAGCGCCTCGTCGGCGAGCCGGCGCGTCGCGTCGTTGAGGATCCGCACGCCGGTCGCCGAGATCGCCGCGGCGACGATCAGGCCGACCGCCGGGTCGATCCACTCCGCGCCCGTGAGGCGGACGAGCGCGAGCGCGACGAGCACCCCGATCGAGACGACCGCGTCCGTGCGCAGATCGGCGCCGTTCGCGCCGAGCGCGGCCGAGCCGGTGGCGCGGCCGACGCGCCGCAGGTAGGCCGAGACGACCAGGTTGACCGCGGCCGCGACGCCGGCGACGATCATGCCGATCCCGATCCGCTGGACGGCGCCGCCGTCGATGAGCCGGCGGATCGCCTCGACGGCGATGAATGCCGCGCCGAGCAGCAGCAGGAGCGCCTGCGCGCCCGCCGCGAGGTCCTCGAGCTTCTCGTGGCCGTAGCGATGCGAGGCGTCCGCGGGAGCGTCGGACTTCCGCACCGAGGCGAGCGCGATCATCGAGGCGATCAGGTCCATGAGCGAGTGGACCGCGTCCGAGATGATCCCGACCGATCCGGTGACGATGCCGGCGGCGAGCTTGAGCGCGATCAGGCAGCCGTTCGAGCAGACGCCGGTCACGGCCGCCCGGGCCTTCACGTCGGCTCCCGCTGCGCTGCTGCCGGCCATCACCGCCACGATACCGGCGCCCCGGGCGCGGAAGGCGGTCTCGGGGAAGCGGCGCGTCGTCCGGGGCGCCGCAAGCGGCGCGAGGCTCAGAGTGCGGTCGCCAGGGCGCTCACCGCGAGGCGGGCGACCCGGCACGGGGTGACCCGTCGGCCGGTGCTCGCCAGTCGCTCCTCGAGCGCGCGTGCGGCGCCCGGAACCTGGATCCGGGCGGTGACCGCCCGGACGCGAGCCGGGCAGGTCGCGTAGCGGGCGATGAACTGCGCCGCGGTCCCCGGATAGAGGATGACCGTGCCGGCGACGCCCTCGCGGCGCAGCGCGCGCGGGTCGACCCGACGCCGGCGGCGGGCGAGCACGTGCCCGCGCGCGCCGACGAGCGCCACCCGGGGAAAGCCGCGCACGGTGCAGACGGCGTCGGAGCGATTGCGGACGGTGAGCGTGAGCGTCGGGCGGCGCGCGGCGAGCGCGAGCGAGGCGGGGCCGGACCCGAGTTGGTTGGCGCGGCAGGGGCGGAGTGCGTGGAGCGAGACCATCCACTCGACCAGCGTCAGCGGCGCCGTCAGCTCGTCGAGCGCGGGACCGCGGCGTCCGTGGACGCTGAGGCCGACGCTCGGGCAGCCCGCCGGACGCTCGACGGCGACGGCGAGCGGGCGGCCGCCGGGACCGCGAAAGCGCAGCGTGATCCGCGGCTGCACCGGATCGAACGGGCACGAGTACGCAACGCCGGGTTGACCGCGCTGCAGCCGGTCGATCGCCGCCGCCAGCCGGCGAGCGTCGAGGCGGCCGAGCGTGCGCGGCGCCGAGCGGCGCCCATGCGAGGCGCGTGCTCCATCGAGGCCGACGATCGTCGCCCGGGCGGTGTACGTCACCGAGCGAACCGCGGCACCGATCCGGTCCCAGGACGGCCGTGGCACGATCCACGTCGCCTCCCCGTCGAGCCGGACCGCCGTGCGGCCGCCGCCGAGCGGCGCCGCCTGCACGGCGGCGGTGAGCTGCCCGAGTCCCGGAGGGGCGGCGTAGGACCAGAAGGCGTCGGCGATCCGGCCGGGCTCCCCGCCGGCGCTGTGGTCGACGAGCCGCAGCGCGCGCGGTCGGTGGGCGCGCAGGAACGCGACGACCTTCGACGGTGGCGCGTCGATCGTCCACCAACTCGTGTCGTCGACTGACTCGGGCGTCGTGAGCGCGAACCCGGGGGAGGCGAGCGCGCGGCCGGCGCCGGCAGGCTCGCCGGGGACGCGGACGGCGGTGGCCGGCAGGCGGAGCTCGGAGAGCAACCGCGCGGCCCAGGTGCGGGCGGCGGCGCGGTTGACGGCGCGGGTCGTGAACGGGGAGCCGGCGGGCGGCGGATGCCCGGTCGTGGGCGGGCGGCTCAGCGCCGGAGGCGCAACGCCGAGCGGCACGAGCGCGACCGCGATGAGCGTCCGGCGGAGCATGGTCGGCACACTACCCCGTCACATGTGAGGGCGGTCGATGCGCGGCCGGCGACCGGACGCGGGCCGCGACGGCGGCTCGGGGTCGCGGGCCGGCGCGGCGCCCGCCAGGCGCTTGGCGAGTGCGGCCGGCGGCGTGAGCGACGCGGGAGAGGGGTCGGCCGCCGCGGCCGCCGCAATCCGGTCGAGCGCGGGCAACCGCGCGCGGGCGCCGGCGACGATCGTGTTGCCCGACCGTCCCCCCAGCGCGAACACCTGCGGGTAGGCCTCGGCGAGACCGGCGGCGACCCGGTCGATCGTTCTCCGGGTGCGGTCATCGACGACGTTGACGAGGGCGAGCGGCGCGACCCGAGCGACGTCCGCAAGCGCCTCCGCGGTGATGAGCCGCCGCGGGATGCGCGCCCCGAGAAACGCGTCGATCACCACCGCGTCGTGGCTGGAGTCCGGCTCGGTGGCGAGCCACTCGCGTCCGTCGGCATGGCGGACCCGCAGGCCGCGCATCCGCCGCAGGCCCATGTGCTCCCGCGCGAGCGCGAGAACGCCGGCGTCGAGCTCGCACACCTCCTGGCGCCCGTCGGGCCACTCGGCCGCGAGCGCGCGCGGGAGCGCGCACGCGCCGCCGCCGACGTGGACGATCCGGCGGGCGCGGGCGGCGCGCAGGATGATCCGCAGCCAGCGCATGTAGTCGAACTCGAGGTGGGTCGGATCCGCGAGGTCGACGTAGGAGCTCTCCATCTCCTGCTGGATGAGCAGCCGGCCGGTCGCGCGCGCCGGATCGCGCTCGACGATCAGCTCGCCGTCCCGGTGAAGGACGGTGTCGGCCGCGCGCCGGCGCGCCACCGCTCACTCCTCGAGCGGTCCCGGGTCGGCGGGGACGTCGACGGCGTGCTCCCGGAGCGCCCGCAGCGGGACGACGTCGAGCGCGCGCTCGTGCGTGGAGGCGAGCACGACGTACGCGGCGGCCCCGTCGAGGTGCGCGCGCAGCCAGTTGGCCGCGGTCACGCACCAGCGGTCGCCCGGGCGCAGGCCGGGGAAGCCGTACGCCGGCATCGGCGTCTGCAGGTCGTTGCCGATCGTGCGCTGGTGGGCGAGGAATTCGGCGGTGACGACCGCGCAGATCGTGTGGCTGCCGACGTCCTCGGGTCCCGTGTGGCAGCAGCCGTCGCGATAGAAGCCCGTGAGCGGGTCCATGCCGCAGGGCTCGAGCTCGCCTCCGAGGACGTTGCGGTCGCTCACGCGCGCAGTATCGCGCGTCCGCTCGGATCCCGGAGGCGCCGCCGGCGAACGTCGATCGCGGCGATCGTCCGGCGATGACCGTCCTGTCGGCCTCATTCCGTCCGGGCGCTCGCACCCGCAGCGCTCGTGACGCCACTTCCACCGGCACGACCGGCGCCCGGGCTCTGATCGACGACCTCTGCCCGGGGCGATCCGCGGCGCCCGCCACCCGGTAGCGTCCCTGTCCGCGGCCCGGTAGCTCAGTTGGTCAGAGCAGCGGACTCATAATCCGTCGCGCGTGGGTTCAAGTCCCACCCGGGCCACTCACTCGTGACGGTGGCAAGTTCGGTGGCAGGTCCGACCGTCCAGTGCTGCCGGATGCCCGCCGACGTCGCCGCGGTGGGCTGTCAGTCGCCGTGGAGTTCGGCGAGGAGTCGATCGACCCGGTGGGCGATCTGCTCGCGGACGCCGCGGACGGCCTCAAGAGGTTGTCCGGCTGGGTCGGGGAGGTCCCAGTCGATCGAGCGCTTGCCGGGAATGGAGGGGCATGCATCGCCGCAGCCCATCGTGATCACCAGGTCGGCCTGCTCGGCAAGCTCATGCGTGAGTGGTCGAGGAATGCGGTCGGCGAGCTCGATCCCGACCTCTCTCATCACCTGCACGACCTCGGGGTGGACCCTGGTAGCCGGGGCGGTGCCGGCCGAGAGCGCCCGGTGAGCGCCGTGCGCTGCGTGCTCGAACAGCGCCTGGCTCATCTGAGAGCGGCCGGCGTTCTGCCCGCAGACGAACAGGACGGTGGCCATCGTCAGGGTCCTTCCGGGGCCGGTCCGACGATCGCCGTCCGCCGCCGAGCGGCGGGCGGGAAGCGGCGGCGCAGCCAGAGCGAGGCGTAGACGAGCGCGACGAGGACCGGCACCTCGATGAGCGGTCCGACGACGCCGGCGAGTGCCTGACCGGAGCTCGCGCCGAACACCCCGATGGCCACTGCGATCGCCAACTCGAAGTTGTTGCCGGCGGCGGTGAACGCCAGTGTCGCCGTGCGCTCGTACCCGAATCCTTGGGCTCGGCCCCAGGCGAAGCTGACGCTGAACATGACTGCGAAGTAGGCGAGCAGAGGGAGCGCGATCCGCACGACCTCGAGCGGTTGGTGGGTGATCCGGTGGCCCTGGAGGGCGAACAGCACGATGATCGTGAACAACAGCCCGTGGAGCGCAAGCGGCCCGATCCTGGGCAGGAAGCGCTGCTCATACCAGTCGCGTCCCCTGGCGGCCAGGCCTGCGCGGCGAGAGAGGAATCCGGCAAGCAGCGGGAACCCGAGGAAGATGAGGACGGTGCGCGCGACGGGCCAAAGCCCGATGTGAAAGCCCTGGGCGGACAGGCCCAGCCAGCTCGGCAGCAGCGTGATGTAGAAGTAGCCGAGCAGGCTGTAGGCGACGATCTGAAAGAGGGAGTTGACCGCGACCAGGATCGCGGTCGCCTCCCGGTGGCCGCAGGCCAGCTCTGACCAGATGAGCACCATCGCGATGCAGCGCGCCAGACCGACGATGATCAGCCCGGTGCGGTAGGCGGGCTCGTGAGCCAGCAGCAGCCACGCGAGAGCGAACATCAGCGCCGGGCCGATCAGCCAGTTGAGCACCAGCGAGGAGACGAACAGGCGACGCTCGGTCCGCAGATGTCCGAGTTCCTCGTAGCACACGCGGGCGAGGACGGGATACATCATCACCAGCAGCCCGATCGCGATCGGCAGCGACGTGCCCGTCCCGCTGATCTGCACGGCGCTCAGCCGGCGAGCGAGGTGCGGGATGAGCGTTCCCAGCCCGAGACCGACGCCCATCGCGGCGAGGATCCAGATCGGCAGGAACCGGTCCAGCGTGGACAGTTGCCTGATCACGGCCGGCTCCTCCACCACAGCGCTGGTTGTCATGTCCGGAAGTATTGCATTGACAGCCGTCAGTTCAATTGATATTTGTCCATAGATGGCTGCCGATCTGGAACTGTCCCCCAAGACCAAGCGCCAGGCCGGACAGCCCTGCTGCGAGCCGGTGGTCTACCCCAGCGTCGACCGCGAGCAGGCGCTTCGTTTGGCCGAGGTCGCGAGGGCGCTGGGCGATCCCGTCCGACTGCAGCTGATCGACGTCCTCAGGAAGCACGCCGGGAAGGTGTGCGTATGTGAGCTTGTTCCGCTGTTCGCTCTCTCCCAGCCCACCGTCTCCCATCATCTCAAGGTGCTGCGCCAGGCCGGTCTGGTCGGCTCCGAGCGTCGGGGCCTGTGGGCCTACTACTACGTCGTCCCCGACGCGCTGAAGGAGCTGTCCACATGGCTGAGTGAGAGAGAGGCTGCGGCTTGACGGAGGCGCGGCCGGGCGTCCCTATCAGTCGTGCGGTGCGCGGTCGGTCCGCCGACGGGGGCGCAGCGCGAGGCTGTCCGCGGCCGGCAGACCGAGTCCGTAGTGCAGCCCCGCCATCCGCGTGACGAAGCAGACCGTCGCCCCGAGGATCGGGAAGATCACGGCGTGATCGCCGAGGCGGTCGCTGACGACGACGATTCCGGCGCCGATCAGCGCGGGAATCGCGTAGAGCCCGCCGCGCAGGACGGTCGGAACCTGACGGATGAGGATGTCGCGGAGCATCCCGCCGCCGATGCCGGTGACGGCGCCGAGGATGATCGCCTCGGGGGTCCCGACGCGGTGGGAGACAGCGGTCGCCGCTCCGGTCACGCAGAACAGCGACAGCCCGGCGGCATCGAGGACGTCGATCGGGCGCTGCACGCGATCGAGGCGCTCGTGCATGAACGCGGTGAGCAGCCCGGCGCCGCCGGCGACCGCGAGGTAGCGCCAATCCCGGAAGGTGCTCGGTGCAATGCCGATGAGCAGGTCGCGGATCGTCCCGCCGGTGATCCCGACGACGATCCCGAGCACGACCGCGCCGAACACGTCGAGCTTCGCCCGGACGCCCGCCATTCCCCCGCTGAGGCCGAACACGAAGGTGCCGATCAGGTTGAGGACGAGCAGCAGGGTCGGGCTGAACCCGTGAAGCAGCGGCGGCTCGACCATCGGGGTCCGGGTGTCAGACGTGCAGCCAGGCGCAGCCGGCCGCGACGAGCGCCGCGACGCCGGTCTCGAGAGTGGGGTGGATCACCGGGGCGAAGCGGGGGTTGTGGTTGGTCGGGATCTCGCTGAGCCGCCCGTCCCGCTCGGCCGTGGCCCAGCGCTCGGGATCGATCCCGCCGACGAACCAGAAGACCGACGGCACATGCCACTCCGCGCCGAAGGAGCCGAAGTCCTCGCTCGCCGACGCCGCCTCGCTGTGGATGACGCGCTCATCCCCGAAATGAGCGACGAGGGCGCGGCGCACCCGCTCGGTCGCGCGGTCATCGTTGCGGACGAGGTCGTAGCGGTCGAGCGGGATGATCTCCGGTGGCCGCGGCGCGCCGGAGGCCTCCGCCTCGGCGCGGACGATTCGCTCGATCGCGTCGAGCACCCGCTGGCGGACCGCCTCATCGAATGTGCGCACGTTGAGCTTGATGATCGCCTCGTCGGGGATCACGTTCTCCTTCGTTCCCGCCTGCAGCGCGCCGACCGTCACGACCGCCGCGTCGCTGGGACCGACCTCGCGGGAGACGATCGTCTGCAGCCGCAACACGGTGGCGGCGGCCATCACCACGGGATCGACGCTCGCCTGTGGCATCGACCCGTGGGCTCCGCGCCCGAACATGCGGATCCGGACGCTGTCTCCGGCGGAGGTGACGACGCCCGCGCGGCTCGCGATGATCCCCGCCGACATCGGCATCACGTGCTGGCCGAGGATCACGTCGGGTCGGGGGAACCGCTCGAACAGGCCGTCGTCGATCATCGCCCGCGCACCGGCGGCGGTCTCCTCGGCGGGCTGGAAGAGCGCCATCAGGGTTCCGTGCCACGCGTCGAGGGAGCGGCCCATCAGCGTCGCGGCGCCGACGAGCCAGGCGACGTGCATGTCATGCCCGCAGGCGTGCATCACCGGAGTCTCGTTGCCATCCGCATCGGTCGCCGTGATCTCGCTCGCGTAGGGCAGACCGGTCGCCTCCCGCACCGGCAACGCGTCCATGTCGGCGCGCAGCATGACCGTCGGGCCATCGCCGTTGCGCAGGATGCCGACGACGCCCGTGTTCCCGATGCCGGTCGTCACCTCGTAGCCCGCCGCGGTCAGGCGCTCGGCCGCGATCGCCGCGGTCCGGGTCTCCTGCATCGACAGCTCCGGATGGCTGTGCACGTCCCTGTACAGCGACTCGAGCTCATCGATGACGTCCTCGAGGCCCTGCACGACCGTGCCGCTCGCCGACTCGCTGCTCATCTCGCTCCCTCGCTCGGGGCTCTCATATCCATCCTCGCTGAGGATGGACCCGCTCTGACCGCTGCGCCGCCGCGCTCACCCGTGCCACTCGGCGTCGTGCTCGCGCATCGTCTCCTCGACGAGCTCGACCGAGGGTCGCTCCTCCTTCTCCTCCGCCCGCCCGCGCCGGCGCGGCGGTTCGGTCGCCCATTGAAGCTCGGGGGCCGGCCCCGCGTGGGGCCGCACGAGCTCGTCGGCCTCCTCCGGATCGAGCTCCGGGGCGCGTCGCTCGACATGATCCGTGATCTCATCGTCGTGGTTCGGCATGGCTTCTCCCGCGTTCGCTGAGACGAAGTCACGCAGGTCGGGCGCGGGCCTGTCAAGCGGGACGCCGCCGTACTCGGGCCGGTGGCAAGCCAGAGCCGAGCCCGCGGTCGGTGTCGGCGCGGAGTGCGACTCTCCGGTGCGAGCGGGCTCTCGAACCACAGGCGAGCCCCGTGGGGCTCACGGCAAGCCCCGAAGCGGTCAGCGCGATGCCCACCACCATGGCCGTGGCGCGCGATCGCCGTCCGCGCCGGTATGATCGGCCGCGCAATGCTCGTTCTGGCGGACCTTCTCGGCCTCGGCCACTCGCAGAGCTCGTTCGGGGAGACGCTCGCTCTTCTCATCACGTTTCTGGGGATCGGCCTCGTGGCCAACCTGCTGATCGGCTACGCGGTGCTCACCGCGCTCGCCGAGCGCAGGCAGAACCAGGAGCGGATCGCCGCGTACGACCGCGGCGATCGCCCGCGCTGACCGCTCGCGCCGGCGTCCCCGCGGCGGGCTCGGCAGAGCGTGCCGAGGGCCGCTCCCGGCCGCCCGCAGGGTCGCGCGGCAGAGCCTCCTGACCGGGCCGTGAAGGAACGTCGTCGGGCCGCGTCGAATGAGACGCCTGCCCATGAAGCACGCCACCACCCCCATCGCCGGCGCCGAGGCGGCCAACGGTCATCAGGCACTCTCCGGCTACATCAAGACCCGGTTCGACGAGTTCTCGCGTTCCCAGAAGGATGTCGCGCAGTACATCGTCGACCATCTCGACGAGGCCGCCTTCCAGACCGCCGAGGAGCTGGCCCGCCGGGCCAACACGTCCTCCAGCACCGTCGTGCGCTTCTCCCAGGCGCTCGGCTTCGAGGGCTTTCCGGAGCTGCAGCAGGCGGCACGCGACGAGTATCGCCGGCTCGTCGGCGGGATCGGCGCAGGCGGAGCGCTCGGCGGCGAGGCGCACGGGGCGACGCCGCTGTTCTCGCTCGACCACACGGAGTTCGAGGCGGCGCTCGCGGCCGATCACGTCAACCTCGAGGACACCGCCCACAAGCTCAGCCGCACGGACGTCGAGGCGGCCGTCGACGCGATCGTCACCGCCGAGCGGGTGCTCATCGCGGGCACCGACCAGATGGCGTTCTTCGCGAGCTACCTGCGCCACCTGCTCATGCTGCTCGACCTCCGCGCCGAGGTCGTGGCGAGTCCCTCCCAGGAGGCGTTGGGGCGCCTCTCGCGCATCGACGCCGACACGCTCGTCATCGGCCTCTCCGCCGGCCGGCCGCACCCCCTGATCACGCGCACGATGAAGCTCGCGCGTCACCGCAAGGCCACGACCCTGGCGATCACCGACGCGACGCTCTCCGAGGTCGCGCGGCTCGCGCGGATCCGGCTGTACTACTCCTCGAACACGCCGGCGTTCGTGCGCTCGCACACGGCGCTGCTGGGGATCATCCAGGCGCTCGCCTACGGCGTCTACGCGCGCGACGCCCAGCAGTACGACGTGCGCATCAAGGCGTTTCGCCTGAAGTAGCCGCGCCGACCGGCGCCCGGGCGACGAGCAGCGTCTGGACCGCCCGCCCGATCCGTCCCCGCCGGTCCCAGAGCACGCTCTCGGCGAGCGCGACGCTGCCGCGCACGACGCGCGTGTGCGACTGAAGCGCGACCCACTCGTCGACCGGATCACGCTCGACGTGGACGGTGAGGTCCGGGTTGATGAACGTGTGGCCCTCCCAGGGCACGGCCGGGGCGATCCCGTTGCCGAAGTCCCCGGCGGCGACGACCCGGTCGACGCCACGCGTCGGCTCGCCCGCGAGCAGCGGAACGGCGAGCCGAAACCATGCGATCGCCGGGCCGACCTCCCTGAAGGCGCCGCGCACGAAGCGGATCTCCATACCGTCGGTGGCGAATGTCGGGGTCGGGCTGTGCCAGTCGTTCGGCGTGCCCGTCTCGGGTCCGGGGAACGGCGGCGGCGGCTCGGCGGTCGCGTCAAGCTCCGTGGGCGCGAGGAAGAGCGCGCGGGCGTGCAGGACCGCGACACCCTCCGGATCGCGCATCGTGCCGTCGAGCAGCGTCACGCGGCGGCCGGGACGGACGACCGCGACCTCGACGCTCAGTGGGCCGCGGGGAACCGGCCGGACGAGCTCGAGCGAGATCCGGGCCAGGCGCAGCGCCCCGGGCGCATGGCCGGCGAGCACGTGCGCCATGAGCGCGGCCGGCGGGCCGCCGTGGAGCGCCCCCGGAAACCACGGGCCGAGCGCCAGCTCGCTCGCCGCATATCCGTCGCCATCGCGGACAAACAGCGCGGGGTCGTTCATCGGTGGCGAACCTAGCGTGCGGATAGACTCGTCGCCATGAGCACGAACGGCCACAACTCTCGCGACGAGGCGACGTTCACCGTCAAGAGCGGCCTCGCGGAAATGCTCAAGGGCGGCGTCATCATGGACGTCGTCACCCCGGAGGAGGCGAAGATCGCCGAGGACGCCGGCGCCTGCGCGGTCATGGCGCTCGAGCGCGTGCCCGCCGACATCCGCCGCGACGGCGGCGTCGCCCGCATGTCCGATCCGGAGATGATCCGCGGTATCCAGGAGGCGGTGACGATCCCGGTGATGGCGAAGGCCCGGATCGGCCACTTCGCCGAGGCCCAGGTGCTCGAGGCGCTCGAGGTCGACTACATCGACGAGTCCGAGGTCCTCACCCCGGCCGACGAGGCCAACCACATCGACAAGTGGCCGTTCAAGGTGCCGTTCGTGTGCGGGGCGACGAACCTCGGCGAGGCGCTGCGCCGGATCGGGGAGGGCGCGGCGATGATCCGCTCCAAGGGCGAGGCCGGCACCGGCGACATCGTCGAGGCGGTTCGTCACCTGCGTCGCATCCGCTCGGAGATCCGCGCGCTCACGATGATGGACCCGGAGGAGCTGCCGGCGGCCGCCAAGGAGCTCGCCTCGCCGCTGCCGCTCGTCCGTCAGGTCGCCGCCGACGGCCGTCTCCCGGTCGTGCTCTTCTGCGCCGGCGGGATCGCCACCCCCGCGGACGCCTCGCTCGTCATGCAGCTGGGCGCCGAGGGCGTGTTCGTCGGCTCGGGCATCTTCAAGTCATCGAATCCGTCGGCCCGCGCGAAGGCGATCGTCGAGGCGACGACGCACTTCCGCGACCCGGCGCGCGTCGCCGCCGCCTCGACCGGGCTCGGGCAGGCGATGACGAGCATCGAGACCTCGAAGCTCGAGTCCGAGCAGCTGCTCGCCGGCCGCGGCTGGTAGTGCGCGCGTCCGGATCTGCGGTCGGGGAGAGCTAGTGGTCTCTCCCGTAAGTACGTGCGCACCGAGAGGTGTGGCTGGGGGTGCCAGGCAAGGACGCGGGCACCGACGGCGAAGCCGTTGGTCCGAAGGTGTGCCTCTGGCACATCGAGTGTCCGAGGACGCCGCCTGGCGCCGCCAGACGCGCCTCGAATGCGTGCGTATTTGCGGGAGCGACCACTAGTGCCCCCGGCCTCGTCGGAGCGTGGCCCGCGCGTCGGGGTGCTCGCGCTGCAGGGCGACTTCGAGGCCCACGCCCGCCTGCTCGGCTCGCTCGGCGCCGAGGCCGTCGAGGTGCGGGTCGCCGCCGACCTCGAGGGGCTCGACGCGCTCGTGCTTCCGGGCGGCGAGTCGACGACGATGACGCTCGGGATCGCGCGCGAGGGGCTCGGCGATCCGCTGCGTGAGCTCGCCGCGGCCGGCACCCCGATCCTCGGCACCTGCGCCGGGATGATCATCCTCGACCGCCGCCACCTCGGGATCCTCGACATCGTCACCGAGCGCAACGCGTTCGGTCGTCAGGTGCGCTCCTTCGAGGCCGACCTGTCGATCGCGGGCGTCGACGGCGGCCCCGTCCACGCGGTGTTCATCCGTGCGCCCTGGGCGGCCGAGACCGGTCCGGGCGTCGAGGTCCTCGCCGAGGTCGACGGCCACCCGGTCGCCGTCCGCCAGGGCAACGTCGTCGCGATCTCGTTCCATCCGGAGCTGAGCGGCGAGCCGCGCCTGCACGAGCTCGTGCTCGGACTGGCACGCTCCCGCTGACCGGCGACCGACCAGGGTGTCAGGCCTGACACCTCGGCTGCGTGGGCGGGGCGCCTGAACGAGCGCGGCCAACCCGGCCCGGCCTGGCCGGGCTCGCCTGACGCTCGGCTCCGTCGCGTTTCGACGTGAGCTCGACGGTCACACGACCAGGCCGTGGCGCATCGTGTTCTCGCTCACGGCGTGCTGGGAGACGAACTGCAGCAGGTAGTCGGGACCGCCCGCCTTCAGGCCGGTGCCCGACAGGCGGTTGCCGCCGAACGGCTGGCGGGCGACCATTGCCCCGGTGATGCCGCGGTTCACGTAGAGGTTGCCGACCGGGGTCCGCTCCCGCACGCGGCGGACGACCGCCGGGTCGCGGGTGAAGAGCCCTCCGGTGAGCGCGAACGACAGCGAGTCGACGAGATCGCAGGCGTGGTCGACGTCCCGCACGCGCTGGACGGCGAGCACCGGGCCGAAGATCTCCTCGCCGAGCACCGGCGAGTCGTCCGGCAGGTCGGTGGCGAGCGTCGGCGGCGCGAACCAGCCTTCGCGCTCCTCGACGTCGGCCTGGGCGACGATCGTGCCGGTCTCCCGCGCGATCCCGACGTAGCGCGCGACACGCTCCGCGGCCTCGCGCTCGATCACCGGCGGCACGTCGACGCCGAGCGTCTGCGCCTGGCCGACGAGCAGCGCGCGCACCGCGCCCGCCAGCCGCTCGAGCAGCTGGTCGGCGATCGCCTCGTGGACGAGCACCCGCGCGGCGGCCGAGCACTTCTGCCCCGCATAGTTGAACGCCGATCCGATCACCGCGGGGACGACGTCGTCGAGGTCGGCGTCGCCGTCGACGATCACGCAGTTCTTGCCGCCGAGCTCGGCGATGACCGCCTTGAAATGGTGCTCGCTCGTCTCCGCGGCCGCCCGCACGATCGAGCGCCCGACGGGGAGCGAGCCCGTGAACGCGATCAGGTGCACGCGCGGGTCGCGGACGAGCGTCTCCCCAGCCTCCCCGGCGCCGGGCAGGATCGCGAGCGCGTCCTCCGGGACGCCGCCGGCGCGCAGAGCGTCGATGAGCCGCGAGGCCATGAGCGGCGACTGCTCGGCGGGCTTGAGCACGACGGCGTTGCCGGCGGCGAGCGCCGCCGAGGTCATCCCGCAGGGGATCGCGAGCGGGAAGTTCCAGGGGGAGATGACGGCGGCCACGCCCCGCCCGCGGTAGGCGAGCTCGTTGCGTTCTCCGGGGACCTGGAGCAGCGGCCGGCCGCGCCCGAGCTCGATCGCGCCGCGCGCGTAGTACTCGAGGAAGTCGATCGCCTCGCACACGTCCGCGTCCGCCTCGACCCACGGCTTCGCGCATTCGCGGACCTCGAGAGCGGCGAGCTCCAGGCGCCGCTCGCGCATCCACGCCGCCGCGCGCACGAGGCAGGCCGCCCGCTCCTCGGCCGGAACAAGCCGCCACGCCGAGGCGGCCCGCGCGGCGAGCGACACCGCCTCGTGGACCTCCGCGGCAGTGGCGGCGGCGCACTGCGCGACGACGCGCTCCGGTGTGCCCGGATCGGTCGAGGTGAAGTCCGACGCCCGCCGCGCCTCGCCGCCGATCCGCACCGGGACCGGAAGCGGCAGCTCCCGATCGACGGCCGCGAGCGCGTCCTCGAGTCCCGCCCGCACCGAGGCGCGCCGCAGCTCGAGGATCGGTTCGTTCGCGAACGGCGGCAGCGAGCTTGGGCGCGGCGTGGTCGCGGTCATCGGCACGTCCCGCTCACGGCGCCGCCAGCAGCTCCTCGAGCGGCGCCCCGCTCGCCTGGGCGGACAGGAACGAGTCGTTGCTCGTGTTCTCGAGCAAGCGCCGTACGAGATAGGCCATGCCGGCGACGAGGTCGCCGACCGGGCAGTACGCGCGCACCCGGTACTCGCGCGCCGCCAGCGCGGTCGCGAGATCGTCGCCGAGACCGCGCAGGACCTGCAGCTCCAGGTCGCCGGGATCGTCGGGCCGGGTCACCCGGTCATAGGCGATCGCGTGGGCGACCGAGCGAAGATTGTGGGAGGCGATCGCGACTCGCACCGCCGGCCGGGCGTCGAGCAGCACCCGGGTGAGCGCCTCGTAGTTGCGGTCGCATTCGGACTTGTCCTGGAACACCGGGACGTCCCAGCCGTGCTGGCGCGCCTCGACGAGCTCGTGGTCCCAGTAGGCGCCCTTGACGAGGCGGACGGTGAGCGGCGAGCCGCGCGGCACCGAGCGTACCCACCCGAGCACCTGGTCGAGCGTCTGCGGCGAGTCGCGCAGATAGGCCTGGAGCACGAGCCCCGATGACGGGCCCTCGCGGAACTCCTCCTCGCCGAGCAGCTGCAGCACGAGCGCGAGCACGGCCTCGCGCGAGTCGAGCGACTCCATGTCGATGTGCAGGTGAGCGCCGCGGTCGCGGGCCTCACGCAGCAGCGACCGCAGCCGCGCGGCGGCGTCGCGCTGCCCCCGCTCGGGCGCGTCGGGACGCAGCAGCGGCGTGAGCGCCGAGATCTTCACGCACACGTTCGTGCGCGGCAGCGGGCCCGCGCCGTCGGCCTCGAGCAGCGGCCGCGGCGGCCAGGCGGGCGTCTCGGCGGCGAGCACGCGCACGGCCTCCAGGCAGCGCTCGGCGTAGCGGTCGGCCTCCGCCTGGGTGACGGTCGCCTCGCCGAGCAGGTCGACGGAGCTCGCCACGCCGGCATCCCACAGCCGGCGGAGCGTCGGGAGCGCGCCGCGGGGGGACTCGCCGACGATGAAGCGGTGCGCGAGGTGGCGGACGCCCCCGGCCGCCGCGGCCCCGAGCGCCGCGCGGCCGGCGCGGCTGCCCGAGACCCTCATCGCCGCCGAGATCGGCGGGGGAGGACCCTCCGGGAGCTCTGCGAGGAAGCCGGTGAGATGGCGCGCGAGATCGTCGAGCGAGCGACACGCGGGGGCGACGTCGACGAAGCGGAACAGCGCTGCGCGGAGCTCCTGGTCGCTCGTCGCGAGCTCCATCGCGCGCTCGTCGAGCGCCCGCAGCCCGAGCCTCGACCCGTGGGGGAACGCGGCGGCCAGCGACTCCCCGACCGCGCGCAGCTCGCGCTCGACGGGGTCGGCCGCCTCGGGCGGTCGTGGGTCGCCGGTCTCGGGCACGGTCGCCATACATCGACAACGCTACCGACAGCTGGAGGCTCCGCGTTCAGCCGTGCCCGAGCAGCAACCGCTGGGCGCCGTGGCAGGATGAGGGGATGCGAACGAGAACCCCCGGCCTGCTCCGGCGGCGGGCGCTGCTCGGCGTGCTCGCGCTGCCGTGCCTGCTCGCGGCCTGCGGGTCGAGCGCCCGGAAAGCGCCGTCGGCGAGCGGACCAAGCACGGTGACGCGCACGGTCACGCGCACTCCGAGCACCTCGGCGACGAGCTCCGCGACGACCACGACGTCGAGCACGCCGACGACGAGGACGCCACCGCAGCCGGCGGGCACGCAGTGCGTCGCCGCCGATCTCGCGCCGTCGTTCATCGGCGGCAACGGCGCGACCGGCCACGCCGAGCTCGGCTTCGCGCTGCGCAACACCTCGTCGCACGGCTGCCGCACGGGCGGCTACCCGGGGATCCAGTTCCTCGATGCCGCCGGCCGGCCGCTGCCGACCCATCCGATCCACACGACAAGCGACTTCTTCGGCCACACGCTGCTGCGCGAGCTCACCGTCGCCCCCGGCGTGACCGTCTCGTTCCGCCTCGGCGTGAGCCACCTCGGCGCCGGCGGCTCGAACGCGGGCTGCGTGACCGCCAAGGTCCTCCAGGTGATCGCGCCGAACGACACGGCGACGATGCGCGTGCCCCTGCGCGGCGGGATCTCGGAGTGCGCCGGGAAGGTGACGGTCTCGCCGATCCAGCCGGGAACGAGCGCCTACCGGTAGGACCCCGGATGAGCGCCTGCCGGCGGCGCCCCGGACGCCGGGCCCGCTCTGGTCAGCCCTCGCCGGGCGGCAGCCGCCGCCGCACCCAGGCCCGGCCCTCGGCGAGGATCCCGGTGATCCGCTCGGCGGGCACCGGGCGGGAGAACAGGTAGCCCTGGGCGGCGTCGCAGCCGAGTCGCTGCAGCTCCGAGAGCTGCAGCTCGGTCTCGACGCCCTCGCCGGTGACGCGCAGCGACAGCGCCGTCGACATGCCGACGATCGCCTCGGTGATCCCGGTGTCGCGCGGCTCGGTGCCGAGTCCGTCGATGAACGAACGGTCGACCTTGAGCACGTCGAGCGGCAGGCGGGTGAGGTACGACAGCGACGAGTAGCCGGTGCCGAAGTCGTCGAGCACAAGGCTCACGCCGAGCGCCTTGAGCTCCGCGAGCGTCTGGAAGAGCTCCTCGCTCTGGCCCATGACGACGCTCTCGGTGAGCTCGAGCGCGAGCAGGCTCGGATCCAGGCGCGCCCCCCGGAGCGCGGCGGCGACGGTGTCGACGAGCGCGGGAGCATCGAACTGCGCGGCCGACAGGTTGACCGCGACCGAGATCGGCATCTCGTCCGGGCGGCTCGCGTACCACGCGGCGGCCTGCCGGCAGGCGCGCTCCAGCACCCACCGGCCGATCGGCTCGATCAGCCCGTTCTCCTCGGCGATCGGAATGAACTCGAGCGGTGGGACGCGCCCCCGGGTCGGATGGTCCCAGCGCAGGAGCGCCTCGACGCCGATCACCGCGTGCGCGTCGAGGCCGACGATCGGCTGGAACTCGAGCGTGAGCTCGTCACGCTCCAGCGCGCGCCGCAGGTCGTTCTCCACGCGCAGGCGGCTGATCGCGCGGCCGCGGATGCCCTCGTCGAACAGTTCGTAGCGGGCCCGGCCGCGCTCCTTGGCGCGATGCATCGCCGCGTCGGCGTCGCGGACGAGGTCCTCGGCGCGCTCCCCGCCCGCGGCCAGCGTGATGCCGATGGAGACGCTCACGAAGTGCTCGCTGCCGTCGAGCACGAAGGGGCGGTTGAACGCGCCCGCGATCCGCTGCGCCATGTCGACCGCGTCCTGCTCACCGGCGATGTCCTCGAGCAGGATCCCGAACTCGTCCGCGCCGAATCGGGCGATCGTGTCGGAGGCACGGAGCATCTGCTTGAGGCGGGGCGCGACGGCGGCGAGCAGATCGTCGCCGACGGCGTGCCCGAGCGAGTCGTTGATGAGCTTGAAGCGATCGAAGTCGAGCAGCAGCACCGCGGCGCTGGAGCCGCGTCGCCCGAGGTGCGCGAGCGCGTGCGACAGGCGATCCATGAACAGCGCGCGGTTCGGCAGCCCGGTGAGCGGATCGTGCAGCGCCCGGTGACGGATGTCGTCCTCGGTCCGCTGGCGCTCGAACGCGTCGGCGAGCACGTTGGCGAGCGCCTGCACGAAGTCGACATCCATCGCCGAGAACTCGCGGGCGGCGTTCGCGTGGACGCCGAGCACGCCGAACGGCCCGCGCCGGCCCTCGATCACGATTGACAGGCCGCTCCGCGTCCCCGACGTCCGCAGCGGCTCGGTCATTCGAAAGCGGGTCTCGGTCTCCCAGTCGGTGACGACGACCGTGCCGTGGGCGACCGCGTAGCCGGGCTGGGTGGCGGGGTCGAACGGCAGCGGTTCGAGCGACTCGGGCGGGATGCCGTGGGAGGCGAGGAACGTGAACTGGCGGCGCTCGTCGTCGAGCTCGATGACGCCGCCGCGGTCGAGCCCGAGCAGCTCGACGGCCGCGGTCGCCGCCTCCTGGGCGAGCTCGGTGGCCGACGCTCCCTCCAGGGCATGCTCACCGAGCGCGGCGAGCGCCGCGTGCTGGGCGGCGGCACGCTGCAGGTCGGCCTCGGTCCGCTTGAGCTGCGTGATGTCCGACAGGACGCCGTGCCAGCGCAGCTCGCCGTCCTCGCCGCGCACGAGCAGCGCGTCGTCGCGGACCCACACGACGTGGCCGTCGCGGTGCAGCAGCCGGTACTCGTTGTAGCCGCCGCCCTCGTCGTCGAGGTCAAGCTCCTCCTCGCCGGCGAGCACGCGCTCGGCGTCGTCGGGATGCAGGCGGCGCCGCCACAGCGTCGGGTCCGCGCACCACTCCTGCGGCGTGTAGCCGAGGATCGTCTCGATCTGGGGGCTCGCGTAGTACCAGCGCCCGTCCGGTCCGAACGCGGACGTGTAGAGCACCGCCCGGTTCTTGTGCATGACGCCCGCGTCATCGCCGGGGTGGATGGCGAAGGCCGTCTGCGGCTGCCCGACCGCGGTGCCTGCTTCGGTGGCGCGCTGAGCAGACATCATCCACGGGGATCGGCAGCTGCGCCCGGATCTCGATCCGGGGCGATCCCGGCTCCCCGTGCGGCGAACTACGGAGCGCGCGTCAGCCGCGGATCACCGACAGCACCTCGTCGCGCTTCTCCTCCATGTGCTCGCGGGAGCGCAGCGACTCGAGGCAGAGGCGGAGCAGCGGCTCGGTGTTCGATGCGCGGACGTTGAAATGCCAGTCCTCGTAGTCGATTGAGATCCCGTCCAGGCGCGAAACCTCCGCATCGCCGTAGCGCTCGGCGATCTCCTCGATCTTCCTCGTGGCCTCGGCGACCTCGGAGTTGATCTCTCCGGAGATGAAGTAGCGCGAGCGGTAGGGCTCGAGCAGCTCGGACATCGTCACGCCGCGCTCGGAGAGCAGCTCGAGGATGAGCAGCGCGGGCAGTGTGCCGGAGTCGGCGCAGTAGAAATCCCGGAAGTAGTAGTGGCCGGAGACCTCGCCGCCGAATACCGCCTCGGGCACCTCGCGCATCCGCGCCTTGAAGAACGCGTGGCCAACGCGGTTGACGAGCGCCGTGCCACCATGCGCGTCGGCCGTGTCGGCGACGGCCCGGCTCGCCCTCACGTCGTAGAGCACGGTCGCGCCCGGATTCTTGTCGAGCATCGACTCGGTCATGAGCGCGGTGAGGAAGTCGCCGTCGACGAACGCGCCCGTGTCGTCGATGAAGAAGCAACGGTCGGCGTCCCCGTCCCAGGCGATCCCGAGGTCGGCGCCGCGGGCGGTGACCTCGCCCATGATGAACTCGCGGTTCTCGGGAAGCAGCGGGTTCGGCTCGTGGTCGGGAAAGTTGCCGTCGGGCGTCCAGTAGGCGGTCTCCAGCTCGAGCCCGAGGCGCTCAAGCAGCGGTCCGACCATCGGCCCGGCCATGCCGTTGCCGCCGTCGACGACGACCTTGAGCGGGCGGATCTTCTCTCGGTCGATGACCGTCAGAGCGGCCGTCTGGAACTCGTCGTAGATGTCGACCTCCTCGACGGATCCCGGCGCGCGCGCGGCCTCGCCGAGCCCCGCCTCGATCATGTCGCGGATGTCGCCGATCCCCTCGTCGCCGGAGAGCGCGAGCGCGCCGCGCCGGACGAGCTTGACGCCCGTGTAGCGCTTCGGGTTGTGGGAGGCGGTGCACATGAGGCCCCCGTCGAGCTCCCGCGAGCCGACGAGGAAATAGAGCATCTCGGTGCCGACCTGCCCGGCGTCGAGCACCGTCGCCCCCTCGGCGAGCATCCCGTCGCGGTAGGCGGCGGCGAGCTCCGGGGCCTGCAGGCGCATGTCGCGGCCGAGGCCGAGCCGCAGCTCGCGGACGGCCTTGCCCTCCATGCCGGCGATCACCCGGGCGAACGCCCGCCCGATGTCGTGCGCGACCGAGGCGTCGATGTCCTCGCCGTACACGCCGCGGATGTCGTAGGCCTTGTAGATGGAGGGGTTTCCGAGAGCGCTCATGCCTGTGCAGCCTATAGTGAGCGGCATGTCCGGACACTCGAAGTGGGCGTCGATCAAGCACAAGAAGGCGGTCGTCGACCAGCGCCGCGGCCAGCACTTCACGAAGCTCTCCCGGGCGATCACGGTCGCCGCCAAGGAGGGCGGAGGCGATATCGACGGCAACCCGGCGCTCGCGCTCGCCGTGCAGAAGGCGCGCGACGCCTCGATGCCGAAGGACAACATCGAGCGCGCGATCGCCAAGGGCACCGGCGAGGGCGTCGACGCCGACCAGATCGAGACCGTCCTCTACGAGGGGTACGGCCCGGGCGGGGTGGCGCTGCTGATCGAGGCGCTCACCGACAACCGCAACCGCACCGGTGCCGACGTGCGCCATGCCCTCTCCAAGCACGGCGGGAGCCTCGGCGAGCCCGGCTCGGTGTCCTACCTCTTCGACAAGACCGGCGTCATCGTCGTCGACTCGAGCCGCTATGACGAGGAGGACCTGCTGATCGCGATCGACGCGGGCGCGGAGGACATCTCGCTTGACGACGACGTGTTCGAGATCATCTGCGCGCCCGGCGACCTGGTGGCGGTGCGCGACGCGCTCGTCGAGGCGGGCGTCGAGATCGAGTCCGCCGACGTCACCCAGCGGCCGAAGGTCCGCGTGCCCGTCCAGGAGGCCGAGGCGGCGAGGCTCATGCGGCTGATCGACATGCTCGAGGAGTCCGACGACGTCGGCGCCGTCCACGCGAACTTCGACGTCGACGCCGACGTGCTGGAGCGGATCGCGGGGTAATTCCCGCGTCTGGGCGGGCCCGTGCCGCGCCGCGATTCGGGGCGCGCGAACCGAAGACGCGGTGAAGAAAGCCGTGCGCTGCGGTCCGCCTCGCGAATGCGCTCGCTAGTCTCGCCCATCGATCCATGCGCAAGCCACTGACTCTCCTCATCGCCGCGGGGGCGCTCGGCGTCGCGGTCGCGGGCTGCGGCAGCTCGCGCGTCCCGGGCATCGTGCCGGCCCCCAGCGCGGGCGCGACAGCCGCCTCGACGACCGCCACCGTCTCCACCCCGACCTCCGGTCCGCTCTCCAAGGAGCCGACGATCGCGGCGGGCAGGGGCGCTCCGCCGACGCACCTCGTCGAGAAGGACCTGATCACCGGGACCGGCAGGACGGCCAAGCCGGGGGACACGGTCGTCGTCAACTACGTCGGCGCGCTCTACAAGACCGGCAAGGTGTTCGACGCCTCCTGGAAGAACGGATCGACGTTCACCACGCAGCTCTCGCCGACCGCGGGCATCATCCAGGGCTGGGTCAAGGGGATCGTCGGGATGAAGGTCGGCGGCCGCCGGCAGCTGATCATCCCCCCCTCGCTCGCCTACGGGAAGGCAGGGCGCCCGCCGCAGATCCCCGGCAACGCGACGCTCATCTTCGACGTCGACCTGCTCAAGGTCTCGAAGTAGCCGCGCGGCGCGCGCGGTGCAGCGGCGCCGGCCGGCTCACGCCCTTGAGGCGGTGTCGGCCGGCGAACGACCAGTCGAACGCGTCGGCGCAGGCGTCGCGGACCTCGGCGGTGCAGAGCACGCTTCCGGGGCGGGCGATCCCGGTGACGCGGCTTGCCAGGTTGACCGGATTGCCGTACCAGTCGCCGGCCCGCTCGACCGCGGGCCCGAATGCGATCCCGGCGCGCAGTGCGGGCAGGTCCTCGGCCGCCGCCGCCTCGAGCAGGTCAAGCGCGACCCGCACGAGCGTCGCGGGGTCGGGGGAGATGAACATCGCGGCGTCGCCGATCGTCTTGATCAGCCGCGCCGGCGGGACGACGACGCTCGCCGCCAGCCGCGCGAGATGACGCGCGATCGCGCCGAGCTCCAGCACCTCGAGCTCGCTCCCCAGGCGCGTGAAGCCGACCATGTCGACGAAGCACACGGCGAGCTCGTGGTGGGCGACGCGCTCCCCGCGCGCGAGCTCCTCGCGCCCGAGCACACCGCGAGCGACGCTCGCGCGAAGCTGGGTGGTGAAGGCCGCCATCAGGACCGGCTCGAACGCGGGAGTGAGCTCCTGGGCGATCTGCGCAAGGCGCTCGGCCGCCGCCTGCTCGGAGTCGCCGGGTCGCAGGAACGCCTGCAGGAACTGACCGCTGATCGTCGCCGCCAGGCGGGACATTCCCTCGCCGAGCACCGCTGTCGTCTCGTCGATCGCCTCCTGATCGATGCCCGCGTCGAGGAACCGCCCCAGCGCCTCCAGCCCCGCGATGTCCTGCTCGGAGAAGACGCGCTCGTGCGGGCCGGGCTCCGGCAGTCCCATCAGCCGGTGAGCGCGGACGATCTGCGCGGCCGGCACGCCCGTACGCTCCTGCACCTCCTCGGCCGTGTACTCGGCTCCGAGGACGCGCTCGATCCCGAGCAGCACGAGCCTGTCCTCCGCGATCGCCCGGCCGAGCTCCTCGGCGGTGAAGCCCTGCGCGATGAGGCGCTCGAGCAGGCCGAGCCGCTCCCGGCGCTCGGCGGGGCCAAGGCCGTCCAGCCACTCCTCGCGGATCGCGGGGGGTGCATCCATGCCAGCATTCTCACCGGTCCGGTCCCATGCAGGACGGCTCGTTCCATCGCCCGGTGATCCGGCCCGCTCGCGTGTGGGTGGCGGCCCGGTGATCCGGCCCGCTCGCGTGTGGGTGGCGGCGAGCGTCGCGCTCGCGGTCATCTCGTGGGCGACGCTTCCGACCGTCCCGAGCTACGACCCGTTCTCGTGGCTCGTGTGGGGCCGGGAGGTGGTTCAGTCCCACCAGGCGTTCTACGTCGGCGGCGGCCCCTCGTGGAAGCCGCTGCCGTTCGGCTTCACCGTCGTCTACGCGCTGTTCGGCGGCGCGGCGCCGGCGCTCTGGGTGATCACCGCGCGGGTCGGCGGCCTGCTCGGGTGGGTCGCCGCCTGGCGCCTGGCGAGCCGACTGTGTCCGGGTCGCTGGGGCTGGGTGGCGGGTGCGATCGCCGTCGGCGGCCTCATCACCACCCAGGACTACGGCTACTACTTCATGCGGGGCGCTTCCGAGCCGGGGCTCGTCGCCTGCACGCTGTGGGCGATCGACCGGCTGCTTGAGCGCCGGCCGGGCGCCGCGTTCTGGCTGCTCGTCGCGGCCTCGCTCATCCGGCCCGAGTGGTGGCCGTACACGATCGCGCTCGCGGCCTGGCTCGCGGCGCGCGGGCCGCGGTTCTGGAGCGCGGAGTCCGGGGCGAGCGCGTGGGCGTCATGGCGCGGCCGGGCGGCGCTCGTCGGGGGGCTGCTGCTCATCCCGCTCGGCTGGTTCGGGCCGCCGTGGCTGGGCGGCAACGACCCGCTGCTCGCGGCGCACAACGCCGCCCTCTACAACGGACAGCTCGGCCCCGACCCGCTGCGCGCGGTCGTCGGCCGGGCCGTCGACGACCAGATCTGGCCGCTCCTGGCGGCGGCGCTCGTGTATGTGGCCGTCGTCGTGGCGCGGGACCTCCGTGCCGGTCACGTCTCCGAGCGGGGGTGGATCGTCGGATCGCTCGGCGCGTTCGTCTGCGCCTGGTGGGTCGAGGTGATTCTGATGACCGTCTGGCTCGGCTATCCGGGGCTCGAGCGCTTCTTCCTGCCGGCGGCGGCGGTCGTGTGCGTGCTGGGGGGCGTCGGGATGGCCCTTGGCGCCCGTGCGGTGGGCGAGCGGGTCGTGGGTGTTCGGGCGGGCCGAGGCGACGCCACGCGGAGCCCGCGCGCCCCCGAGCCGGCGCGGCGGTCCGCGGGCACGGCCGGAGCCGCGGTCGGCGGCGCGCTGGTCGTCGCGCTCATCGTCGCATCGGTGCTCGTGAGCCGCCCCGCGGTCGACCTGCTGCTCGGCGCCGAGGGGCAGGCGGCACTCGCGCAGCGCACGCTCGCGGGCCTGAGCGCCGCGGTCGCCGCTGCGGGCGGCCGCCCCGCCGTGCTTCCCTGCCCGAGCAGCTTCGCGGCCGTCAACCACTCCGCCCAGCCGGCGCTCGCCTGGGACCTGCGGGTGACGCTCCAGCGGGTGGGCTCGGCGATGATCCGCCCGGGCGTCGACTTCATCGGGCCCGCCGACATCGCCACCGGCATCCCGGCCGCGATCGACCCCTCGCTCGTGCACGATCGGGTGGTGGCGCGCCGTGGGGCGTGGACGGCGGTCGCGCTGCGCCGGCGGCGGGGTGGACGGTGCGTGGGCTCATGAGACCGCTGGACCCCGCTCGCCGCGCCACCCACGTACCGGCCCGCGCTCGGGACCACGGGACCGGCCGCTCGGGAGGCGTCCGCCGCCCGCCGCAGAATGTCTCACCATGCTCGTCCTCGGCATCGACCCGGGCACCGCGTCCACGGGCTACGGACTCGTGACCGCTCGCGGCTCGCGGCTGCGCGCGGTCGAGCACGGCGTGATCGAGACCCGCGCAGGGGTCGCGCTCGAGCTGCGGCTCGCGCAGATCCACGCGCGGGTCGCGGAGCTGCTCGAGCGCCACCGGCCGGACGTGCTTGCGATCGAGGAGCTGTACTTCGGCGCGAACGTGCAGACGGCGTTTGCGGTCGGTCAGGCCCGGGGGGTCGTGCTGCTGGCGGCCGGCCAGCGGGGCCTCCCGGCACGCTCCTACACGCCGCAGCAGGTGAAGTCCGCGGTCTGTGGCTCAGGCCGCGCCGCCAAGGACCAGGTGGGGCGGATGGTCGCGCGGCTGCTCGGCCTGGCCGCGGCGCCGACGCCCGACCACGCGGCCGACGCGCTCGCGGTCGCCGTCGCCGAGCTCAACCGGGCGCCGCTCTCGGCGCTGGCGGCTGCCGTGCCTCGTCCGACGCCTGCCCGGCGATCGTCTCCCGCGCCCGGTGGTGGTCCGTCCGACGGTGGTCCGCCCGGCGGCGGTTCGCCCGCTGGGCGAGGCGTGTCCGCGGCGACCCTGACGCGAGCCCGAGCCGGGGGAGCGGCACGATGATCGCGCTCATCTCCGGCCGGGTGGCGGTCCGCCGCGCCGATCACGTCATCGTCGATACGGGCGGTGTCGGTTACCGGCTGTCGGTGTCGGCCGAGACGCTCAAGCACGTCCCCGGCGTCGACCAGGAGGTCGTGCTCCACACCCACCTCGTCGTACGCGACGACGCACTGCAGCTCTACGGCTTCGCCACCGAGGAGGAGCGGGATCTGTTCCTCATGCTGCTCGGCGTCCAGACCGTCGGACCGAAGGTCGCTCTTGCCGTTCTCTCGACGGCGTCGCCGCGGCGGCTGATGGCGGCCGTCGCCTCCGGCGAGGCGGCGCGGCTCAGGGCCCCGGGCGTCGGCAAGCGCACCGCCGAGCGGATCATCGTCGAGCTCCGGGAGAAGGTCGGCGACGCGCTCGTCCCGGGGGAGACCGGTCCGGATGTCGGAGAAAACGCAACGCCGGGCGGCGGCGCCGATCCGGATGCGCCGGTGAGCGTCGCCCGCGAGGCGCTTGCCGGGCTCGGCTACGCGCCGAATGAGATCGACGTGCTGCTCACGGGCGCCGCGGATGACGACAGCGCCGAGGAGCTCATCGCGCACGCGTTGCGGAGCGCGCGGCGATGAGCGCGACCGGTGAGGAGGCGCGCGTGCACGACCCAAACGAGCTGCCGGGCGAGGATGTGGAGTTCGATCGCGCGCTCCGCCCGCGCCGCCTCGAGGACTTCGTCGGCCAGGAGTCGATCCGCGACCAGCTCGCGGTCTCGATCGCGGCCGCCGCCGAGCGCGGCGAGGCGCTCGACCACGTGCTCCTCGCCGGCCCGCCCGGGCTCGGCAAGACATCGCTCGCGCAGATCCTCGCCGCCGAGCTCGACGTCCCGTTCGTCCAGACCGCAGGCCCCGCGCTCGAGCGCAAGGGCGACATTGCCGCCTACCTCACCGCGCTCGAGCCGCGGTCGGTGCTGTTCGTCGACGAGATCCACCGCCTGCCGCGGGCGCTCGAGGAGACGTTCTATCCGGCGATGGAGGACCACGCGCTCCCGATCACCGTCGGCCAGGGGGCGGGCGCGCGGATCGTCACGCTGCCGCTGCAGCCGTTCACGCTGATCGGGGCGACGACCCGGACGGGCCTGCTCACGGCGCCGCTGCGCGACCGCTTCGGCATCCAGCACCGCCTTGAGCACTACGGCATCGAGGAGCTTGCGCTCATCGTGAGCCGCTCGGCTCGGCTGCTCGACGTCGAGCTGCGCGACGGCGGCGCCGAGGCGATCGCCCGGCGCAGCCGCGGCACGCCGCGCGTCGCCAACCGGCTCCTGCGCTGGGTCCGCGACTACGCGCAGGTCCGCCACGGCGGAGCCGTCACCGAGCAGGTGGCGAGCGAGGCGCTCGACCGGCTCGAGGTCGACGCGGGAGGGCTGGACCGCCTCGACCGGGAGATCCTGCGCGCGATCTGCGCGAAGTTCGGCGGCGGCCCGGTCGGGCTCTCGACGCTCGCGGTCGCCGTCGGCGAGGAGCAGGACACGATCGAGGACGTGTACGAGCCGTATCTCCTGCAGCAGGGCCTCATCGAGCGCACACCCCGGGGGCGGACGGCGACCCGCCGCGCGTTCGACCACCTCGGGCTCGACCCCCCGAGCGAGGATCAGGGCCGCCTCCTGTAGGCCGACTCCCGCGCCGTTGCCGAGGAACTCCATATGAACGGCGTCGACGCGGGGGGCTCCACGTCTATCCTGCATACGCCGATGAGCAGGGAGCGCTACTTCATCTGCCCACACTGCGGCACCCGGTCGATGGGGACCGATCGGACCGCCGGCTTCCGCCGTGAGGCCCGCGGCTGCGACCGCTGCGGCTTCGCATACCTGTTCGAGCTGCTCGACGACTACTACCCGGCGCCGAACGCCGCGTTCTTCTCGCTCGACTCAGACGCCCGGATCGTCGACTGCGGCCGCGGCTCGTTCGAGCTCACCGGCATCAAGACCGAGCAGGCGATCGGCCGCTCCGTGCGGGACGTGCTGGGCCTGCAGTTCGACGACGGATCCGACCACATCTCGACCGCCCTGGAGTGGGAGGTCCGGGTCAAGAGCAAGCCGGTCCGGGTCAACGCCGAGCATGACCTGCCCGCACGGGCGATCGCGGACATCTTCCCCGCCTATGATGATGACGACGGCGGCGTGCTGGTCGTGCTCACGCCGACCAAGACCAACGACTCCTGATCGCGGGTCCCGCCGGCCCCAGCCGACCCGCGCTCGCGCCCAGCACGACCCTCTACCCTTGAGCCTCCACCTCCGCTGATGTCCGACCGCAAGCGTCACGGCTTCGTCCTGCTGATCGTCGCCGGCCTGCTGGCCGGGTCGATCATCGCCCTCTTCACCGCGAAGACGGAGCTCGGGCTCGACCTCCGCGGAGGCGTGCAGCTCGTGTACCAGGCGAGCGGGACCCCCGCGCATCCGAGGGTCACCCAGGCCGACCTCAACAAGGCCGTGACGATCATGCAGGCGCGGGTCAACGCGATCGGCGTCAACCAGCCCTCGATCGAGACCTCGGGCGGCAACCAGATCCAGGTCGCGCTCCCCGCCGTCCACGACGTCGGCCGGGCGGAGCGGATCGTCGGCAGCACCTCGCGTCTGCTCTTCTACGACTGGGAGGCGAACGCGATCACGCCGAACGGCAAGACCGTTGCCAGCCAGCTGCTTGCGCAGAACCCGGCCGCGATGCTCATCAGCCAGGGACCGCTCGGCACCGGCGCCGCGGTCGGCAGTCCCGGCTCGGGGTCGATGGGGCTCTATGCGGCGGTGAAGCTCGCCTCCAAGCAGCCGCCGGCCCCGTACAACGCGACGACCAAGCAGTACCTGTCGCGCAAGGGTCCGGAGCTGTTCCTGTTCGGGGCGCCCGGGAGCGCGGCCTGCCAGACGATCGCCTCGCGTGAGCACTTCAAGCCGATCGCGGGCGAGCACTGCTTCATCGCGGGTGGTCCCGGCATCGGGACCCGTCAGCAGCTGCAGCAGAACATCACGAGCACTCCGGCGACCCGCGGGATCTCGATCTCGGGCAATGAGCTTCTCACCATCCCGCAGGGGTGGGTCGTCCTGCAGGCGGTGCCCACGAAGGCGAGCGCGACCACCGAGAGCCAGCTCAGCCCGGGCTACCCGAGCCAGCAGTTCTTCGTGCTCCATGACCATGTCGCGCTCACCGGCGCAGAGATCACGAACCCCCAGGCCTCGACCGACAGCGCCGGGCAGCCGGACGTGACGTTCGGGTTCACGCCGAAGGGCTCGCGGGCGTTCCAGAACGTGACGATGGCGATCGCGCACCGCGGGCGGAATCTGCAGCTCGGCTCCCGCCACAACTTCCAGCACTTCGCCGCGGCACTCGACACGAACCTGCTCACGGTCCCGCAGATCGACTACACCCAGTACCCCGACGGGATCGTCAACACCGGCGGGAGCGGGGGCTCGGAGATCACGGGCGGCTTCACGACGCAGAGCGCGGAGGACCTCGCCACCCAGCTGCGGCTGGGCGCGCTGCCGATCAACCTGCACCTCATCTCCGAGAACCAGGTGTCGGCGACGCTCGGCGCCCAGGCGCTCCACGACGGCGTGCTCGCCGGTGGGGTCGGCCTGATCATCGTGATCCTGTTCCTGATCGCCTACTACCGGGTGCTCGGGCTGATCGCGACCTCGACGCTGCTCATCTACGCGGTCTACTTCTACGCGCTGATCAAGCTGATCCCGATCGTGCTCACGCTCGCCGGGATCGCCGGCCTGATCCTCACGATCGGCGTTGCCGCGGACGCGAACATCGTGATCTTCGAGCGGGTCAAGGAGGAGATCCGCGCCGGCAGATCGGTCCGCGCGGGGATTGTCACCGGCTACAAGAAGGGCCTGTCGGCGATCATCGACGCGAACGTGGTGACGATCATGACCGCGTTCATCCTGTTCGTGCTCTCCACCCAGCAGGTTCAGGGGTTCGCGTTCACGCTCGGCATCGGCACCGTCGTCTCGCTGTTCACCGCCGTGCTCGCCACCCAGGCGATCCTCACGACCGCCGGCGACACGCGCACGCTCGCCAGGCCGTCGGCGCTCGGCGCCGGCAAGCCGCGGCGCAGCTGGCGCTTCGACTACATGGGCGCCTCCCGGTACTTCTTCACGATGTCCGGCGTCATCCTGCTGATCGGCGCGCTCGCAATCGGCGGGCGGGGATTGAAGCTCGGGATCGACTTCACCTCCGGCTCGCAGATCACCCAGAAGGTGACCCACCCGGCGACGATCGGCGAGGTCCGGAAGCTGGCGGACTCGATCAAGGGCGTGCAGAACGCGACCGTCGAGAAGGTCGGCAAGGGCGCGTCGCACACCTTCCAGATCGCGTTCAAGGGCAACCCGCAGCAGGCGCACGCGGTCCGGGGCGTGATCGCCCAGCATCTCGGCGGCAACCCGAACAGCGCGAACGTCACCTCGGTCGGCCCGACGTTCGGGGCGTCGGTGACGCACGCGGCGATTATCGCGATCATCGCCTCGCTGCTCGTCATCTCGGCGTACGTCGCGCTCCGCTTCCAGTGGAAGTTCGCGGTGCCGGTGCTGATCGCGCTCGCGCACGACATCCTCATCACCGCCGGCGTCTACGCGTTGACCGGAAGGCAGGTGACGGTCGACACGGTCGCGGCCCTGCTCACCATCTTGGGCTACTCGCTCTACGACACGATCATCGTGTTCGACCGGGTGCGGGAGAACATCCCGCGGATGCCGCGGGCGGCGTTCTCGCAGATCGTCAACCGCTCGATGTCCGAGGTGATCACGCGGTCGCTGGCGACGACGACCTGCACGCTGCTGCCGATCCTCGCGCTGCTCTTCTTCGGCGGCTCGGAGCTGTCGGACTTCGCGTTCGCGCTGCTCATCGGCGTCGCCTCCGGCGCCTACTCCTCGATCTTCATCGCCTCGCCGGTGCTCACCCACTGGAAGGAGCGCGAGCCGCTCTACCGCCACCGCCGTGCGCGGATCGAAACCGACAACGGCGGCCTCGTGCCCGCCTATGCGCCGACCGGATCGGACGTCGCCCCGCGAGAGCGCGCCCGCCGGCGCCGGAGCGTCGGCCTCGCCGCGGGCGACACCGGGAGCGTCTCGGCGGCCGAGTTCGAGCAGATGAAGCGCGACATCATGGAGGAGGAGATCGAGCCGAGCGGCCGGACCTCGATGCTCACCCGCCGTGCCGCCCACACCGACGAGGAGGCGCTCGAGGAGGAGCGCCCGGCCCGGCGGGCCGGACGCCGGCCGCGAGCCGCGCGGCAGACCGGTCCCGAGGCCGCAGCGCCGAAGACCGACGGGCCCGACGCCGTCGAGCCATCCGCCGAGAACGTCGACGAGACCGGCTTCGAGCACGCGCCCGACGAGGTGGAGAACGAGGGCATGCTCCCCAACGACCCCCGCAATCCCCGCAACCGGCGTGGCGCACGCAGCTCCCGCCGGCGCGGCCGCGGCCACGGGAGGCGCTGACGTGCGGGAACCCGACGCGCTCTTCGGGAGGGGCGGCTGATGGGACTCCTCGCCTGGGTGATCATGGGCCTCGCCGTCTGGCACTTCACGATCTGGCTGCCCGATCGCTTCTGGGGCGGCATCGTCGGCGCGTTCGTGGGCTCGATCGTCGGCTCGATCGTGATCGGCCTGGCGATTCACGGCTTCTCGATCCCCGGCACTCACACGACGCACCTCATCACCGCGATCGAGGGCATTCCCGGCTCGCTCATCGGGATGGCGGTCGTCTACGCGGAGGGCATCCGCCGCGAGCGCGCCGCGGGGACGCACACTCCGCCGCCGCCGCCCGACGGCGGGCGCCGGCGGCCCCAGCCCGCCCGCTGAGCGGCATTGCACGCGCCCCGGTGGCGAGGTGGGCGCCGTACCGGCCGCGGCCGTACGATCCCGCCGAGCACGAGGCGCTCGCCGCCGAGCCCCGGGAACCCACGGGATGCCGGTGATCGACCCGCTCTCATGTGGTGGGCGCCACTTTGGCGCCAGCAGCGCCAAAATGGCGCTACCCTGTGTGGCGTGGCAACCATCCAGGTCAAGCACGTTCCGGACGACGTTCATCGTGAGCTCCGCGCCCGAGCGGCAGCAGCCGGCCAGTCCCTGCAGGAGTACCTGCTCGCGGTCCTCACCGCTCAGGCGCGGACCGAGAGCCTCGACCAGGTGCTCGCTCGAGTCGCCGCCCGAGCGGGCGGCTCGCTGAGCTTCGACTTCGCGGTCGACACGGTACGTGCGGACCGCGACCGTGACGGGTGATCGTCGTCGACGCGTCGGTGATCGCTCCGGCGCTCGCCGACGACGAGGGCGACGGGGATCGAGCTCGCCGGGAGCTGGCGGGGGAGGGTCTCGCCGCGCCCGAGCTGCTCGCGCTCGAGGTCTGCCAGACGTTCCGCCGCGCGGCGCGGATCGGTCGGCTGGGGCGCCGGCGCGCTGAGCAGGCGATGTCCGATCTCGTCGCGCTGCCGATCGGGTACGTACCTCACCGTCCGCTCCTCGGGCGGATCTGGGAGCTGCGCGAGAACGCCACCGCGTACGACGCCGCCTATCTCGCGCTTGCAGAACTGATGGCCGCGCCGCTGCTCACGGCGGATGGACGGCTCGAGCGGGTTCCCGGGGTGCGTTGTCCCGTCCGCGTGCTCGGTCCTTCTTCGTAGTTGCGACGTGCGGGTCTCAGCGCTGATTTCGGGCCATGCGTTCGAGCGGGCGGGGCCCCGTGTCCACAAAATGTCACCGGGTGACGCTCAGGGGCCACGCGCTCCTCTCCCGGTGGCGGGTGTCACGAAATCACCCCTGTTCTGGGGTGGATGGCGTTCTCGCCGCGCCGGGGGGCCGGCTCAGGCGCGCACCCGCCGCTTCGCCCCGCCGGCTCCGGCGCGTGCCCGCCGAGCGGGTCAGGCGCGCCCGCGGACGAGGTCGAGCAGCCGGCCGAGCACGCGCTCGCCGTCGGCGCGGATGCCGTCGTGGTCGTACTCGCTCGTCACCCAGGGGCGCAGGCCGCGGATCGCGGCGGCCGTCCGCTCGGAGTGAGCGCGCTCTACGTACATGTCCTCGTGGTAGATGACCGCGGCCGCCGGCACCTCGCAGGCGCCAAGCGCGTCGGGGTCGTAGAGCGTCGGCCACTCGTGGCGGGCGAGGAGATCCGCTGCCGCGGCGAACGGCCGCAGCTCGCCGTAGTCCTCGAACATCCACCGGTACACGTGCTCGCCGGTGAACAGGTCCGGATCCTCGGCGTACTCGGCGGGCATCACCCGCTCCGCCGACCAGTCGGTGACGCCTCCGTCGGCATAGCAGGCCTCGTGAACGGCCGCGTACAGCGGGTTGCGCTCAACGCCCAGCGGCGCGGCGACGTCATGGCGGAAGCCGGGTGAGTGCAGCGGCAGCTCGAGCACGTGGTGAAGCGAGTCGGCGCCGTCGCTCATCCCGAGCCAGTTGCCCAGCTGCCGCACCCGGCGCCAGCTGAGCGCATCGCCGTTCGGCAGCCGCACGCCGCCGTCGCCGATCGCCTCCCGCAGCGCCCGCATCCGCTCGCGATCGTCCGGGTAGCGCTCGAAGTAGCGGCGCGTGCGCTCGAGCACGCGCGCGTACGTGTCGCGGTAGACGTCGTCGACCGGGGTGCGCAGCGGCGGCAGGCCGCCGGCGATGAGCGCCTCGCGCAGCCCGTCCGGCGCGATCGACAGGTAGGTGACGACGCAGAAGCCGCCGAAGCTCTGGCCGAGCACGCTCCAGCGCTCGACGCCGAGCGCCTCGCGCAGCGCCTCGGCGTCGCGGACGATCGCGTCGGCGCGGAAGTGGCTGAGGTACTCGGCCTGCTCCGTTGGGTTGAGCCCCGCAAGCGCCGTCGGCCCGACGGGCGTCGAGCGGCCGGTGCCGCGCTGGTCGAGCATCACGACCCGGAAGTCCCTGAGCGCGCGCTCCAGCCAAGCCGGCGACTTCGCGCCCGCGGACGGGCGCGGCGCCTCGAAGCCCGGGCCGCCCTGGAGGAAGAGGAGCGGCGGCTTCTCCGTGCCGTCGGGCTCGGCGACCTCGCGCGCGAACACCTCGATCGTGCGCCCGTCCTGCGGGCGGGCGTGGTCGAGCGGGACGGCGAGCGTGTGCTCGGTGAGCACCAGCCCCGGGGTGCGGACGGTCGTGGCCATCGGCGGATCATCCCAGGGCGTCGATCCGTCCGCGTGCCCGCCTACCGTGACGGCGTGGCACTGCTCGACGCTCCGCCCGCCGCCCCCGCACGCGAGCTCACGCTCCCGCGCTACGCGATCGCCGACGCGCTCCGGCTCGAGCGGGAGCTCGGGATCGGGCACGTGCTCGGGCAGGTGCTCGTCCGCCGCGGGCTCGGTGATCCGGCGGCGGCGCGCGCGTTCCTCGCCGCCGACGAGCGCCACGATCCGGGTGCCTTCGCCGGGATCGAGCGCGCGCTCGACGCGGTCCGCGGCGCGATCGCCGCCGGCCGGCGGATCACCGTCCACGGCGACTACGACGTCGACGGTGTGTGTGCGACCGCGATCATGGTCCGGGCGCTGCGGAGCCTCGGTGCCGACGTCGACTGGTTCATCCCGGGTCGCCTGCAGGACGGCTACGGGCTCTCGGAGGCGACCGTGCGCCGCCTCGCAGCCCGCGGGTCCGGGCTGATCCTCACCGTCGACTGCGCGATCACCGCGGTCGAGGAGGTCGCGCTCGCCCGCGCGCATGGCCTCGAGGTGGTCGTCACCGACCACCACGCCCCGCGCGCCGACGGCCGGCTTCCCGACTGCCCGATCGTGCATCCGGCGGTGTGCGGCTACCCGTGCCCCGACCTGTGCGGCGCCGCCGTCGCGCACAAGCTCGCGCTCGGGCTCAGGGCGCCGAGCGCCGAGGAGGACGCGGAGCTCGTCGCGCTCGCCACCGTCGCCGACCTCGTGCCGCTCGTCGGCGAGAACCGGCGCCTCGTGCGCGAGGGCCTGCGCGCGCTCGCGATCACCGCCCGCCCGGGCCTGCGGGCGCTGATGGCCGTGGCGAAGGTCGACCCGAGCGCGCTCGACGCGGCCACGCTCGGCTTCCGCCTCGCGCCGCGGATCAACGCCGCGGGACGGCTGACGCGCGCCGACGCGGGGCTTGAGCTGCTGCTCTGCGAGGATCCCGCGCGCGCCGGCCAGGTCGCGGCCGAGCTCGACGCGGTCAACGCCGAACGGCGCGCGGTCGAGCGGCGGATCCTGTGGGAGGCCGAGGCGCAGATCCGCGAGCGCGCGGAGCGGGACGACGGGCGGCCGCCGTGCGCGTACGTGCTCGCGGGGGAGGGATGGCATCCGGGCGTCGTCGGCATCGTCGCCTCCCGGATCGTCGAGGCCCACCACCGACCGGCGGTGCTGATCGCGCACGGGTGGCCGGGGTCCGAGCCGGGCATCGGCACCGGCTCGGCGCGCTCGATCCCCGGATTCGACCTGCTCGGCGGACTGCGTGCCGCCGCCCTCCACCTCGGGCGCTACGGCGGCCACCGCGTGGCGGCGGGCCTCTCGCTTGAGCTCGAGCGGCTCGGGGACTTCCGCGCCTCGTTCGAGGCCCACGCGGCCGAGATGCTCACCCCCGAGATGCTCGTTTCGTCCGAGCCGGTCGACGCCGTCGTCTCCGGCGGCGAGCTCGGGCTCGCGCTGGCCGAGGAGCTCGAGGCGCTCGAGCCGTGCGGGACCGGCAACCCGGCGCCACGACTGCTCATCCCCGGGGGCCGCCTCGTCGACGTGCGGCCGATGGGCGAGGGCCGTCACGCCCGCTTCAGCGTCGTCTCCGGCGGCGTGCGCGCCAAGGCGGTCGCGTTCGGATGCGACGGGCGGGTTGTCGCCGAGCCGGGCGCGCCGCACGACGTCACGTTCCGGCTCGAGCGCAGCACGTGGAACGGAGCGGTCGAGCCGCGGATCGTGCTTCGCCACGCGACGCCGTGCGTGCCCGCGCCGATCGCTCGCCTGCACGAGGAGCGGGAGTATCTGGCGGCGGTGCTCGCCGAGCTCGAGCGCCCGGCCGACGGCGTGGACGCGGCCGGCGCGGATGGAAGCGTCCCCCGTCCCGCCGGGTCGAGCCAGTCGGGCGCCGGTGCGCTCCCGGGCGCGGAGCGCACCGTGCTCGACCGGCGCGGGCAGAGCCCGCTCGCCGTGCTCGCCGACGCGGTCGCCTCCACCGACGCCGTGCTCGCGGTCTGCGCCGACGTGCCGCGCCGCCTCGACGGCCTCCGATCCCGCACGGGCGGATTCACGCTCGCCTCCTACGCCGAGCTGGCGCGCCGTCCCGCGACGACGGCGGCCTTCGACCAGATCGTCGCGCTCGACCCGCCGACAAGCCGCGCCGAGCGCGCGCTCCTCACCGCGGGCACGGGCGCCCTCCACCTCGTCTGGGGGGTCGCTGAGCTGCGCTTTGCCGAGCAGGTCCACGAGCGTGAGTACAGATTGCGTCCGTCGCTCATCGCCCTCTACCGGGCCCTCCGGGACCGGGGGCGGGCGGTCGGGGAGGAGCTTGAGCACCTGCTCCGAGGGGACGGCGCGCATGGCCGTTCGGTGGCGCTCGCCGCCCGGCTCGTGCGGGTGCTCGTCGAGTTGGAGCTCGCCGGCCTCGACCCGGACCTGCCGGCCCTGGCGGTCCGCGCGCGGCCCGCGCCGACGGCGCTCGAGCGCTCTCCCTCGTTCAGGGTCTACGCTGAGAGATACGAGGACGGCAAGCGATTCCTGAGCAGCGCAAACCACCCGCCAAGCGGCTGAGCCGCGCGATCGGACGGGGTGACTCCACCCCGACGAACGGCCGTGCCCGGGGCCAGGGCGGCGGTCCGGCGGGCGCCGAGCCGGTCCGCGACAGCGGCGCCGCGAACGGGTCCTCGGCCGTCATCGACGAGCACCGGGAGGCGGTCGACGCCGTCCACCCGCGCGTCGGCGCCGACGGGGCGCCGTCCGCCGAGGCCCCGCCGGCCGTCGCTGAGCTCAGTGAGACCCAGCAGCGGCTGCTCGGCGACCTGTTCGCGATCGTCGAGGAGCACGCCGACCACGCCGCCGCCCCGATCGACCGCGCGCGCGTCCAGGAGGCGTTCGTGTTCGCGTGCGTCCACCACGGCGATCAGCGCCGCATGTCGGGCGAGGACTTCATCACCCACCCGGTCGGCGTGGCGAAGATCTGTGCCGGGATGCGGCTCGACACCGAGACGCTCTGCGCAGCGCTCCTGCACGACACCGTCGAGGACACGAGCGCGTCGCTCGATGAGGTGCGGGAGGCATTCGGCGAGGAGATCGCGGGGCTCGTCGACGGGGTGACGAAGCTCACCGGGCTCACCTTCCAGTCGCGCGACGAGGCCCAGGCCGAGAACTACCGCAAGATGATGGTCGCGATGGCCTCCGACATCCGGGTCATCCTGATCAAGCTCGCCGACCGCCTGCACAACATGCGCACGATCTCGGCGATGTCGAAGCAGAAGCAGCTCGAGAAGTCGCGGGAGACGCTCGACATCTACGCCCCGATCGCGCACCGCCTGGGCATCCACGCGATCAAGTGGGAGCTCGAGGACCTCGCGTTCCAGACCCTGCACCCGCGCAAGTACAACGAGATCAAGGGCCTCGTCGCCCAGCAGCGCGAGGAGCGCGAGCGCTACGTGGAGGCGGCGGGTGCGACAGTCGCCTCCGAGCTCGCGCGGCTCGGCATCGAGGCCGACATCTCCGGCCGCGCCAAGCACTTCTACTCGATCTACTCGAAGATGACGAAGAAGGGCCGGGAGTTCAACGAGATCTACGACCTCACGGCGATGCGGGTGATCGTCAACTCGGTGAAGGACACCTACGGGGCTGTCGGCGTCATCCACTCGCTGTGGAAACCGCTGCCGGGGCGCTTCAAGGACTTCATCGCGATGCCGAAGTTCAACATGTATCAGTCGCTGCACACGACCGTGATCGGGCCCGAGGGGCGGCCGCTCGAGATCCAGATCCGCACGCGCGAGATGCACGACCTCGCGGAGTTCGGGATCGCGGCGCACTGGATGTACAAGGAGGGCTCGGCCCGGGCAGGCGCCGGCGGGGACGGGCGCGAGGCGCACGACCCGGAGGGCAAGCTCAAGTGGCTGCGCTCGCTGCTCGACTGGCAGCAGGACCTCGCCGACCCGCGGGAGTTCATGGAGAACCTCAAGGTCGACCTGTTCGAGGACGAGGTGTTCGTGTTCACCCCGAAGGGCGAGGTCAAGTCGCTCGCGGCCGGGGCGACCCCGCTCGACTTCGCCTACGAGATCCACACCGACGTCGGCCACCGCTGCGTGGGCGCGAAGGTCAACGGGAAGATCGTGCCGCTCTCCTACGTCCTGCGCTCAGGCGACATCGTCGAGGTGCTCACCTCCAAGCGGGAGCGCGGGCCCTCGCGCGACTGGCTCGCGCTCGTCAAGACGACCCGCGCGCGCAACAAGATCAAGGCGTGGTTCAAGGCCGAGTCCCGCCGCGACGACGAGCACGCCGGCCGCGAGCTCCTGCAGGAGCACCTCAAGAAGGCCGGCCTGCCCGCCCAGAAGGTCGTCGGCTCGCCGCTGCTCACTGACGTCATCCGCGAGATGGGCTTCCGCAAGGGCGACGACTTCTACATCGCGCTCGGCGGGGCGAAGATCTCCCCGAAGGTCGTCGTCAACAAGGTGATGCAGCGGCTCAAGCAGGGGGAGACCGCCGAGACCGAGCCGACCGCCGCCGACGACCTGCTGCGCACCGGGCGCCGGCGGGCCCGTCCCACGACCTCCTCGAGCAAGTTCGGGATCTCGGTCGACGGCATCGACGAGGTCATGCTCCGGCTGGCGAAGTGCTGCCGGCCGGTCCCCGGCGACAAGATCGTCGGCTACATCTCGCTCGGGCGCGGGATCACGATCCACCGCGAGGACTGCCCGAACGTCGCCGTGCTCAAGAAGGACCCGGAGCGGTTCACGCCCGTCTACTGGGACGGTGATGCGCAGACCGCGTTCAAGGTCGAGATCCAGGTCGACGGCTGGGACCGCCACCGGCTGCTCGAGGACATCATCCGCACGTTCGCCGAGGCGGGGATCAACATCCTCGACGCGCATTGCACGGTCAACCACCCGATGGTGAAGGACCGCTTCGTCGTCGAGGTCGGCGACACCCGCACGCTCGACCACGCGATCAGCCGGCTGCGCAACATCGAATCGGTGTTCGACGTCTACCGGGTGACGCCCGGCGCCGCCTGATCGCGCCCGCGAGCGGCGGAGCGGATACGGCGGACGAGCCCCGCGGCGCGCCCGTGAGGGCCCGCACCAACGCGGACGGCTGCGGCGCCGTCAGCGACGCCTGCGGTGCTGCCACGGACGCCACCCGTCACGGGAGGTTCGACCTGCACGCGCGCCGCGAGCGGCCGCGGGACGCCCGTGAGGAGCACGAGCTGGCCGGTGCGCAGGCGCTTGATCGCGTTCGGGTGCACGACCGGTTCCTCGTGCTGGCGCCGGGTGCCGGAATGCAGCGGGCCGCGCGCGCCGACGAGCGAGCGCAGCGGCGCCGGATTGGGCAGCGTCTCGCGCCACACGAGGCGCGTGCCCGCCATCCGGCTGATCGCGAGCGCCGACTCGTGGACCTCCTGGCGGTGGGCGAGCGTGACCGCGGTGATCCCGAGCACCTGGTCGCGGAAACCGCGCCCGGCACGCTCGAGGTCGGCGAGCTCCTGGGTGGCGAGGAGCACGCCGACGCCCGCCTCGCGCCCCCGGGCGAGCAGCGCGAGCACGTTGTCGGCGCCGAGTGCCGAGAACTCGTCGAGCGCGATCGTCGCCGACGGCCGCCGCGCAGATGCCGACGCCGGGAGGGACGAGTCGGCCAGGCCTGGGCCCCGGCGCGCGGGTGACGCGGCCTCGCCGAGCCGCCGCCCCGCGGCGCTCGTCAGGTCCTGCACGGCGAGCGCACCGAGCTGCGCGCCGAGGGCGCCATAGATGCTCGAGTTGATCGAGAGCAGCACGACCGGGTTCGAATCGACGCCCGGCGGACCGACGGGCGCGGCACCGCTCGACTCGTCGCGCGCGTCCCCCGGCGACCCGCCGAGCGCGGCTCCGAGGTCGATCGTGGGCGCCCCTGAGCCAGGCTGCGGCGGCGCGAGCCAGGGACCGGCGTCGGACTCGCTGAGCACCGCCAGGCGGGTGGCGAGGCCGCGAGCAGCCGACAGCTGATCCGCGGTCAGCCCCTCGAGGTAGCCGTCGGCGCGGGTGGCGAGGCGACCGGGCAGCCGCCGCACGAGTGCCCGCAGCGCCGCCGGATCGAGCGCCGCCACCACCTCCTGCAGGGTCGGCGGGGCTCCCGGGTGCACGGCGCCGAGCAGCTGCAGCGCCGTCTGGAGGAACCTCTCGGCGGCCCGTTGGTAGTGCGGCTCGGAGAAGCGCTCGGTCGCGATCAGCCGATCCTTCAGAGCGGTCGGCCCGCCGTGGGCGAGCGGGTTCCAGTGGCTCGGGCCCTCCGGGGTCCAGACCCGCAACGGACGTCCCGCGTCGTGCGCGGCGGCGGCGAGCGCCGCTGCGAACGAGGGGGAGCCCTTCATGTCGATCGCGACGACCGGGTGGCCGCGTGCGATCCGGTCGGCGAGGATCGTCTGGAGCGTCGTCGACTTGCCGGCGCCGCTCGCGCCGACGACGAGCGCGTGAGCGCCGAGCTGGACGTCGCTGAGGGCGACGACCCGCCCGGCCGCATCGCGCCCGAGCCGCACCGCGCCCGGCTCGACCGGCGGCCGCCGAGCGCCCAGCCGGCGCGCGAGCGGGCGCAGGACGCGGAGGGCGCCGGCCGCTCCGGCGAGCGTCAGCGCGACCCCCGTCGCCCATGGCGTCGGCAGCGCGAGCAGGCCGAGCAGGCAGAGGGCCAAAGCGATCCGGCGCAGCGCGCGTCCGCTCACCGGGTCGCCTCCGCGCCGCGGCCCGCATCGCGACTCGCGCGGGGGGCCGGGCCGTGGCTGAGGTGCGCCTCCCGACCGCGGGCCGGCTCGCCGGGCGCGCGACCGCCCGCCCAGCGAAACCGCTGCACCCGGACCACGTCCGGGGCGCCGACGCGGGCGGCGGAGCGCCTGATCGCCTCGGCCGCGGTACGTGTGGGGACGAGATAGACGACGACGTCGATCCGCCGGTCGGCGGCGTAGGCGGCGAGGATCCGCTCGCGGTGCCGCGGCGACTTCGTCGAGAGCTCCAGCTCGAACGCGACGCGGTGCCCGCTCGCGGTCACGACCGCGAGGTCGGGGTAGTGCCGCCTTCCCGGATCGCCGTCCCCGAGCCTCACGCCATGGAGCGGCGCGTCCGCCGGACGATCCGCCCGCCGGTCCTCGGAGCGCATCGTGCGCTCGCTCACGATCGCCGAGAGCTCGCCGAACGTCCCGCGGTGGGCTGCGGCCGCCAGCCAGCCGACGCCGACGTCGTGGCGGTAGGCGCCGAGGTCGATCGGTCTCGGTGGTCCAAGCGGGCTGTCGCAGGCGCTGAGTCCCGCACGGGTGATCGCCCACGCCTTCGGGGCGTGGTGCAGCGGTCGCTCCGCCCGCACGAGTCCGGCGGCGCGCAGCGCCCCGAGCCGCCGTCCGACCCCCGCCGCCGAGCCTGCGACGACCCGCGCGAGCTGCGCGGCGAGCGCGAAGCGGTGCTCGGCGAGGAACGAGAGCAGCTCGAGATCCCGATCGGTGAGCCGCAGCGGCGCGGCGGGAGGGGGCGGGGGAAAGGCCACGTCCCCTTAGAGTCGGCGGACGGCCGGTTCTCACCCCCCGCGGAGCGCGGGCGGCGCCTGCCGCCGTCAGGAGACGATCATGAGCCCGTCCGGCTCGACCTGGAAGTGCGCCTCGGTCGCCTCGCCGATGTAGTCCCCGTCGACCTGCAGCGGCAGCGGGCGCTCATCGAGCGAGCGGATCGCGATCTCGCCCGCGCCGCGGACGGAGGTCACGCGCCGGTGGCCCGTGACCCGCAGGCCCGAGGCGAATGCCCGCAGGATGATCGTCGGCATGTCGACCAGGCTTGCGCGGCGCAGGATGATCCCCGACAGTTCGCCGCTCGAGAGCGAGGCATCGTCGGCCATGTGGACCTGGCGGTCGCCGAAGTACGTGTAGGGCGCGGCGTTCTGGACGATCGCGGTCACCCCCTCGATTCGCTCGCCGTCGACCTCGGCGGCAAAGCGCGGCGGGCCGATGAGATAGCGCCGGTGGAACGTCTGGATCCCGGTCCAGGTGTAGTACCACTCGCCGAGCCGGCGCTTGAGCCGCGGATGGGCATCGACCCGCTGAACGACGCTCGCGTCGAGGCCGACCCCGGCGGAGAACAGGAACGCCCGATGGTTGACGCGGCCGAGGTCGACGCGCCGCGGCCGCCAGTCGTGGGCCATCGCCAGCAGGTGCTCGGTCGCGTCGACGATGTCGACGGGGATGCCGGTGATCCGGCACCAGACGTTCGCCCGGCCGCCGGGCAGGCAGCAGAGCGGGATGTCGCTGCCCGCGAGTCCGTTCGCGGCCTCGTTGCACGTGCCGTCCCCGCCGAAGGCGACGACCACGTCGTAGCCCTCGCGCGTCGCCTCCCGGCAGATCTCGGTCGCGTGGTCGCGCGCCTCGGTGTCGACCGCGTGGACCCGGTAGCGGCCCCGCAGGGCGTAGACGACGAGGTTGCGCAGCCGGTCGGAGACCGTCGAGGCGTAGGGGTTGACGATGATGAGCATCCGCCGGCTCGGGGTCGGTTCCTCCTCGAGGTTGACGATCGCCTCCAGGCGCTCGAGCGGATCGCTGCTCGTCGTCGACATGCGCGCCCATCCAACACCGGCGACCCGGGGTCGTTACGCGGGCGCCGCGAGCCGTCCGGCCACGGACCGTCCGGCCGCGGACCGGCAGCGCGTCACGACCGGCCGGGCGTCGCCACCCGGACTCGTCCGTCCGCGGACGGTCTCTATACTGCCGCGCACATAGCTGTACGCATCCAGAGGGGTGGAGGGATTTGGCCCTACGAAGCCCCGGCAACCTCCCGCAAGGGAACGGTGCCAATTCCATCAGGCCTACGACAAGCCTGGGAGATGTGGCAAGGCGGTTTCGTTTCACCTCCGACCACTGACCCCGGCGGAGGTTTTTTCACATATGCCGCCAGAGTCTCTTCGCTGCAAGGAATGCCAGACGACCTACCCGCTCGACGCGCGGTACGTCTGCGAGCGCTGCTTCGGCCCGCTCGAGGTCGCCTACGCCGAGCCGGTCGACGGCGATCCGGAGGCGCTGCGGCGCCGGATCGAAGCGGGCCCGTACTCCCTGTGGCGCTACACCGACTTCCTTCCCGTCGACACCGCGCCGCAGGGTGTGCTTCCAGCCGGCTGGACGCCGCTGCTGAAGGCCGACCGCCTCGCGGAGCGGCTGGGCCTGCGCGAGGTGTGGATCAAGAACGACGCCGCCAACCCCACGCACTCGTTCAAGGACCGGGTCGTGTCGATCGCGATGGCCCGGGCGCGCGAGCTCGGCTACGAGACGATCGCCTGCGCCTCGACCGGCAATCTCGCAAATGCCGTCGCCGCGCACGCGGCGGCCGCCGGCCTTGAGTCCTACGTGTTCATCCCCTCCAACCTGGAGGAGCAGAAGGTCCTCGCCACCGGCGTCTACGGCACGAACATCGTCGGGATCCGCGGCAACTACGACGACGTCAACCGCCTGTGCACCGAGATCTCCGGCGAGCACGAGTGGGCGTTCGTCAACATCAACATGCGGCCCTACTATGCCGAGGGCTCCAAGACGCTCGCGTTCGAGACCGCCGAGCAGCTCGGCTTCGAACTGCCCGATCGCGTCGTCGCGCCGATCGCGTCCGGGTCGCTGTTCACGAAGATCGCGCGCGGCTTCCAGGAGTGGATCGACGCCGGCCTCCTCGACGGCTCGCTGCCGACGTTCAACGGCGCTCAGGCCGAGGGCTGCTCGCCGGTCGCGACTGCCTGGGCCGAGGGCCGCGACTTCTGCCAGCCGGTCAAGCCCGACACGATCGCCAAGTCGCTGGCGATCGGCAACCCGGCCGACGGTCCGTACGCGCTTGATCTCGCGCGGACGAGCGGTGGCTCGATCGACGCCGTCTCCGACGACGAGATCCGCGAGGGGATCCGGCTGCTCGCCCAGACGACCGGCATCTTCACCGAGACCGCCGGCGGGGTGACGACCGCGGTGCTCGCCAAGCTCGCGCGGCGCGGAGACATCGATCCCGACGAGCGGGTCGTCGCCTACATCACCGGCGAGGGTCTCAAGACGCTCGACGCGGTGCGTGGCACGTTCGGCGTGCGGGAGATCGACCCGACCCTCGATGCGTTCGACGCGAGCGATGAGCTCGTCGCGGCGTTTGCGTAGGATGCCCGCCATGGCCGTCCGCGTGAAGATCCCCACCCAGCTGCGCTCCGCCACCGAGGGCGAGGCGACCGCCTCGGTCGACGGCACGACCGTCGGCGAGGTCCTCGACGCGCTCTACGCGCGCTTCGGCGAGCTGCGCAGTCGCATCGCCGAGGACGGAGGGCTGCGCCGCTTCGTCAACGTCTATGTCGACGGCGAGGACATCCGCTTCCTCGACGGGCTCGACACCCCCGTGAGCGACGGCGACGAGGTGACGATCCTCCCGGCGGTCGCGGGCGGCTGACCGCCCGCCGCCGCGGAACTCGGACGACGGGCACGCGCAGCCGAGCGGGCCGCCGCCGGCGTCCTCAGGCGGCGGGGGCCGAGCGCGGCGGCAGCGCCTCGACCTGCGCGGGCGCCGCGCCGACACCGAGACCGATCGGGCAGCTCACGCCCGTGCCGGCCAGCCCGCAATAGCCCATCGGGTTCTTGTGGAGGTACTGCTGGTGGTAGTCCTCGGCGTAGTAGAACGGGTGGGCGGCGGCCGATTCGATCTCGGTCGAGATCTCGGGGTAGCCGGCGGCGTGCAGGCGCTCGGCGTAGGCCGCCCGCGAGCTCTCAGCGGCCTCCCGCTGGGCCTCGGTCTCCCAGTAGATCGCGGAGCGGTACTGGGTGCCGACGTCGTTGCCCTGGCGCATCCCCTGGGTGGGGTCGTGGTTCTCCCAGAACAGCCGAAGCATCTCCTCGAGCGACGTGCGGGCGGGGTCGAAGACGACGAGCACGACCTCGGCGTGCCCGGTCGAGCCGCTGCACACCTCCTCGTAGGTCGGGTTCGGCGTGTAGCCGCCGCTGTAGCCCACCGCCGTCGTGTGGACGCCCGGCGCCTGCCAGAAGAGACGCTCGGCGCCCCAGAAGCAGCCCATGCCGACGACCAGACGCTCGTAGCCCTCCGGGAACGGCGGCGTCATCGGCGTCCCGAGCACGGCGTGGCGCTCGGCCACCGGCATCGCCTGCTCCCGCCCGCGCAGCGCGCGCTCCGGGTCGACCATCTTCGTCTTCTCGCGCATTCCGAACATGCGATTCAGGGTACTCACGGTCGCGTTCCGGGAACCGGCGTGACAGCCCCGGGCGTGGATGGGAGAATCGAGGGCACCCGCCCATGCCGCGTGCCGAGCCCACCGACCAGCGCCCAGCGCGCCGCCTGACGTCCTGGCGCGCGCTCTGGGCCGCGTTCGCCGTGCTCGTCCCGCTCGTGCCGGTGCTCGTTGCGCTCTTCCTCCACGGCGGCGCGTCGCGGGCCGCGAGCGTCCGAACGACGCGGAGCGCGGCCTTCAACCCCGTTCCCGGCGCCGGCGCCGCCCATCCGGCGGCGAAGCGCCGGTCCCGGCGCTCCGGTCGCGCGCTGCCCCCGGGGCCCGGGGCGCTCATCGGCTACGTCTCGCGCCCGATGGCGTTGCGCGTGCGCCCAGGCGGGCGTGCGATCGCCGAACTGCGGACCCGGACGGGCTTCGGCTCGCCGACGTACGTGCTCGTGCGCCGAGTCCGAGGCCGGTGGCTCGGGGTCGTCGCCACGGCCGCGGGCAACAACCGCATCGGCTGGGTCCGCGCCGCCGGCGTCGAGCTCGCCCGTGACGCGTGGTCGATCCACGCGCACCTCGCCCGCCACCAGCTCGACATCTACCGCGACGGCAAACTGGTCGAGCATTTCCTGATCGCGACCGGCAAGCCGAGCGCGCCGACGCCGACCGGGCTGTTTGCCGTCACCGACCGGCTCACGACCGGCGATCCGCAGGGGCCGTACGGCTGCTGCATCCTCGCGCTCTCCGCCAAGGCTCCGCACAAGATCTCGGGATGGAACGGCGGAAACCGGATCGCGATCCACTCGACGCCCGAGACGAGCTCGATCGGCTACTCCGTGAGCCACGGGTGCATGCGGCTCACGCTGGCGGACGGTGAGTGGCTGATCCGCCACATCCCACTTGCGACGCCGGTCCGCGTCTCCTCGGCCTGAGCCTGCCCGAGCGGTCACGTCGCGGCCGGCGGCCCGTTCGCTGCGCGGCGGCCGTCCCGTCCGCCGCTCGCCCGCCGTCAGGTCCGTTCTTCGCCCGCCGTCAGGTCCGTTCTTCGCCCGCCGTCCGGTCCGTCGGTTCCGCGCCCGCCGGGGGGTCGAGCTCGCCGCTGATCCGCCGGATCTTCTCGATCGCGGCGCGCAACAGCCGCGACACCTGCATCTGGGAGGTGCCGATCCGCTTCGCGATCTCCGACTGCGTGAGGTCCTCCCCGAAGCGCAGGTGCAGCAGCCGGCGATCGTCGTCGGAGAGCGCCCCGACCCCGCGCGCGATCACGCTCATGTACTCGGCCCGCTCGAGGCCCTCGTCCTCGACGCCGATCGTGCTCGCGGGAGACGGCGAGCCGTCCTCGTCGTCCTCGCCCCCGCGCTCGAGCGGGCTCGCGTGGCGCCCGTGGTAGGCCTCGAGCGCCTCGAGCGTCTGCTCCTGCGTCGCCCCGAGCGCGTCCGCCAGCTCGGCGATCGACGGCGATCGCCCGAGTTGCGCCGACAGCTTGTCCGAGGTGGTCGCGAGCTCCAGCGCGCGCTCCTTGACTCCCCGCGGAACGTGCACGGCCCAGCCGCTGTCGCGGAAGTAGCGCTTGAGCTCACCGAGCATCGTCGGCGTCGCGAAGCTCGTGAACGCAAACCCCCGCTCGGGATCGAAGCGCTGGATCGCCTTGAGCAGCCCGACGTTCGCGACCTGCACGAGATCGTCAAGCGGCTCGCCGCGCGCGTGGTAGCGCCGAGCGACGGAGCGCACGAGGGGCTCGTATCGCAGGACGAGCTCCTCGACCACCGCCGCGTCGCCGGTTGTGCGGTAGCGCGCGAACAGCTCCTCGACGGAGAGACCGCTCAGCGGTGAGTCTCGTCGTGAAGCATCGCCTGGCGGGCCGCCGGTTCGCACCCGGCGAGGAGTCTAAACCCCGGTCGACCTCGCCCGGACACGTCGCCGCGGGCCGGGCAATCGCCGGGTCGATGCCCCTTCGCGTCAGCTCCCACGATGCTCGGCCATCCACGTGCCGACGCCGTGCAGATCGGCGACGAGCTCGTCCATCGCCGCGGCGCGATCCTCGTCCTCGGCTCGCAGGATCGCGGACGGGTGGGTGGTGAGCGTGACGAGCTCCGCGAGATCGCACGGCTGCGGCCGCCCGCGGTCCCGGCCGATGCGGATCTGCGAGCCGAGGATCGCCCGTGCAGCGGTCGCCCCGAGCAGCACGAGCGCCTGCGGCTTGACCACCGCGAGCTCGGCGTCGAGCCACGGCCGGCAGGCGGCGACATGGACGCGCTCCGGCGTCTGGTGGATCCGCCGGCGGCCCCGGAGCGTGAAGCGAAAGTGCTTGACGACGTTGCTCACGTACGCGTCCCGGCGGTCGATCCCGGCCCGCTCCAGCGCCTCGTCGAGCACGCGTCCCGCGGGGCCGACGAACGGATGGCCCTCGCGGTCCTCGCGGTCGCCGGGCTGCTCGCCGACGAGCATCAGCCGCGCCCCCGCGCGTCCCTCGCCCATCACCGGCCGGGTGGCGTGCGCGTAGAGCTCGCACGCGCGACACCCGTCGATCGCCTCCCGCAGGTTTCTGAGACTCGGCCGCTCGGGTACCGGTGGGGGAGGGTGCTCGTCGAGCCTGCTCACTCGCGCGGGGTACCCCGCGCATGACGCGGGTACGCATCGGCTGCTCGGGCTGGAACTACACCGACTGGCGCGGGCGGCTCTATCCGCGAGGGGTGCCGCAGCGCCGGTGGCTCGAGCTCTACGCCGAGCACTTCGACACCGTCGAGGTGAATGCGACGTTCTACCGGTTGCCGGCGCGCGACATGGTGCGCGGATGGTGCGCGCACACGCCGGAGGGCTTCTGCTTCGCGGTCAAGGCGAGCCGCTACCTCACCCACATCCGGCGGCTGACCGAGGTCGAGGATGGGATGCGGCGGCTCGCCGAACGGCTCGAGCCGCTCGCGTCCGGCGGGCGCCTCGGGCCGATCCTCTGGCAGCTGCCGGAGAGCTTTCCGCGCGACGACGGGCGCCTGGCGGGCCTGCTTGCGGCAACCGAGCACTGGCCGGTCCGGCACACGATCGAGTTTCGCCACCCGAGCTGGTTCGCCGCCCCGGTCCTCCGCGCGCTGCGCGAGCACGACGTCGCGCTCACGATCGGCGACCACCCGGACCGCCCGTTCCAGAGCCTTGAGGCGACGGCCGGTTGGCGCTACGTTCGGCTCCACTACGGCGCCGCAGGAGGCGACGGCCGCTACTCGGAGGACGAGCTCGCCACCTGGGCACGACGGATCGCGCAGTGGCGCCGACGCGCGGACGTCCATGTCTACCTCAACAACGACTGGTGCGGCTACGCGCCGGAGAACGCGCGCTCGCTGGCGCGCCGGTTAGCCGTCGGACCGCCGGGTAGGCCCTAGACATGTCCCTTCCCGGAGACCCCGTTCCACCGCCACCGCCCCCTCCGGCCACGCCGGGACCCGCTCCCGGCCCGGTCCCCGATCCGGCGCCGCCCGCGCCCGATCCGGCGCCGCCGGGGCCGGACCCCGGACCGCCGGGCCCGACGATCCCCGATCCGACGCCGCCCGCGCCGCCGCACCCGCCGGCGCCCGATCCCGAGGGCCGGGCGGGGCTCCTGTCGGCGGCGGCTCGCCTGCTGACCTCGGCCGGCTGAGCGCGATCCGGCGCGTTCAGCTCGGCGCGCGCGGGACGACGAGACAGAGCGGCGAGTACGCCCGGCAGGATTTGAACCTGCGACCTTCCGCTCCGGAGGCGGACGCTCTATCCACTGAGCTACGGGCGCGCGCCGGTCGCGAAGACCGGGTCACGCAGCTTACCGCCATGATCGCGATCATCTCCGATACCCACATGCCGAGGGGCGGGCGACGGCTGCCGGACGCCTGCCGGGAGCGCCTGGCGGCGGCGGAGGCGATCGTGCACGCCGGCGATCTCTGCACGCTCGCGGTTCTCGAGGAGCTGCGGACCCTCGGGCCGCCGGTGACCGCCGTGCACGGCAACGTCGACGATGCCGCGGTGCGGGCGGCGCTGCCCGAGGCGGCGATGCTGAGCCTCGGCGAACGGAGGATCGCGGTCCTTCACGACGCGGGGCCGGCGGCCGGTCGCCTGCCCCGGATGCGGCGCAGGTTCCCGGGGGTCGACGCGGTCGTGTTCGGCCACTCGCACCTGCCGCTGGTCGAGACCGCGCCCGACGGCGCGTTTGCGATCGTCAATCCGGGCAGCCCGACCGAGCGCCGGCGCGCGCCCACCCACACGATGGCGCTCGCCGAGCTCGACGCCGCCGGCGGGCTGCGGTTCGAGATCGTCGCGCTCGACTGACGCGGGGATTCCGCGCCGGCTCGTGGCCCCGGGGCGCCCCGATCACCGCGGCTGGCAGACTCGCACGGCGATGAGCAGCCACGGCGTCGATCTCTCCGTCTTCTTCGCGGGCACCGCGGGCTCGGTGCCGACGGCTCGTCGCGGCCTGCCCGCGCTGCTCGTGCGCCGCGGTGCGGAGCGGATCCTCGTCGACTGCGGGGAGGGGACCCAGCGACAGCTCGTCGCCTCGGTCGGCCTCATGGACCTCACCGACGTGCTCCTCACCCATTTCCACACCGATCACTGGCTCGGGCTGCCGGGGCTGCTGAGCACGTTCAACCTGCGCGGCCGCGACCGGCCGCTGACGATCCACGGCCCGGTCGGCGTCGCGCGGCTGATGGAGCTCGTGCGGCGGATGAGCGGCCGGCCAGGGTTCGAGCTCCGGGTCGCGGAGCTCGAGCCCGGCGATGTGCTCGAGCGCGACGGCTTCCGGATCGCCGCCGTCGCCGGCGACCACCGTGGCCCGGAGCTCGGCTACGTCGTGTTCGAGGACGGGCGCCCAGGCGTGTTCGACCCCGAGGCGGCGCGCGCCGCGGGCCTCACGCCGGGCCCTGACTTCGGGCGCGTGCAGCGCGGGGAGACGGTCGACGGCGTCTCGCCCGCCGACGTCATGGGGCCGCCCCGCCCGGGGCGCAAGCTCGTCATCTCCGGCGACACCCGGCCGACCGACACGATGCGGGTCGCCGCCCACGGCGCCGACGTGCTCGTCCACGAGGCGACGTTCGCCCACGAGGAGCTCGACCGCGCCTGGGAGAACGGCCACTCGACCGCTCGCCAGGCCGCCGAGGTCGCCCGCGACGCCGAGGCGCGGATGCTCGCGCTCACCCACTTCTCCACCCGGCACCCGCTCGGCCTGCTGCGCGACGAGGCCCGCGCCGTCTTCCCCGACACCGTTCTCCCGCGCGACTTCGACACGATCGAGATCCCCTACCCCGAGCGCGGCGCCCCCCGCCTCATCCGCTGGGAGGACCGCGAGCGCGAGCCGCTCCCCGAGTGACGCCGGGGCGGCCCGCCGCCGCGAACGCCCGCCGCCGCCGCGAACGCCCGCCGCGAACGCCCGCCGCCGCCGCGAACGCCCGCCGCGAACGCCCGCCGCCGCCGCGAACGCCCGCCGCGAACGCCCGCCGCCGCCGC
>Ga0209061_1000905_pt1 | contig 59090 bp, 48 predicted proteins | sample Coa_R1_10_FD_187157 | JGI IMG/M metagenome (GOLD analysis project Ga0209061, IMG submission 187157) | Surface soil microbial communities from Centralia Pennsylvania, which are recovering from an underground coalmine fire - Coalmine... | ecosystem: Environmental > Terrestrial > Soil >... | reverse complement strand
CCGCGCATGGATCAGGGTGATCTACCGCTGCTGGGTCGACCGCACCCCCTACGACCCCGCGCACCACGGGGCGATCCTCCGCCTTGGAAAGTCTTTGGCCGCTTGAGGTTGACACAGAGGGTGTCATCGGTCCGGACCGGTCGGTGCCGGCCAGCCGCTGGTGTGCGTCACCACGCCGCGGTGGTCGACCAGCCGGGCCGGCAGGCCGAGCGAGCGCAGCCAGCCGGGCGCCCGATCGCCGTTCACGATCGCCGCGGTCGCGGCCGCGTTGGCGCCCACGCAGCTCGAGGCGACCACCGACACGGTGCGCCACCGGCCAGCTGCGGGGAGGCCGGTCCTCGGGTCGACGATGTGGTGGACCAGCTGCCCCCCGACCCGCCACCGCCGAGCGGCCGTCCCCGAGGTGGCCAGCCCACCGCCGCCCAGCTGCAGGACCTCGGTCGTCCCGTCGGCCGGGGGTTCGCAGCGGTCCTGCACCGCCACCGCGAACCCAGGGTCCTCGGGTCGGCACCGCACCGCCACGTCCCCGCCGAGCGACACCACGACCGAGCATCCGAGCCGCTCGGCCGCCAGCCCGGCGATCCGGTCGGCGGCCCACGCCTTGCCGATCGCCCCGAGGTCGAGGGTGACGCCCGCCGCCACCTGGGCCGTCCGACGTTCGGGGTCCAAGACCACCTGGCGCCAGCCAGGCACCGGGCCGACGGGGGGAAGGGAGCCAGGCGAGCGAGCCGGCACCGAGCCAAAGTCCCGGTCGTAGCCGAGCCGGCACAGCGCAGCGCCGACGGTCGGGTCCAGCGCGCCCCCAGTGGCCTCGGCCATGGCCAGGGTGACCGAGAGCAGCTCGAACAGCTCCGGGCTGACCGGCACCGGGCGACCTCCGGCTCGGCCCACCGCTGCCACCTCCGAGTCTTCCCGAAAACGGCTGGCCAGTCGGTCGACCCGGGCCAGCTCGTCGTCGAGCAACCGGGCGGCCTCGATCAGGCACGCGGGGTCGCCGACGGCGATCTCGGCCAGGGTCCCGAGCGCCCGGGTCCGGTAGCGCAGGACGGGTCGGGGGCGTCGCCCCATGCTCAGCTGGCTCCGCTGGAGACGACCGGCGAAGAGGCGCTGCGCGTCGGCAGGGTGACCGGCGGGGCGATGGCGCCAGACTGGCCCACGCTGCTCCCAGACGAACTGCTCGACGGCGCGGTGGCCGACGGCTGAGCGGACTGGGTCGAGACGGAGCCCACCGACGGGCTCCGGGCGGCGTGGCCGGGGATGGCTCGAGCCACGTAGACCCCCAGCGCCGCCAGCCCGACCGCGGCGGCGGCGAGGGCGCCGCGAGTCAGCCGCCCGACCCGGGCCAGCGCGTCATCCCGCCGCTCGGGGGCGACGGCGTGGGAGCCGAGATGGGCGCGCACCGCCTCACTGGGCACCCTCTCACCGTACGGAGCCCGGCTAAAGAACGGATGAAGGGCACCGCGCTGTGGTCTAAGAAGCAACTAAGAACTTCGACCGCCCTGGTCGCTCGCCCTGTCGCCGCCGGCCCGCCTGTTGCTCCGGCACCGACGGGGACCGCCGGCTGCAAGCCGACGCGGCGGGGGTGCCGCCGTCAACCGGTCGCCCGACCGGTGCCGACGGCCGGGCTGTGCGGGCTGCCGGAGCCGAGCCCGACCGGCGCGCTCGCGGCCCGGCGGTTCGCGCCCCGTCGCCAGGTCACTGCCAGGCGTGCCCCACCGAGCCGGGACCGCCCCACGCTCCAGGTGCCCCGGCTGGCCCGAACCACCGCATCGGCGATCGCGAGGCCGAGGCCGGCCCCTCCGGGCGAGCTGCTGGCCCGGTGGAACCGATCGAAGATGTACGGAACCTCCTCGTCGGGGATCCCCGGACCCGAGTCCTCGACGATGAGGCTGGTCCGGCCAGGGGCCGACCGGACCTCGACCACGACCTGGCCCCCGTGACCAGCGTGGCGGCAGGCGTTGTCCACCAGCACACCGGTCAACCGGTCGACGTCCTCGGCCGGGGCTGCGACCCACGATGGCGAGCGGCCGGTGCTCCGGACCTCGAGGGTGACTCCCCGGGCCTCGCTCACCGAACGGAATCGTTCGGCACAGGCGAGGGCGACCGCGTCCAGCTGGCAGGTCGCCCCTTCGGTCCGGGTGGGTGGGGTGGCATCGCTGCGGGCCAGCCAGAGGAGGTCCTCGACCACCCGGCGGAGGCGACGTCCCTCGGCTGCGATGCGCTCGAGCAACGCCGTGTCGGCAACCGGGTCGCGTCGGGTCCGCAGGGCCAGGTCGACCTCGGCCTCGATGACGGTGAGCGGGGTCCGAAGCTCATGGGAGGCGTCGGCGGTGAACTCGGCCTGGCGCCGCCGGACCAGCTCGAGCGGCGCCGAGGCCCGCCGTCCGACCAGGTAGGAGCCGGCCAGGACCGCCACCAGCAGGATCAGGCCGAAAACGACCGCTGGGACGGCGAACGCCGCCCGAACCCTCGGGACCTCGGCGATGCTCTGGCCGGCCACCAGCCACCGGCCGTCCAACCGCCGGGCGGCGAAGCGGAACGGCGTCGTCCCAACCTCCAGGGTGACCGGCGCGCTGCTCCACTGGTGGGCCGGGAGGCGGGGCGCCCCTGCCGACAGCGCGCTGACCCGTCCAGTGCCGCTCACCGACCACACGAAGCTGGGGGCGTCGTCGACGTCGGTGCTCCCGGCGGAGGCGAGCACCGGACGCACCGGGTTGTGGGCGTGGAGATTGGCCAGGTCGAGATGGGAGAGCCGAGAAGCCAGACGGACGTCCACCTCGTTGGTGAGCCGGTCGGCGACCAGCAGACTGAGCAGCGCCGCGCCGAGGACGTAGACCGCCATCACGAGCACGGTGGTGACCAGGGCCACCCGGGCCGCATGGGAGCGACCGGTCCGCGGCCGCCCGGGGCGGCGCCTCATCGCCCCTCGACGAGCTTGTAGCCGCTGCCGCGCACCGTGACGATCCTCGCGCTCGAACCCCGAAGCTTGGCCCGGAGGCGCCCGACGTGGACATCGATCGTGTTCGAGCCCACGGCGTCGGCCTCGTCGTCCCAGACCTGCAGCGCGATCGTCCGCCGGCTCACCACCGCCGGCGACCGCCGCAGCAGCAGCTCGACGATGGCCGTCTCGGTGGCAGTGAGCGGGACCGGCTCTGCGCCCAAGGTCAGCACCCGGGTGGCCGGGTCGAAGCAGAGGTCGCCACAGGTGATCTCGGGCGCCAGGCGCAGGGCCGGGCGGCGCTGCAACGCGTGGAGGCGGGCCAGAAGCTCGCCGAAGTCGAACGGCTTCACCAGGTAGTCGTCGGAGCCGGCGTTGAGCCCCTCGACTCGGTCGGCTGGGGCGTCCCTGGCCGTCAGCATGAGGATCGGGGTCCGGACCCCAGCGGCGCGAGCCTCAGCGACCGTCTCGAGCCCGCTCTTGCCCGGCATCCGCCAGTCGAGCACCGCCACCTCGTACTCGTAGGTCCGCAGGTGGGCCAGCGCAGCCGCGCCCTCTTCCACCGCGTCCACCGTGTAGCCATGGTCCCGCAAGCCCCGCACCAGCACGCCTCGCAGGGCCGGGTCGTCCTCGGCGACGAGCACTCTCATTCGATGCCGGCATGGTATTGGCCCCCGGCACCGGGGTCAGCGCCCTCGGGCGCCGCTCGGGCACGCGGGTGGGCAGCCAGGTAGGCCGCCCGCAGATGCTCGGTCGAGACCTTGGTGTAGAGCTGGGTGGTGCCGATGGAGGCGTGGCCCAGCAGCTCCTGGACGACCCGGATGTCGGCCCCGTGGGCGAGCATGTGGGTGGCGCAGGAGTGTCGCAGCACGTGCGGGCTGACCGGGCGGGTGATGCCGGCCGCCCGGGCCCGGGCCACGACGACGGCGAAGGCCCCCTGGCGGCTGAGGCGCGACCCGCGGAGGTTCAAAAAGACGGCCTCGGCGTCCTGGCGGCGGGCGAAACGCGCCGGGGCCAGCGCGCCGCGGCCAGCGTCGCACAACCAGTCGTCGAGGGCCTCCTGGCAGCGCGCCCCGATCGGGACGATCCGCTCCTTTGCGCCCTTGCCCAACAGCCGCAGCAGGCCGTCGTCCCGGGCCAGGTCGGCGAGGTCCAAGCCGACCACCTCGGAGATCCGGGCGCCGGTGCCGTAGAGAAGCTCGAGCAGCGCCCTGTCCCGGCGTGCCCGCGGGTCGGGGCCGCTCGCCGCCTCGAGCAGCCGACCGACCTCCGCCTCGGTGAGGGCCTTGGGGAGCCGAGTGCCGACCCGGGTCCCCTCCAGCCCGTCGGTCGGGTCGACCGTGGCCCGCCCCTCGTCGAGGAGGAAGCGGTGGAGCCCTCTCAGGACCGACTGGGCCCGGGCAACCGAGGCCGGGGCATGGCCCCCCTGACGCAACCGGGCCAGGTGGGCTTCCACGTCGATCGCACTCGCCTGGGCCGGGGTCCGTCCCCGCTCGGCCAGGGTCCGCACGTAGGCCACCAGGTCCTGCCGGTAGGCGCGGACCGTGAGCGGTGCCCGGCCGCGCTCGACCACGAGCCAGGACAGGTACTCCTCCAGGTCGCCGGGGAGGCCGTCACTCGGCGCCTCAGGGGCGCGCACCGGACACGATCAGCTGGGCCAGGGCCACGCCGGCCAGGGTGGGGGCATCGATCAGCTCGCCGGCCGCGGCGAGCTCGACCACCCGGTCGAGCGGGACCTGCTCGAGGGTCATCGCCCGCTCTTCGGGTCCCTCCCGGGCGGTCGGGCAGGGTCTGAGCCCGGTCGCCAGGAACACCGTGGTCTCCTGGTTGGTCACGCCGGGCGACACCGGGAGCCGGGCCAGCCGTCGCCACGCCGAGGCCTCCAGCCCCGCTTCCTCGGACAGCTCTCGCTGGGCGGTGGTCAGGGCATCCTCGCCGTCGTGGTCGCAGGTCCCGGCCGGCATCTCGAGCACCGTGGTGCCGAGCGGGGCCCGAAACTGGCGCACCAGGGTCACCAGGCCCTGGTCGTCCACGGCGATCACCCCCACCGCACCGGGGTGCTGGGTGAACTCGCGCTCGAACTCCTCCCCGTCGGGGGCTCGGACCACGACCCGGGCCATCGACAGGCGGCGCCCCTGCCAGAGCACCTCGGTCCGGAGGCGTTCGAACGCCGGGGTGGGTCCCACCGCGGGCTCAGCGCAGGTCGAGCTCGAGCAGGTGCGGCTCGCGCCCCTCGGCCCGCTCCAGCGCCGCCGCCACCAGCTCCCGGAACAAGGGGTGAGCCCGGTCCGGGCGGCTCTTGAACTCCGGGTGCGCCTGGGTGCCGATCCAGAACCGGTGGCCGGGGAGCTCGATGAACTCCACCAGCCGACCGTCAGGCGAGTTGCCCGAGCACACCAGTCCGGCAGCCTCCAGCCGGGCGCGGTACTTGGCGTTCACCTCGTAGCGGTGCCGGTGGCGTTCGGAGACCACCTCGGTCCCGTAGCACGCCGCCACCTGGGACCCGGGGGTGAGCATGGCCGGGTACGCGCCCAGTCGCATCGTCCCCCCGAGGTCGACCACCCGGTACTGCTCGTCCATGAGCGCGATCACCGGATGGGGGGTGGTGGAGTCGAACTCCCAGGAGTTGGCCCGCTCGAGACCGGCCAGGTGTCGAGCCACCTCGATCACCATCACCTGGAGCCCGAGACACAGCCCGAGGCACGGGATGCCATGCTCCCGGGCGTAGCGGGCAGCGGTGATCATGCCCTCGATCCCCCGCTCGCCGAAGCCACCGGGGATCACGATGCCGTCCAGCTCGCGCAGACGGTCGGTGGCCAGCAGGTTGGGCACCTGCTCGGCGTCGATCCAGTCGATGTCCACGGCGGCCGCATGGTGGAAGCCGGCGTGCCGCAGCGCCTCGACCACCGACAGGTAGGCATCGGGGAGGTTGACGTACTTGCCGATGATCCCGATCCGGACTCGGTGGTCGGCTGCTGCCGCCCGGGTGACCATCGACTCCCAGTGCCCGAGGTCGATCGGGTGCTCCTCGGGAGAGATCCCCAGGGTGGCACACACGTAGGCGTCGAGACCCTCTTCGTGGAGGACCAGGGGAATCTCATAAATGCTCGAGGCGTCCACCGCCGAGATCACCGCTTCCACCGGGACATCGCAGAGCAACGAGATCTTGCGCTTCAAGGATTCGGAGATCGGGTGGTCGCTCCGGCAGACGATCGCGTCGGGCTGGATGCCTCGGCTCCGCAGCTCGGTCACCGAGTGCTGGGTGGGCTTGGTCTTCTGCTCGCCCGAGGGCGCGAGGTACGGGACCAAGGTGAGGTGGAGGTAGCAGACGTTCTGGCGGCCGACGTCGCTGCGGAGCTGCCGGATGGCCTCCAGGAACGGGACGATCTCGATGTCGCCGACCGTGCCGCCGATCTCCACGATCACGACGTCGACGTCGTCGTCGGCCAGGCGCCGGACCCGGTTCTTGATCTCGTCGGTGACGTGGGGGATGACCTGGACGGTCTTGCCCAGGTAGTCCCCCCGACGCTCCTTGCTGATCACCGCCGAGTAGATCGACCCGGTCGTTGCGTTCGAGCTCCGGTTGAGGTTGACGTCGATGAAACGCTCGTAGTGACCCAGATCGAGGTCGGTCTCCCCGCCGTCTTCGGTGACAAAGACCTCGCCGTGCTCACCGGGGTTCATGGTCCCTGGGTCGACGTTGATGTAGGGGTCGAGCTTGACCATCGTCACCGCCAGCCCCCGCAGCTTGAGGAGCCGACCGAGCGACGACGCCGTGAGGCCTTTGCCGAGCGAGCTGGACACCCCTCCGGTGACGAAGACGTACTTGGTCACCGGAGGGGTCGGACCTCGACTCGATCGCGCTGGCCATCGGACCAGTGGCGCACCGTCCCACCCTAGTGGACGCCGGCCCAGCCCCTGGTGGACGGCGTGGCGGTTGGCGGCGCTTCAGCCCGGCGCTGGCTGCCGGTCCTGGGCGGCCAGGTCGAGCAGCTCCTCGGCGTGGGCCCGGGCCCGGCGAGAGCCGGGGTGGCCCGAGAGCATCCGGGAGATCTCAGTCACCCGGTCCTCGCCAGTGACCACCTCGGCGGTGGTCGACACCCGGCCGTTGGTCTCGACCTTGCGGACCGAGACATGGCTGGTCGCGAACGCCGCCACCTGGGCCAGGTGCGTCACCACCAAGACCTGGCGCTGGCGGGAGACCTCCGTGAGGGCGCGGGCCAGGGCGAGGGCGGCGCCGCCCCCCACGCCGGCGTCCACCTCGTCGAACACCATGGTCGGCGGGCCACCCGGGGCGACGAGGCGCAGGGCGAGCATGGTCCGGGCGAGCTCGCCCCCCGACGCCGCCCGGGCCAGTGGCCGCAGCGCCTCGCCGGCGTTCGCGGCGAACAGGAAGCTGACCGCGTCCCCGGCGCCGGAAGCCGGGACCTCGACCTCGAGCCGAGCGCCGGGCAGCGCCAGTTCGGCCAGCTGGCGCTCGGTGGCCGCCGCCAGGGCCGGGGCCGCCCGTCGGCGAGCGGTCAGGACCGCACGCTCCGCCTCGGCCAGGTCCCGACGGGCCTGGTCGAGCTCGGCCTCCAGGCTGGTTGCCTCCTGCTCGGCCTGCTCCAGCCGCTCCAGCCGCTCCCGGGCGGCCCGGGCGAACGCCAGCGCGCGCTCACGGTCGCCCCCGTACTTGCGGTAGAGCTCGGCCAGCTGGCGCCGACGGGCCAAGACGGCTTCCAGCGCCGCCGGGTCGTCCTCCCAGGTCTCCACCGCCACCCGCAGCTCCCGAGCCAGGTCGACCACCTCGGCCTGGGCCGCCCGCAGCCGTTCGACCGCACCGGCGAAGGCGTCCCGGCCCTCCAGGGTCGAGGCCGCCCGTCCGAGCAAGTCGACCGCCCCCAGGCTGTCGTCGGCCCCGTCCAAGGCGGCCAGGGCGCCGGCGGCACGCTCTCGATGGGCGGCCAAGTCCGACAGCCGGGCCTGCTCCGCGAGGAGCCAGCGGTCCTCCTCCGGATCGTCGAGGCCGGCCCGGTCCAGCTCACCGAGCTGGTGGGACAGCACGTCCAGCTCCCGGGCCCGGCCGGCCGCATCGCCGCCCAGCTCGGCCAGTCTCCGGCTGAGTGCCGCCACTCGAGCCCGGCTGGCCTCCAACGACCGGGTGTCGACCTGGCCGAACGCATCCAGCGCCCGGCGCTGGGCCGCTGGCCGGAGCAGATCCTGGTGGTCGCCCTGGCCGTGGATGTCGACCAAGGCGCTGGCCCGCTCGAGCACGGTGGCCACGGTGGCCAGACGGCCATCGACCCAGCACCGGGACCGCCCGGTCACCGGCACCGAGCGGGCGAGGATGGTCTCGACCCCGCCCTCAACGAAGCAGGCCTCGACGGTGGCCTCGGTCGCGCCGGTGCGGACCAGCCCGGGGTCGGCCCGGTGGCCGAGCACCAGCTGGAGCGCCTCGACGAGGAGGGTCTTGCCGGCACCGGTCTCACCGGTCAACACGGTCATCCCTGGACCGAGGTTGACCGACAGGTCCTCGATCACCCCGAGCTGGCGAACCCGTAGCTCGACCAGCACCGCGACTACCGGTCGCGCTCGGTGGCCAGGGTGTCGCGCAGCAGGGTGCCGAACCCCGGCCGTGCCGTCGAGACGAACCGCACCGGCGACGCGGCCGTCCGACAGGTGATGGCCGAGCCGGGCGGGATCCGGGCCAGCGCCCGGCCGTCGACAACCACCAGGGCCGGCCGCACCCCCTCGATCGTCACCGTCACCGCCTGGTCGACGTCGAGCACCACGCTGCGGTCGAAGCCCAGGTGCGGGGCGATCGGGGTCACGACCAGCGAGCGCAGGGCCGGCGACAGCACGGGCCCACCGGCCGAGAGGTTGTAGGCAGTGGAGCCGGTGGCCGTCGCGACCAGGATGCCGTCCGCCACGTAGTGCAAGAACGGCTGGGCGTCGATCTGGGTGCCGAGCCGGACCGTATGGCCGGGGTAGGTCCGCTCCACCACCACCTCGTTCAGGGCCAGCCAGCTGCGGACCACGCCTTCGGGCCCGTCAGCCAAGGCCGTGCCCGGGTTGCGCTCGTCCACCGGGACCTGTCCTCCGTCGGTAGTCACGGCCAGGACCGCCCGCTCCTCCAAGACCGCCTCCCCGGCCAGCGCCCCGGCCAGCGCGTGGTGGACCTCGGACGGCTGGACCTGGAGGAGGTAGCCCAGGTGGCCGAAGTTCACCCCGAGCACCGGGACCCCGGCCGCGTGGGCGAGCGGGATCATTCGCAAAAAAGTGCCGTCCCCGCCGAGGCTGGCCGCGAGGTCCACCCCCTCGAGGCTGACCTGGTCCAGGCGGCAGCGGTGCTCGCCCTCTCGGACCCGGTCTGGCGGGTCGAGCAGGAGGCTCCGGACCCGGTGCCCCCCGGCGCTGAGCCACCGGGCCGTCTCCGCTGCCAGCTCGCTGGCGGCGCGGTTGCTCGGATTGACCAGGATCGCGACGGTCGCCACCGGTCAGCCCTCGGCCGCCGCCACCGCGTCGGCCAGCCACCGATCGACGGTCAGCGGCGGGGTCGGCGGCGCACCGGCCACCGCGTGGAGAAAGAACTCGGCGTTGCCGGCCGCGCCGCGCAGGGGCGAGGTCATTGCCCCCATGATGCCGGCTCCGGCGGACTGGAGGGCCGAAGCCACCTCGTCGAGTGCGGCTCGCCACAACGACGGGTCGGTGATCACCCCCCGGCCCCGAGTCGCCGCCGCCCGGCCCACCTCGAACTGGGGCTTGACCAGCACGACCAGGTCCCCGCCGTCCTCGAGCAGCTCCACCAGCGTCCGGGCCACGGTGCGCAGGGAGATGAAGGCCAGGTCGGCGGTGAGCACGCCGACCTGTCCCCCGGCACCGAGCTCCTCGACGGTGAGCGTCCGGAGGTTGCGGCCCTCGAGCACGACCACCCGTTGATCGGCTCGGAGCTTGGGGTGGAGCTGCCCTCGCCCGACGTCGACCGCCAGGACCCGACCTGCCCCCCGCTGGAGCAGACAGTCGACGAAGCCTCCGGTGGAGGCCCCGGCGTCGAGGGCTCGGGCGCCGTCGACCGAGACTCCGAAGCGATCGAGGGCCGCGTCCAGCTTCTCCCCCCCGCGCGACACGAAGCGAGGGGGTGGACCGAGAACCGACAGCGGTTCGGACGGCGCGACGAGCCGGGAAGGCCGTTCGACCGGGGCCCCACCGACCAGCACCCGTCCATCGGCCACCGCCTCGAGGGCCTGGGCGCGAGAGCGAGCCAGCCCTCGGCGGACCAGCTCCGCGTCGAGCCGTCGGCGGGCCGGGGTCAGGGGCGCTCCGGCGCCGGGCCGGCGTGGCCGTGCCGGTGGCGCTTCTTGGACTTGCCGCCTTTGGCCGAACCCTTGGCCGACCCCGAGCGCCCGGCCTTCGCCTTGGCCTTCGCCTTGGCATGGCGCTTTTCGGACGTTGGTCCCCGTCGCCCCTCGGCCTCCGCTGGCTCGGCGGCCCGGGTCCCGGTTGCTGCGACCTCGGCGCGAGGCTGCGCACCCTGTGGGCGGTGCCCAGCCTCATCGCGGCGGGCCAGCACCACCCCATCAAGCAGGTCGAGGAGCGCCTCAACGGAGCCCGACTCGCGGGCCACCCGCTCGAGCAGTCCGTCGCGGACCGCCTCGGCCAGCTGCTGGCCCAGTCGGCGACCGGCCCGACCGAGCTCGTCGAGGTCTTGGAGGGCACGCTGGCGGGCCTCAGGCTCGTCGTCCATGAGCCCCCTGGCGATCTCGTTGGCCCGGGTGAGCGTCGCCTGCCCGACCGCCGCGCCGACGTCAAGGAGGCGGCGCCAACTCTCGTTGGAGGTCACGGCCCAACCGTAGTGCCCGCCGACTCCCCCGGGGTTGAGGAGGTGCCGTGGGTTGCCTGCTCGACCAGCTCGAACAGGTCGGTGGCGACCACGTCGGCCGGGGGATCGGGCTCCTCCCCAGGCCCAGTGACCCCCGACAGCACCAAGGCGAAGGGCGCGCCCAGGGCCCGGGCGAGCAGGCCGTCGGTCGACGGGCGGTCACCCACCACCGCGGTCACCTCCGGGTGGCGAGCGGCGATCAGCTCGATGACCGGCCGATGAGGCTTGCCGGCGACCTCGGCCCGTCGGCCCGAGGCGGTCTCCACCGCCGCCAACAACGCGCCGGCGCCGGGCAGCAGGCCCTCGGGGGTCGGGTGGGTGGGGTCCTCGTTGGTCCCGATGAGCCGCCCACCCTGGCGGACCGCGGTGGCCGCCTGGGCCAAGCGGTCGAAGGTGAACTGGCGCGTCCATCCCACCACCACCGCGTCAGCCGGACCGTCCTCCACCACCACCGCACCGCGGGCCTCCAGTGCTTCCCGGGCGCCGCCGTCGGCCAGGGCGAGCACTCGCTCGCCTGGCTGGATCAACGATGCCGCCGCCTGGGCCGAGGTCACCAGGTCCTCGGGCGGTGCCTCGATGCCGGCAGCTCGCATCCGAGCCAGCAGCTGCTCGAGGGTCGGCGCCGAGTTGTTGGTTGCGAAGACCACCCGGACCCCGTGGGCGCGCAGCGCGGCGATCGCCATGCCCACTCGCTCGATTGGCTGGCCGGCCAGCCAGACCACCCCGTCCAGGTCGACCAGCCAGGTCCCCCGCAGCGGTGGGGTCCGGGGACCGGGCACCGTGCTCACTCGCCCCACCTTGGTCGCTCCCTGCCGGTGCGTCCAGCCGGCGACTAGGTTCAGGCGGCGGTGACGGGCAACCACAGTGCCGGCCGCTCGGTGGCGGGGAGGGGCGCCCCGCCAGCCAGCACCGGGAGCCTTCGCTGAGCTCGCCGCCTGCACCCAACGCCGACCAGCGGCGACGGTGGAACGACCCAGGCTGGGTCGAGGCGTGGCTGGAGCGTGACGCGATCCCCGGGGCCACCACCGACGCCCTCGTGGACCGCATGGCGCTTGTCCCGGGCGAGCGAGTGCTCGACGTGGGCTGTGGTGCCGGCGGGCTGCTCCTCGCCGCCGCTCGTGCGGTCGGACCCGGTGGCCGGGCGGTCGGGCTCGACCTGTCCCGACCACTGATCGAGGTGGCCCGGGGCCGGCTCGAGGCGGCTGGGCTGCGCCAGGTCGACCTCGTGGTCGGCGACGCCCAGGTCGACCGGGCCCCGGGCGGGCCGTTCGACGTGGTCGCCAGCCAGTTCGGCGTGATGTTCTTCGACGACCCGGTGGCAGCCTTCGCCAACCTGGCCCAGCAGGTCGTGCCGGGTGGGCGCCTGGTCTTCTCGTGCTGGCAGGCGGCGGAGGCCAACCCGTGGTGGGTGGGCGGGGTGCTGGCCCGGTACCGGGTCGAGGCCCCGCCGGCGTCGATCGCGGCCGGCCTGTTCTCCTTGGCCGACCCGGACCGCACCGCGGGGATGCTTCGCGCGGCCGGCTGGGCCGAGGTGGCGCACTTCCCGGAGCGCCGCTGGGCGGTCCTGCCGAAGGCGGCGCTGCTCCCGCTCGATGACCAGAGCCTGGCTGGGGTGCCAGCGGCGGACCGCCCAGCGGCGGTGGCCGAGACGGCCACCCACCTCGAGCCGTTCTGGCTCGGCGCCGCCTACCGCGTCCCGCTGGCCTTCCAGGTGTTCACCGCCCGGCGGCCCTGAGGACCGGTCGCTCGGCCGGCGATCCCCCGCTCAGCCGATGACCGCCAGGTAGGCTCCCTTCACCAGGGCAAACAGGCGGCCGTCGTTGGGCGTTCCGGCGACGGGCTCGCCCTCGGGCGCCGGCCCGCTCTGGACCGTAACCATGGGACCTGGTGGAGGAACACCGAACCTCCCCGAGGAGGCGGAGCCTCGGCTGCAGCGAGTGGGCGAGGGCGAGCGAACGGACTTGGCGCGTCCGAACCCCGGGTCGCTGCGGCGCAGCCGGGAACGGTCCGACCTGGTGGCCGGGTTCGCTGGCGGCCTGGTTGCCCGCAACCGCGAGCTTGCGCACCTCGACCACATCTTGTGGAAGGCGCGCGCTGGGGCGTCGAGCGCGGTCGTGCTCCGAGGGGAGCCAGGGGTGGGCAAGAGCGCGCTCATCGAGGCCGGCGTGGCCCGGGCGAGCGACTTCTATGTGGTCCGGCTGCGCGGCAACGCGCTGCGGGACCGGAACGCATTGCCGCCGGAGTGGCCCCAGCCGGTCGTCGAGCTGCTCAACCAGACGCCGGCGGCGCTGACGGGGCAGCCGGGCACGCCGCTCTCCGACCTCACTCCGGCCCAGCTCGCGACCGGGGTGCAGGCCGCTGCCCGGGCAGTCCGAGCCCTGTTCAACGACGCACAGCTCCCCTTGCTGGTCGCGGTGGACGACTGCCACCTGCTGCCCGCGTGGTTCCCGAGCGTGATGAGCGAGGCCGTGGTCACCGAGCTGAGCGAGCTGCCGGTCGCTCTGGTGCTGGCGTGGCGGGACACCCCCCACGTCGCGTCACCCGAGTTGGCGGTCCCGGTCCCTGAGCACCGCCTGGAAGGGCTGACCCTCCCCCAGGCAACCACCCTGCTCACCCAGCAGTTCGGCGAGCTCCCGGTCGAGGGGGTCATGGCGGCACTCCTGTCGGCGACCGGCGGCAACCCCAGCGCGTTGATCGACATCTGCCACCGGCTCGGCGAGGAGCATCTCCAGGGCTGGCGGCCGCTCCCCGAACCCCTGCCGCTGGGCCAGGCCCTGGCCAGCGCATTCGGCCAGCGTCTGCTGGCGCTGGCCGAGGACATCCAGTTCGCCTTGGCCACCGCGTCGGCCGGCCGCTTGCCGGTGAGCGTGCTCGAGGCGGCCCTCGAGGACCTCGGCCTCAGCATCGAGCTCCTGCGACCGGCCCAGAAGGCCGGCATCGTGGCGCTGCGAGGGGAACGGCTGGACTTCGCCCACCCCTTGGTCAGGGCGAGCGCGTTCTGGTTGGCCCCCAAGGACCTTCGGCTCCGGGCGCACGCGGCGATCTCCCGGGCGTACTCGGCCCGGGGCCAGGTCGAAAAGAGTGCCTTCCACGCCTCCCAGCACACGGTCCGCCGGGACGAGACGGTGGCCCGGCTGTTCACCCAGAGCGCCCGGATCGCCCTCGACCGAGGGGACTCGATCGCGGCCGCCCACCACGAGGAGATGGCCGCCGACTATGGGCCGACCGACGACGCCAGCGCCCGGCACCTGTGTCGGGCCGCGTCGCTGTGGATGAGCGTCGGCGAGGTCGCTCGCGCCGGCGTGTGCCTGGAGCGAGCAGCGGACTTCTCGGTCTCCGACAAGGTGGCCTGCGAGATCGCCTACCAACGGGCCCGCCGCCAGTTGGCGGCCGAGGTCTCGGTCGAGGTCTCCTCGGAACTGCGGGCCGCCGCCGCCCGCAGCGAGACCGACGCGCCCCACCGGGCTGTCCTCATGCTCGTCGACGCGGTCGCCTGCCAGATCCTGCGAGGCACGAGCGACGACTCGGCCGCGGTGGCCGAGCGAGCGGTCAGGGTGGCCCGCTCGGTGAGCAGCCACGCCGAGGCCCTGGCAGTCGCGGCCCTGGGGGCGGCCCAGATCTTCGAGGGCGGGGCCCCTGGCCGGGAGGTCGACCTGGTGGCGTTGAGCTCGCTGCTCATCGGCCAGACCCAGGAGTTCGCGGCCTCCCCCCAGCTGGCCCTGGTGGTCGGGAGCAGCCTGATCCACCAAGGCCAGCTGGACCAGGCACTGCGCTGGGCGCAGTGGATCGAGGACTGCGCCGACACCGTCGGCGACCGAGCCCTGGTGGCGGTGCCCGCGATCCTCCGAGCCACGGTCTCGCTGGAACGAGGCGAGCTAGCCGAGGCGGCCCGGGATGCCGGCGGCGCGGCGGAGCTCGCGGCGCGCTGCGAGCAGCACACCCTGGCGGCGCAGGCCTATGGCGTGCAGGCCGAGGCCGACGCCGGCTACGGCTCCTACGACGCGGCCTTCGAGACCGCGGCCCGGCTGTTCGGCCTGAGCGGCGAAGTCGGTCGGGGCCCGCGGGTGCGCACGCTCACCATGCTCGCCAACCTGGAGCTCCAGCGGGGTCGCCCGTCCTCGGCGTTCGCCTGGCTCGGAGCGGCTGAGGACGACGCCGTCCCGACGGTGGGCGCCAGCGCGGCGGCGCCGGGCCACGACTCGGTGCGGGCCGTCCTCGCCCCGGCGGCCGCCGAGATCCTCCTGCTGGGCCGGCGCCGCCGTGAGGCGGCGCCGTTGGTCGCGGTGGTCGCGGCGGCTCGCAAGGCGGCGGCGGTGCCACCGGGCTGGCTGGAGTGGGTGAGCGGGATCGCGGCCGACGATCTGGCCGACGCGGTCGACCTGCTGGCCGGGGCGCGCGAGCTCCTGGCCGGTCGGCCGCTGTTGGCCGCCCGGGTCGAGCTGGCCTGGGGCGTCCGGTTGGCCGAAGCCGGGCAGCCTCAGGCGGCGGAGCAGCACCTGCACGCAGCCCTCTCGACCCTCGAACCGCTCGGCGCCCAGGGTTGGGCGGCCCTGGCCCGCCGGGAGCTCGCCCTGGTCCCGGCAGCCGACCAGCGCCGCGAGCCGGCACCGTCCTTGACCCCCTCCCCGATCGGTTCGCCGATGGTGGTGACCAGCCCGGCCACCAAGGTGGAGCACCCGGCCTGGGAGATCACCCTGCTGGGATCGTTCTCGGTCCGACGGCTGGGCGAGCCGGTGTCGCTGCCGCTGTCGCTCGCCGCCCAGGGGCTCAAGATCGTCGCGCTGCACGAAAAGATCCCCGTCGAAGAGCTGGTCGAGCTCCTCTGGCCAGATGCCGCCCCGGGGGTCGGCACTCGACGGTTGCGCAACGTGCTGTGGCGGGTGCGAGCGGCCAGCGGCGAGCTGCTCGAGCGGGACGACAACTTCATCCGCCTCGCGCCCGACGCGGTGACCGACGTCGCACAGTTCCGCCAGCTGGCCGAGCGCGCCATCCGCCGTGACACCCCGCCCGAGGAGGCGGCGCAGCTGGCTCGCGAGGCGCTCACCTTGTACCGAGGCGAGCTGCTGCCCGGCGACCGCTACGCCGACTGGGCGGCCGGCTACCGAGAGTCCTTCGCCCGCCTCCACATCCAACTGCTCGACCTGCTCTTGGAGGAGGCCCTGGCTGCGCAGCACCACCAGGAAGCCCTGGCCCTGCTGGATCGGCTCATCGATGCCGACCCCTACGAGGAGCACCACTACTTGCGGGCGGCCGAGCTGCTCGCCCGGTCGGGCAACCGCCGGCGGGCCCTCGCCATGCTCGAGCGAGCCGAGCGGATGCTGGCCGACCTCGGGGTGGCCCCGTCTCGAGCGGTGCGCGCGGCTCGGGACGCGCTCAGCCCCGACGGCCCCTGATCCAGCCCCGCCACCTCTGGGCGGTGGCTCAGTGGGCCAGCTGCGAGAGCGCCGCCACCACCACCCGAGCGAAGAGCGCCGCACCGGCCGCGCTGAGGTGGACCCCGTCGGCCAGACGGACCTGCACCGGCCGGCCGTGGCGGCCCGGCAGGAACTCGCGGTAGTGGCCGGTGCCACCACTCAAGGCCGGGGTCACGTCGATGAGCGGCGGCGGCGACGAGGAGCCGGGCCGGTGCAGGTGCTGGTAGATGCGGTCGAGGTGGACAATGCCGGCCTCCGCGGCCCGGGGAGCGACCGGGGGCCCGATCACCCAGTAGACCGTCGCGCCCCGTGAGGCCAGGATGTCCTCGAGCCGCTGGGCGGCCGCGGCCCAACGGGAATAGAACGCCGCCGAGTAGACGCGGACCCCAGGGATCGATCCATAGACGCCGTAGTTGCCCACGTACTCGACGACCGCCGCCGCTGGCCGCTCGGTCCGCACCAGGCGGGCGGCGATCCCCAGCCAGTCGATCCGGGTGTCGAGCAGTCCGGCACCCGGGTACGCAGCCGAGGCGTCGACCCGGTCACCGAGCCGGGCGAGGCGGTGGGCGATGTCGGTTGACGCTTGGGCCAGCAGCGAGTCCCCCATCAGCACCACCCGCCGCGTCGACCCCGATGCCCGAGGCAGGGCGGCACCGGCACCGCCCCCGGACAGCGCCACCACGACCGTCACGGCCGCGGCCAGCAGCCGCCGCCGTGACCTGCCGGCACGGCCGGACGGCGGTCCGGAGGCCACCTCAGCCGAGGCCGGTCCCACCGTTACTCACCGGGCTGCGTCCCCCCCGCCGCCGCGCAACAGCCGACCCGGGGTGCGGGCCAGGATCCGGATGTCCGTGGCGAAGGACCAGCTGGTGACGTACTGGCAGTCCAGTCGGCACAGCTCGTCCAGGCGCAGGTCGTGCTGGCCGCAGACCTGCCAGAGCCCGGTCATCCCGGGGCGGATGTCAAAGCGCCGCTCCACCCACGGAGGCAGCGCCGTGCACTCCTCGGGCACGAAGGGGCGGGGCCCGACCAGGGACATCTCCCCCCGCAGGACATTGACCAGCTGCGGCAGCTCGTCGATCCCGAAGCGCCGCAGCACCCGACCGACCGTGGTCACCCGGCGGTCGACCTCCGGCCGCTCGGTCAGGGGACGGGGGCCGTGGCAGGGCGGCCCCGGCACCTCCGAAGGGTCTGGCTCGCGCATGGTCCGCAGCTTGAGGATCTCGAAGGGTCGGCGGCCCCGACCGATCCGCCCCTGGCGGAAGAGCACCGGCCCCGGCGAGGTCGCCTTGATCGCGACCAGCGCGACCAGCAGCACCGGCGCCAGCACGAGCAGGCCGGCGGCCGCCCCGAACAGGTCGAAGGCCCGTTTGGCCAGCCGGCCGGCCCGTCCCGGCCCTCCGCCGTCGAGGCTGATGACAGCCAGGCCGTCGAGATCCTCCAGGGTCGCCTGCCACCCGGTGAGCTCGAAGTAGCGGGGCACGACGTCGACCGCGACCGAGCCGAGCAGCGAGCGGAGGATGTCGGTGGCACGCGCCGGGTGCGAGCGGCTGAACGCCACCACCACCCGGTCGACCTGGTGGCTCCGGCAGAGCCGGGGCAGGTCGTCCAGGCTCCCGAGGACCGGGTGCCCAGGGACCGGATCGTCGTCGACGAAGCCCACCAGCTCGACGTGGCGTGAGCGCGAGAGCCGGGCCCCGACGTCGGCCGCGATCGTCCCGGTCCCGACCACCACCACCCGCGCTGGGCGCAACGTGCTGTGCCCCCGGATCCCGGTGACCGCGGCCCGAGCCAACGGGAGCGCGACCGCGCAGCCCCCGAACGCCACCGCGACCGGGCCTGGCGCCAGTGGGCCGTGCAGCAGCCGGGGGACCAGCGCGCCCAGCGCGAAGGTGACCAGCGCGCCGGTCGCGACCGACGCCTCCAGCAACGTGAGGTCGTCGGCCGGCTTCGGCCCGATGTGGCGGCGCGATCGGGGGTAAAGCCGTTTGCTCAGCGCACCGACGGCCAGTGCGGCGAAGCAGATCACCACGAACACCACGTTGTCGGCGATCGAGCCGCCGAGCGAGCTGACCCTGGGCACCAGGTTGCTCGTGAGCGACAGGACCACGAGCGCGCTCACCCCGTCGCTCAGCGCCAGCCAAGCCCAGCCACCCGGGGGAGCCGGGCGGTCGAACGCGGCCGCGGGCGCGCCGGCAGTGACCGCCAGGGAGCCCGAACCGGGTATCTCCCGGGGGATGGTCCGGGTGCTCACGAGGACCGCCTCGGCTCGCCCAAGACCGTGCAGTCCACGGTCTTGAGGACAAACGCCAGGAGCTCGTCCAAGGAGCGCACGGCGAAGCGCTGGCCGGTGGCCACCGCCTCCACCTCGCCCCGGAACCGACCGTCGCGCAGCCCCTCGGGCCGCACCCTCAGCACATAGGAGACGAACACGCCCCGAACCGTACGGAGCGCCTGTCCACTGACCGTCCCCTGAGCTGGGCGGCAAGGCGTCCCACCAGCGGGACACTCGAAAGACGCTCGTGGGACCGGCCCCTCGTAGTCTGCCCCCATGGCTACTGCCGAGGACCGGACGATCGAGCCCGTCCGCCTTGCCCGCGACTTGTGCATGGGCATGGGGGCCTTCGTGGTCTCGACCGCAGGGGAGGTGCGCTTCGAGCTGGCCGAGCCCGGCCCGCACGGCATCGGCGAGCGGGTGGTCGCCCTGGCGCGCTCGTGCCTCGAGCGACCCGGCGCTCAGGGGAACGAGCCGTTCTGGAACGCCGAAGTCCTCGGCGAGGACGAATCGGCCGACGACTCCCTTGCCTGCGTGGCGGTTCCGATCCGGACTGGGGCGCAACTTCTGGGCCTGCTCGGCGTGGTCGACACCTGGCTGCCCGAGCTCGACGAGGAGCAGCGCCTGGGGCTGGTCCGCCTCAGCCAGGTCCTGGGCCAACAGGTTGCTGGCGGCGAAGCCGTCCTGTCGGGCCCCGGCTACTACCGCCCCGGCGACACGGTCGAGGTCGAGGAGCACCCCACCGACGGGGCCGGGATCGCGGTGGTCGACGAGTCGACCGACACCGAGTCGACCGAGCAACCGCCGACCGAGCGCCCGGTCGAACCGACAGGCCCGCCCGAGCTCTTGGACGAGGTCATCGAGAGCCTCCCGGACGGCCTGGTCGTCACCCGGGAAGATGGGACGATCGTCTTCGCCAACGCCGCGGTCGGAGACCTGAGCGGTCTGCTGCCTGAGGAGATCCTGGGCAAGGACATCGCCGAGATCCTGCACTCCCCCGACCCCGGCTCCGACACCGCGGCATCGCTGCTCGACGCCCCGTTCCCCGGCCGCCGGCTCGAACTCGACCACGTCGATGGCGAGTCGCTGGCGGTTCAGGTGAGCGGGACCCGGTTCCACAGCCAGATCGTCGGCGAGTGCCACGTGGCCATGCTCCGCGAGGCGTTGGCTGTCCGCGGGGTGTCCTCCAGCACGACGCTGCAGGTCCTGCTGGACGCGCTCGACGAGGGGATCGTGGTGTGCGACGCTGACGGCATCGTCCTGGTGGCGAACCGGGAGGCCCGCACCCTGCAGGGTCTGCCGGCTGACGAGGATCTGGTCGGCCGCTCCTTCCCCTACTCCCCGGCCCTGTGCAGCTCGGACGGCTCGCCGCTGACCGAGGCCCACCACCCCATGAGCCGGGCCCTCAACGGCACGGTGGTCCGCTCCGAGCAGCTCCAGCTGGCCGGGGAGGAGCGCCGCCACCTGGTCGCCTCGGCCAAGCCGTTCGAGCTCGAGGACGGTTCGACTGGAGCACTGCTGGTCCTGCGGGACGTCACCTCGCAACTGGAGGAGGAGGCCTGGCTCATGCACCTCGCCCTCCACGACCCGCTCACCGGCCTGGCCAACCGCTATCTGCTCCTCGACTACCTGCGCCGCACCCTGCTGCAGTTCCGGACCCGCGGCGGGTCGATCGCGCTGGTGTTCTTGGACCTGGACGATTTCAAGGCGATCAACGACCGCTTCGGCCACGACGTCGGCGACGAGGTCCTCGTCGCAGTGGGGCGCCGGATCCAAGGGGCGGTGCGCTCCAGCGACATCGTGGCCCGCCTGGGCGGCGACGAGTTCGTGGTGGCCCATGCCGCGTCCGACGATCCCGGCGAGATCGAGCTCGTGATCTCGAGGATCCGCAAGACCCTCACCGCCCCCTACCAGGTGCGTGGCCAGACCCTGGCGGTCAGCGCGTCGATCGGGTGGGTGGCAGCCGACCCGCGGCACGAGGACCCGGCGACCCTGCTGGTGCGAGCCGACCGAGAGATGTACCGGCGCAAGAGCGAGCGCCGCCGACAGGCCGAGGCTGGTCCGTCATGATCTTCCCGAGCGTTCCCGCCGAGGGCGAACTCCCGGTCGACCAGGCCCGCCAGATCGGCCGACAGCTCGCCGCGCACCCACTGGTGGCCGCCCGGCCCGGTGACGCCCGCCCCCCGCTGGCCGAGGTCCTGGCCGACACCCGCCCCCTGCTCAGCACCTACGGCATCGTCTTGGAGGTCGTCCGCAGCCGACCGGGCTGCGTGGTGGTGCGATCGACCGCCGCGGGATCGCTCGGTCGGCGCGCCGCCTGTGAGCTGGTGAAGGCGATGCTGTGCGACGTGGCCGAGGAGGTCTGCGCGGTGCGGGCCGCCCTGGTCGAGAACACCTGCGCCCAACGAGGCGCGCCGGCCTGCGTCTATTCGGTGGTGTGGGAGGACGGGAGCGTCGCCAACGGGTCGCCGCCGCGGCGGCCGCCAGGACCCGAGACCCTGCTCGACGCCGAGCTCGAGCTTGGCGCGTTCGAGCCCCCGATCCCGCCGCTCCCCGAGTGGGACGGGACGGTCCCCGACCCGAGGCCACCCTCGCCGTCGGCGAACGAGCCGTCCGGCCGGCCGGCGTCGCCCGATGCCGTCCGGTCGGTCGAGGCGCCCCCGCTGCGGACCGCGACCACCTCGACCACGCACCACTTCCAGCCGGCAACCGCCAGCGCTTCGGTGAGCCCGCACCCGGCTCCGCCAGGCGAGCCCGAGCCCCCGGCCCGGCCCGAGCCCCCGGCCCGGCCCGAGCCCCCGGCCGAGGACTCCCCGGCCACGGCGGTCGGCCCCGGCCCTCGGCGTCGGGTTCTGCGACCCCTGCTGCGTCGGAGCTGGCTGATGGCCCTGGCCGTGGTGGCCGGGGTCGGCGGCGGCTGGTTCGCCGGTCGCCACGCCACCACGTCGTACGTCGCGCAGGCGACCGTGGTGGTGCGCTCGGGCTCCGGGGTCAACGGCCCCGGGAGCGCCAACGACGCGATGGCCCTGGCCACCACCTACGCCGCGTTGATCCCCAAGGACCAGTCGATCCTGTCGGTGGCGGCCAGGACCCTGCGCACCTCGCCGGCCGCGATCGGCCATGGCCTCAGCGTCTCGGTGGAGAACGGCACCTCGATCGTCGTCATCGACTACTCGGCTCCCACCGCCCGTCAGGCGCTGGCCGGCGTCCGGGCAGTGGCCGGCGCCGTGGCCTCGACCCGCCCGGTGAGCTCGGCGATCGGCCCCGGTTCGGTGGCCGTGGTGAACGAGCCGTCCAGCGCCCACCGCCAGGGGACCATCCACCGCTACGGGGCCGTCCTCGGTGGGCTGGTGGGCCTCCTGGTCGGGGTGGTCCTGGCGGTCGCCGCCGAGCGCGCCGACCCGAGGATCGATGATCCGGCCACCCTGGCCGGCGCGACCGGGTGCCGCGCCGCCGCCGTCCCCGATGGGATCTCCCACGCCGAGCTGGCTCGGGTCCTCGCCGATGCCGGAAGGGACGTCGGCCACCTGACCGTGGTGCCGCTCGCGATCTCCGACACCAACCCGACCATGGACCTCGCCCGTCAGCTGCGCCCCTGGTGGCCGGCGGATGGCCCGGCCGTCCAGATCAGCCCGGCCTTCTCCTCGGGGGTGGTCGAGCTGGCTCGGGGCTCTGGCCCGACCGTGGTCGTCTCACACCCGGGGAGCCGCCTGCGGGAGGCACGGGTGGCGGCACAGCGGCTTCGGACCATCGGCCGGGCCCCGGCATGGGCGATCCTGGTCAGTCGGCGTCGAGCCGGAGCCGCCCACCGTGTCGTCTGATTCGGCTGCCGCGACCGTCCCTTCGGCACCCTTCCTGGCCGCACCGAACAGCACGGCCTGGTTCGACACCCGGCCGCGTCCGGTGCTGCTCGGACTGGGCGCGCTGGGGCTGGCCTTCGCCTTGGGGGTCGTGGGCGTGCACAAGCTCACCTGGGCGGTGGCCGGGGTGGTCGGTGTCGTCCTGGTGGTCGCGGTCCTGCTCCGCCCGGTGATCGGAGGGCTGGTGCTGGTGGGCGCGGTCCCAGTGCTCTCCGGGCTCGCCCCGGGCGTCCCGGTGCCCCACCTCAGGGCCTCCGAACTCCTGGTCGGGCTGGTGGGGGTCACGGTCATCGCCTCGGCTCGCCGGGCCGACGCCGTCGCGTGGTCAAAAGTGGACTGGCTGCTGCTTGCCTACGGCGTCGGCTGGGCCCTCTTCGGGGTGATCGGCGTCGTCAGCCTCCACCAGCACTTGAGCATCGACCAGTGGGGGACCACGATCGGTCAGCTCCAGTTCTTCCTCCTCTATCGGGCGGTGCGGATCGCGCTGCGCAGCGCGGCGGAGCGCCGGCTCGCGACCAAGGTGCTGCTGGCGGCAGCGGTCCCGGTCTCCCTGCTGGCGTTCTTCCAGGAGCTCCACGTGGGGGTGGTGACCCGCTTCCTCAACACGATCACCGGCGGACTGGCCGCCGAGATGGCCGCGTCGATCGAGACCGGCAACAGCCTGCGGGCCACCGGCCCGTTCAACAACTGGGCCGCGCTGGCCGGGTACCTGGTGCCCATCCTGTTCGTCCTGGGTGCGCTGGCCTTCGGGGGCCAGCTCGGGCGGCACCGGCGGACTGCCGTCGCGCTGGGGCTGTGCGTGCTGGTTGGCCTGCTCGTGACCATCGAGATCTCGGCCATGGCCATGGTCCTGCTCGGCGCGGTCGTCCTGGCCCGCCAGTACGGGGTGGGCCGCCGGGTGGTCCGGGCGGCGGCGGCCATCGTGGTGGTCGGTGCCCTGGGCGCGGCCCCGTTCATCGCGCCGCGCTTCGCCGCCGAGTTCTCGCCGTCGGCCGGCTCGTCCCGGCCCGCCGGGGTCCCCCAGACCCTGGCCTTCCGGTGGGACGTCTGGGGCGGTCAGTACCTGCCGGCGATCGAGCAGCGACCCCTCACCGGCTACGGCTCCCTGCTGCCACCCTCCATTACCTGGGTCTACCCCGAGTCCCAGTACGTCTCCTACTTGATCGAGGGCGGCCTGCCCATGCTCGCCCTGTTCGGCGCGCTGGCCTGGGCGATCCTGGAGGAGTCCCGGGCCGCCGCCGCCAGCGCCGACCCCTTCGAGCGCGCCCTGGGACGAGCCGCGGTGATGGCGGTCGTGGCCATGTTGGTCATGAACTTCATCTGGCCGTTCCTGAGCAACGGAGGGATGCCCCAGGTGCTGTGGTGCCTGCTCGCGCTGGCCGTGCCCCGGCGGAGCCCGGCGGCCGGCGTCACACCCGGGATCCGCCAGCTCGAAGGAGCGCTGCGGTGATCCGACACCTCCCGAGCTGGACCGCCGGCAGCCGGCTGGCTCGAGCCCTGCGCCCCCGCCGCCTGGCCACCACGGCCGCCCTGCTGGCCGCCGCTGCCCTCGCGCTGTGGCTGCTGGTCCGGGTGGTGGCGGACGCGACCGTCCACTCGACGACGCCGACTCACGCCGCCTCCCCCACCGCCCACGCCCCAACGGTTGGCCGACGCGCTGGCGTCGCGCACCGCCGGCTGGTCGCACCCCGGCCCCCCGTCCCCTTGGGCGTCTACGCCGGCCCGGGTTCGGTGGCGACCGCCGACGCCTTCGGCGCCGCCGCCGGGGCACCGGTCCCCTACGCCTTCGACTACCTGGACGGGACGTCGTGGCAGACCATCGACGACCCCCGCTGGTTCCTCGAGCGCTGGGACGGGAGCGGCTTCAAGATGATCTGGGGTGTCCCGATGCTCCCGTCCACCGGAGGGGCCACCATGGCCGCCGGGGCGGCCGGACTCTACGACGGCTACTTCAGCACGCTGGCCCAGGTGTTGGTGGCCAACGGCCAGGCCAACTCGCTGATCGCGCTGGGCTGGGACCCCAACGACGCGTCGGTGCCGTGGGCCGCGACCAGCGCGCAGGCGGCCCGCCTGTACGTCGCGTACTGGCGCCAGGTCGTCACCACCATGCGGTCGGTGGCCGGCCAGCAGTTCCTCTTCGTGTGGGACGACGCCGCCGGCTCCGGGGTCGCTCCGGACACGCTCTACCCCGGCGACACCTACGTCGATCTGGTGGCGACCGACGCCTTCGACGTGGGCCTCGGGCTGGCCAATCCCAGCTGGAGCGAGCTGGCCTCGGCCGCCTACGGCCCAGACTGGTTCGCGGCATTCGCCGCCCAGCACCACAAGCCGTTCATGATCGCCAAGTGGGGCGTGGTCCCGACCGCGGCCTCGGGCGGCGGCGACGATCCGACCTTCGTGCGCCAGTTCCTGGCATGGGCTGCGCAGGAGGGCGTGGTCATGGCGGTGGCCTGGGACGACGGGAGCTGGGCACTCGCCGGCGGCTCGTTCCCCCGGTCAGCGCAGATGCTCCGCACCGCCGAGGCGGACGCCCCAGCGCCCTTGGCGCGTGCCGTGGGCGCCTGAACCCAGCCCGGGCCAGCCACGGCCAACCGAGCCTGCCGTCAGCCGGCCAGCTCCAGACGGCCGTCCCGGCGCCATCGGGCCCGCACGCCGGTCACCACCGCCGGCGGGCTCCCGCCGGGCTCGCCCGGTCGGTGGGGACGGGCGAGCCCGGCACCGCGCAGCACCAGCGTGCCCACCACACCCACTGCGACCGGCTCGCCAGCCTCGTCGACCACCTCGGCGCGGGCCCCAGCCCTCGGTCGCCCAAGGGTGAGCGGCCCGTCGGCCTCCACCGGGCCCCACAGCGCGTACCCAGTGGCCTGTGGCCCTCCGAGGGCGACCCACAGTGCCTGGGTCCGGGCCGCCAGCAGGTCGCGCAACTGGTCATCCAGCCCCGGCAGCCCGACCAAAGCCCGCAGGCCACGGATCGGGCGCAGCCCGGTCTCGACCAGCCGACGCCACCGAGCGGCCGAGGCGTGGAGGAACGAGGCTCGTTCGGCCGAAAGCAACCGGCTGAGGGCAGCGCCGTCCTCGGCCAGCGGGGCGGGGGCGAGCACCACCCGAGCGCCGGCCGACAGCGGCGCCCACAGCTCGAGCGCCGAGCACGAGGAGAGGGTCTCCGGCAAGACGACGACCGTGTCGGCCGGCCCGAGGCCGAGGTCCCCCGCCAGGGCACTGCACCGCGTGGCCACCGCCCTGTGGGCGAGCGCGTAGGCCTCGACACCCTCGCCGCCGGGGTCGGCGAACTGGACGCAACACGTGCCGGCGTCGACGACCGGCGGCCGGCTGCCGTCACCACGAGCCCCGATCGGCTCGGCCGCTCCGGTGAGGCGACCACCCAACTCGGCGTCGGCGTACACCAGGGTCGCCTCGGCCGCGTCGAGGAGTGCCTCGAGGCGCTCGGCCGGCAGGGCCGGGTCGACCAGGAGGTAGGCGGCACCGGCCAGCATGACCCCGAGGGCGTTCGCCACCAGCGCCGGGTCGGGCGACGTGCACAGCGCGACCAGGTCGCCCGCCCCCACCCCGGCCGCCGCCAGCCGCTGGGCGCAGGCGGTGGCCCGCTCGAGCAGCTGGCGGTAGGTGAGGCCGGTGCCGGCACCGCACAGCGCGCTCGACTCGGCGTGCCGGTCGGCCACCGGACTCAGCAGTTCGGGCACCGAGGCGGCGGTCGGCTCGACGTCGGTCGCGTTCCACCGGGCGACCGCCAGCCGGTCGCCTTGGGAGGGGGCCAGCAGCTGCCGCACCGGCACCGTCGGCTCCTCGGCCGCCCGGCCCACCACCGCCACCCAGTGCTCGAGCATGGCCATGGCGCTGTCCGGCTCGAACAGGGAGCGGTCGTAGACGAGCCGGCCCTCGATCGAGCCGTCGGGGCGCTCGTCCAGGCCGAGTTCGAGGTCGAGCTTGGCCGCGCCGACCACGTCTCCGATGGCTGGCTCCATCTGGTGGATCGACCACGACGGGTCCGGCACCACCATCGTTGGCTCGAGGACCACCATGGTCTGGTAGACCGGGTTGGCCCCGGCCACGGTGGCGAGCCGCAGGTCGCGCACGATGCGCTCGAAGGGCACCAGGTGCTCCAACCCGTCGAGCACCTCGTTTCGGGTCCGGAGCACCACGTCACTGAACGCGTCGTCCGGCCTCACCCCGACCCGCAGCACGAGCGGGGTGAGCGAGCAGCCGACCACCCCTTCGAACTCCGGGCGCTGCCGGAGGTCGGCGGCCGTCGAGAAGACCACGTCGTCCTGGCCCGCTCGCCCGGCGAGGACGACCGCCCAGCCGGCTGCCAGCACCTGGAACAAGGTGGCCCCGACTCCCTGACCGAGCGTCCGCAGCCGGCGCACCACCATGGCGTCGAGGTCCACCGAGACCACCCGGCCCTCGGGGCGGGCCGCGCCCCGCCGGTGATCGAGCGACAAGGTCGAGGCCGGCGCCCCGGCCAGGTGGCCACGCCAGTACTCGAGCCGCCGACGGGCGCGCGGTCCCTCGATCCAGTCCTGCTCCCAGCGGGCGTAGTCGAGGTAGCTCGTTGCCGGTTCGTCGAGCGGGCTGGGCCGACCCTCGAGCGCGGCGTCGTAGAGGGCGACCAGCTCGGGGAGGACGATCCGATAGACGCTCACCCCGTCGAAGATGAGGTGGTGCATCGCCAGGTAGAGGCGGTGGTGGTCCGGGGCGAAGCGGATCAAGCGGGGTCGAAGCAGCGGCCCTCGCCGCAGGTCGTAGGGGACCCGGGACGCCTCGGCAACTACCCGGACCGCCTGGGCCTCGGCATCCTCGCCCAGCGAGCTGAGATCGAGGAGCGGCAGGTCGAAGGCAACCCCATCGTGGACCACCTGGACCGGCTGGCCACCACGCACCTCGAAGGTGGTCCGCCAGGCCCGGTGGCGTCGGACGACCTCGTTGAACGCCTGCCGAAAGGCCGCCAGGTCCATCGGCCCGTCCTTGCGGATGGAGATGGTCTCGTTGTAGGTGCGGGCATCGGGCGCCAGCACCGACTGGTAGTAGATGGCCTCCTGGGCCACCGAGATCGGAGCCGATTCGCCGGCTGCGCCCGGGACCCCGCTCACCTGGCGCAGACGCGCAGCTCGGTGAGGCCCCGGAGCCCGAGGTTGGGCCGCCAGGTCACCTCCTCGTCGGCGAGCTCGAGGGAGCCGAAACGCGCCAGCATGGTCGAGAACGCGATCTGGCCCTCCATGCGGGCCAGCGGCGCCCCGAAACAGAAGTGCGCTGCCCACCCGAACGCCAGGTGGCGGTTGTCCTGGCGACCGAGGTCGAGACGGTCGGGGTCCTCGAAACGCCATGGGTCGCGGTTGGCAGCGCCCATCACCGCGATCACCGCGTCCCCCTCGGGGATGGGCACGCCGGAAAGGACCGCGCCACCGGGCGCGAGGCGCGCCGTGTGCTGGCTCGGGCTCTCGTAGCGGAGGAGCTCTTCGACCGCGCTGTGCATGATCCCCGGATCGGCACGGAGCCGCTCCAGCTGGTCGGGCTGGCGGAGCAGGGTGAGCAGACCGTTGCCGATGAGGTTGGTCGTGGTCTCCTGACCGCCGACCATGGTGACGATCACATTGGCCACCACCTCGGACTCGCTCAACCGGTCGCCGTCAACCTCGGCGGTGCTCAGGGCATGGATGAGCCCGTCGGTGGGGCGACGGGCTTCGCGGCGGACCGCAGCCGAGAAGTACTCGGTCATCTCCTCGACCGCCCGCAGCGACCGGCTCGCCCGACCCGGGTTGTGCTGGAAGTTGCCCAGCATCTCGGCGAAGTCCTGCGACCATCCCTTTAAGAGCTGGTGGTCGGAGGTCGGGACTCCCAGCATCTCGGCGGTGACGATGGCCGGCAGGGGGTTGGCGAGCGCGCGCATGACGTCGAAGGTCCCGGCGCCAGCGACCTCGTCCAGCAGACGCTCGGCGATGGATTTGATGTGCGCACGGAGCACCGCGACCCGGCGAGGGGTGAACGCCCCCGACGCCAGGCGCCGGACCCGACCGTGCTTCGGCGGGTCGAGAAAGAGCATCTGCTCCACCATGACCCTGGCGATCGGGGTGAGCTCGGTCAGTCCCAGCTCCTCCAGCCGCTGCGGGGTCGGCGTGCGATCGGCCGAGAAGCGGTGGAGCACCTCGACCACGTCCGGATACCTGGTGACCACCCAGGCATGCAGGTAGGGGTCCCAGGAGACCGGCGCCTCCTCCCGCAGCCGGCGGTAGAGGGGGTAGGGGTTGGCCAGCACGTCGGGGTCGAGCAGCTGGACCAGGCTCGGCGCCGGGGCCTGCGGACGGGCGGCTGGTGCGCTCATTGGCGCGCCTCCTCGGCCGTCCGCTCGGCCAGCTGACGGTCCACCGCCGCCGCGATCTCGCCCAAGGTTGGATGGTCGAACAAGTACCGCAGGCTGAGCTCCACGTCGAACAGGGCCTCCAGCCGCACGATCAACTGCGCACCGAGCATGGAGTGGCCGCCCAGGAGGAAGAAGTTCTGCTCCGGCCGGACCGCCGGGACGTCGAGCAGCTCGGTGAGCACGGCCTCGATTCTCGCCTCGGTCGGTGTGAGCGGTGGCGGATCCCCGGCGTCACACCGGGCGACGCGCTCCGGTGCGCCCAAGGCTCCGAGCGCGGCTCGGTCGACCTTGCCGTGCGCGGTCAGGGGCAGCGCGTCGACCCAGACGAAGCGGTCCGGCACCAGGTACTCGGGGAGCGAGGTCCGCAGGTGCTCGACCAGCTCGACGCGCCCTGGGCGGGCGGAGCCGCTCGGGACGAGAAACGCCACAAGTTGCCGCTCGGCGCTGGTGGCTCCGACGCCGGTGACCACGCTGGCCGCCACCGCCGGGTGGGCGTTGAGCGCCGCGGTCACCTCCCCCGGCTCGATGCGGTAGCCCCGGATGCTCAACTGGTCGTCGAGGCGGCCGAGGAAGTCGAACGAGCCGTCGGCACGCTGACGGACCAGGTCGCCCGTGCGGTAGCGACGGTCGGAGCCCTCGCCCACGAAGCGCTCGGCGGTGAGCTCGGGCCGGTTCAGATAGCCGCGGGCGACGGCGATGCCACCCAGGACGAGCTCACCGGGTTCTCCCGGCGGCACCGGGTCGCCGTCGGCCCCGACCACCGAGGCCACCACGCCGGTGATCGGGCGGCCGATGGTCGGCGGGCCGTCGCCGTCGGGCTCGACCACCCCGGAGGTCGCGACGACGGTGGTCTCGCTCAGTCCGTAGTTGTTGACCAGCCGAAACGGCAGGCCCCGAGGGGGGCGCCGACTCAGGGCGTCACCGCCGGTCAGCAGGTAGCGCAGGGCGGTCCGCTCGGGCCAGCCGAGACCGATCACGCCCTCGGCGAGGGCGGTCGGGATGAACGACACCGTCACCGAGGCGGCGACCAGCCAGTCGCGCAGGCCCACCGGGTCGGTCCGCAGCTCCGCCGGGACCACGTGCAGGGAGGCCCCGACCGCGAGCGCCGGCCATACCTCCCAGATCACCGCGTCGAAGCCGGGGCTCGAGATCTGGGTGCAGCGGTCGGCGAAGGAGAGCTCGAAGGCCTCGGTGTGCCAGGCCACCAGGTTGGCCAGGCTCGCATGGTCCACCACGACCCCCTTGGGCTGGCCGGTGGAGCCGGAGGTGTACACCACGTACGCCGGGTCGTCGGGCCGGGCCCGCGCCGGCGCCCCGGAGCCGCCGGCACCCGGCAGCCGACCGCCCCGCCCGAGCACCACCAGCCGGTCGGCCTCGCCCAGCCGGGCCCCGGCCGCCTCGTCGGCTACCACCGCCCGGGCGCCCGAGTCTTGCAGCATCCAGGCGATCCGCTCGTCGGGGTACTGCGGGTCGATGGCCACGTAGGCAGCCCCGGCCCGCAGGATGCCCAGCGCCCCCACCACCAGCGCAGCGGAACGCTCCACGCACAAACCGACCAGGTCGCCAGGGCCGATCCCCCGCCGGGCCAGCGCATGGGCCAGCCCGTCGGCCCGCTCGAGGAGGTCGCCGTAGGTGACGGTGGCCTCCGAGCTGTGCACCGCCAGGCGCCGGGGTCGGGACGACGCGACCTGCTCGACCAGGTCGACGACCGTGGAACCCAGTACGACGGCTGTCATTCGATCGCTTCCTCCCTGTGCGCGGCCCGCCGCGAACACGAAGCGTGGCGACAGGACCCTGCCCAGCGCCCGCTCCGGCGGCACGCCGATTGCGTGGTGCTGGCAGGGTACGGGTGCGCCGTCCCAGCGCCGTCTGTGCGATGTCCCAGGTTCTGGAGCCGAAAACGGGAGCAATCAGAGCGGGCGCGGCGGGCCGAGCCGCCATGGCCCGCTCGAGCGTCCGGCCACCGCCGCTGCGAACTCGTCGCCGAGGTCGATCGGATGGACCCTCCACTCACCGACGGTGGTCGAGGCCGCTCCGGGGACCCAGGTGACCACGGAGCCGGCGGGCCCCGGCAGCCCGGTGCCGGTGCCCTTCAGGTAGGCCTCCTTGCAGCTCCAGCACTGGTAGGCGGCACGGTGGCGGGCCTCGGGACCCATCGACGCCAGCGCCGCCTGCTCAGCTGGGGCGAAGAACCGAGCGGCGACTGCCTCCATGGCGACGTCGGGCCGAATGGCCTCGAGATCGACCCCGACCTCGAGGGTCCAGCTGGTGGCGATCAGCATCCGGCTCGCGCTCTTGGAGGTGCTGAAGCGCAGCGGCGAACCGGACAGCGCCGGCTTGCCGCCGACGGCCAGCTGGAGTCGCAGGGCCGCCGGTGCCACCCCGGTCAGCCGGCCGAGCAGGCCTCGGAGGACGGCTCGCCCGACCACGAAGCGGGCCTGGTCGACCGGCGCCACGAACGAGGCCGCTCGGGACACCTCGGCCGACGACAGCAGCTGGACGCCCGCCTCCACCGCGCCAGCCGACAGGTCGAGATCGGTCCACCACAGGTCGACCTGGTGCGGCGACGCTGACCCCCTGGGTTGCGGGCCCACCCGGGCACTGTAGAGGGCCGGGCACGGCCGGTCCCGCGCTGCGAGCCTGGGCCAGCCGAGCCTGGGACAGCGCCGAGCCTGGGACAGCAAGGAAACGGCGTCGGGACGCGGACTCCGTACGCTGGGGGCAGCGAGGTGGCCGGCGGCCACGCGGGCCCGGTGGCCCGCACCGACCCCAAGTTCGGACCCGATCAGGAGGGCAAGGCGTGTCGACGACGATGACCGACGACCACGGACGTGCCAACGGAGCGCACGGCGGGGTGGGCCACCTGCTCCGGATGGCCAAGACCCAGTGCGGCGGGTCGCTTGCGTTCGCGGCCTTGCGCAAGCCCGACGGTGGGTTCGCGATCGCGACCTTCCCCACCCTGACCGCCGATCCGACCTGGACGGTCGAGTCGGTGGACGAACTCGTCCGCCAGACCTGGGAGGACCCACACCTGACCAGTGGCACGGTGCTGGTGCGGAGCGGTCGGGTGCTGCGCAGCATGTGGACCGGACAGGGCCACCACATCAAGCTGGCGGTGGCCGCCCTGAGCGATCCTGACGCGCCCCAGCACCCCTGGGGGCTGCTGTGCGTGGCCGAGCCGGTGGCCGGCCACTTCGAGCAAGACCAGCTCAAGACCCTGGCTGCGTTGGCCGGTCGGCTCACGTCCTACTTGCGGGCCCGCCAGCGAGTCCTCGAGGGTGGCCTGGCCGCCCCCACCGAGACCCCTGCCCCACCCCCGCCAGTAGCAGCCGAGCCCGCAGCGCCGTCGACCGAGCCGCTGGTCGCCGCTGGCCCGACGTCGCCGGCGGCGAGCCAGTCGTGGGCCGAGGGCCTCGAAGCCCTGGGTGAACCGCCGGCCGTGGAGCCGACCATGGACGACGTCGAGCACGAGGAGCACCCGCTGGAAGCCGCCGCCGACCGTCTCGAGGCGTTGGCCAGCTGGGGCCAGCCGGCCCATGAGAGCCGGGTCGACGACTGGGAGTTCCTCGGTCTCGACCAGATCGAGTGGGTCGAGGCGCTGACCCCTCCCCCGCCGCCCGACGACCTCGGGGCGGCGCCGGCGCCCGACGAGCCGGCCCGGCCTGCGTCGAGCGAACCCATGGCGGGCACGGGCGGTGGCGACGCCCCGGTGTTGTCGGCTCCTGCCGATCGACCTGCCGGGACCCAAGACCTCGATGCCTTGCTCGCACCGGACCCCGAGACTGGGCTGGCCGGCCTCACCACCTTGGTCGGCCGGCTCGGCACCGCCCTGGCCGGGGTCGCCAACCACGAGGGCACCGTGGGGCTGATCCTGATCGAGGTCGCCCCGGGTGAGCCGGGCCAGGACCTGGGCCCCACGGCACGCCTGGCCGTGGCCGGCCGGCTGACCAACCGGCTGCGCGAGCGCGACCTGGTCGCTCGGATCGGGCCCAACCTGTTCGCCGTCTTGGTCGACCTGCGGCCCGAGGCGAGAGAGCTCGAGGCGATCCGGGCCCGCATCACCGACGCGCTCGCCTCCGGGGTCGACCCCGCCAGCGGGCCGCTCCAGGTCCGCACGGCCATGACCCTGGCCGAGGCAGGCAGCACCGAGACGGCCGAGTCCCTGCTCCGCCGAGCCGCGGACGAACTCGCAGGACGATGAGCCTCGGCTCGCCCGCTGGCGCGAGCGTCGAGGTCGGCCCTCCGGGACCTCCGGCGGTCGAGCGCGCCGGCGACCGCACCACCGCTGGCCTCACCCTCGGGCAGCTGGCAGTGCGCGGCGGCAGCTACCTGTTCGGTCGGGAGGCCATCGGCACCCTGGTCCGCCTGGGCGGCGTGGTGGTGGTGGTCCGCCTGATCGGCCCCAGCGCGTTCGGGATCTACACCGCGGCGGCAGCGTTCTCGCTGTTCACGGCCAGCTTCGCCCAGATGGGGCTGGAGGTGTACCTGATCCGGCTGGGCGCCGACCTCGAGGCCCGCCACTACGACCAGGCGTTCAGCGTCCTGGTGGTGCTGTCGCTGGCCGTCACCTCGATCGGCGAGGGGCTGACCTTCGCCCTTGGCGGGATCCTGCGACCGGTCGGAGTGCTCCTGCCGCTCCGAGTGCTGCTGGCCAGCATCCCGCTCAACGTGCTGTGGGCACCGGCCCAGGCCGCGATCGAGCGACGGTTCGACTACCGGATCATGGGCCTGATCGAGCTGGGCGGAGACGTCATCTTGTACACGACCGCGATCCCCCTCGCCCTCACCCACCACCGGCAGTGGTCCCTGGTCGCCGGGTTCGTCGCGTGGCAGGGGTGGCTGTTCGTCGCCACCTGGCTCGCGTCGGGCCTTCGCTACCACTGGAACTGGTCGCTGCCGGCAGTTCGCGAGTTCGTCCGCCACGGATTGGGCTTCTCCAGCTCGGACTGGCTCCGGCGGGCCGGGGACCTGATCAACCCGCTGGTGGTGGGGACCTTCTTCGGGGCAACCGGCGTCGGCTACGTCGCGTTCGCGCAGCGCCTGGTCGACACGGTCGGCTTCGCCAAGCGCAGCGCCTTCCGCCTCGGGATGGTCGCACTGTCGCGGGTCTCCGACCGCGACCACGCCCGGCTCCGCTACTCGATCGAGCAGGGGTCGCTCCTCCAGCTGCTCTCCCTGGCGATCCCCTACGGCTGCTTCAGCGTGGTCGCTCGCTGGGTGGTGCCGGCGGTGTTCGGGCACCAGTGGACCCGGAGCCTGCCGGTGTTCGCCCTGCTGGCGCTGGCCACCACGGCGAGCGCCAGCGGTCTCATCCAGACCACTTTCTTGTACAGCCGGGGCCGCAACCTGGCGGTGACCGGGGTGGTGCTGCTCCGGGACCTGATCCTGGGGGCCAGCGCGCTGGTGCTGGTGCGGCGGCTGGGCATCGACGGCTTCGGCCTGGCGGCCCTGGCCGCATTGGGCGCGCTCGTCTCCCTCCACTACCAGGTCCGGCGCACCATCGCCTTCAGCTACCGCCGGATCTGGCCGTGGCTGGTCGCCCTCGGCCCCGCCCTGGCATTCCCAATGGTGCCGATGCCCGAGTCGCTGGCGCTGCTGGCCCCGCTCGGCCTGCTCGCCCTCCCCTCGATGCGCGCCGAGCTGGTCCGGCTGGCCGGCTTGCTCCGCCGGACCACCGCCGCGCCGCGAGATCCCGCCGCCACCGCAGCTGCCGGTGCGCCCCCCGCACGCGGCCGCCTCGGCCCGGCCGGCCAGAAGCTCGCCCAGCTCTTCGGTCCCGACCCGGTGACCGGGTTGCCCGGCCTGCCGGCCTTCGTGGCCCAGCTGGGCGGATCGCTCAACCCGACCCGGCCCAGGCGCTCGACGGTCGGGGTGGTCCTGGCCGAGCTGTGCGGGCCCGAGCCGCTGGCCGAGGCAGACCTGCGAGCGGTGGCGGCCCGGCTGACTGCCTCGGTGCGGGCCCGAGACCTGGTGGCCCAGCTCGCCCCAGGGGTCTTCGGGGTGCAGGTCGCGCTCCCCTACGACGTCGACCTCGGCCCGTTGGCCGACCGGATCGGCCGGCTCGTGGGCCAGGGTCGGCCCACCGGGGCCCGCAGCGCCTACGCCGCCGCCCGCGGTGGCGCCGAGGTCAGCGCCGAGGCGCTGCTCCGGTTGGCGGTGGCCCGCCTGCACGGCTCCCACTGCCAACCCGAGCCGCTGTGGCTGCACAGCCTGCGGGCATTGGGATCGGGCACCGAGCCCGGAGGGAACGGGGCAGTGCGCCCTGTGGTGGAGGCGCTGCGATGAACCACAAGCGGCCCGACCTGCAGACCGCCGTGGAGCTGGTGGAGGTGGACGCGGTGGCCCGCGCCGTTCGTCGGTTCGGGGATCGGTACCTGCGCGAGGTCTTCACCGAGCACGAGATCTCCTGCTGCGGGCGCCGAGGCGGGCCGTTGTCCGCGCTCCAGCTGGCCGCCAGGTTCGCGGCCAAGGAGGCGACCTTGAAGCTGCTCGGCCCGGCGGCCGGACGGCCCGGCTGGCGATCGGTCGAGGTGGTTCGCCTGCCCACCGGGGCCTGCCAGCTCCGGCTGCGCGGCGCCGCGGCGCGGCTGGCGCTGCAACGGGGACTCGGTCCGTTCACCGTGAGCCTGACCAGCGAAGCCGGGCTCGCGGCGGCGGTGGTGACCTGCGGGTCCGCGCCCGGGACCGAGCAACCAAGGACAATGAGGTCCTCCGACCAGTGACGAGGAGTTGAGGTGCGGGAGCAGATCCGAGCTGTCATCGAGCAACATGCACGGCTGTCGGTTCCGATCGAGGCAGTCGACGACCACACCGACCTGTTCCAGGCCGGCATGACCTCCCATGCCAGCGTCAGCCTGATGCTGGCTCTCGAGGAGGCATTCGGCGTCGAGTTCCCCGAGGCGATGATCCGCAAGGCCACCTTCCAGTCGGTGGCCGCGATCGAACAGGCACTGCTCGAGTTGGGTGGGGTCCCGGCGTGAGCGCGATGCCCACCGCCGGGTCCGCACGACCGGCCAGCCCGTCCAGAGGAGCCCAAAGGTGAGCGTCCTCGACGCCCACCTGGACATGCGGGACCGCCTGCTCGCCGCCGGCCTGCTCTACCCGACCGGGGTCGACGGCGTCTACGCCCGCTCGGAGGCCTACGAGCGCATCGCCGCCGCGCTGGACGCCACGGTGCGCCGGTGGGGAGCGGGGCTCGGCGCGACCCTGCTGCACCTCCCACCGCTGCTGCCCCGCACCACCTTCGACGGGACCGACTACGTGCGTGCGTTCCCCGATCTGATGGGCTCCGTGCACGTCTTCGAAGGATCCGACCGCGAGCACGCCGAACTGGTCCGTCGGGTCGAGCGAGACGAGGACTGGTCGGGTCTGCTCGGGCCGGCCGAGCTGGTGCTCGCCCCCGCCCTGTGCCATTTCATCTACCCGATGTGCTCGGGCCAGGTCCCAGACGGCGGCGTCCTCTACGAGGCGATCGGCTCATGCTTCCGCCATGAGCCCAGCGCCGACCCCACTCGCCTGCAGACCTTCCGCCTCCACGAGGTCGTCTACGTGGGCGAGCCGGCACGGGCGCTCGAGCACCGCGACCGCTCGCTCACCGCGGGGGTGGCGCTGCTGGAGCAGCTCGGCCTCTCGATCAGCGTGGTCCCGGCCAACGACCCGTTCTTCGGCCGCCTGGGTGCGGCGCTGGCAGCCGAGCAGCACGAGGAGGGGCTCAAGTACGAGGGGGTGGCGCCGGTGGTCCCGGGAGCTCGGCCCACCGCGCTGCTCTCGAGCAACTACCACCGCGACCACTTCGGGGTGCCGTTTGGCATCCGGACCGCCGACGGCCAGACCGCCCACAGCGCCTGCATCGGCTTCGGCACCGATCGGATCGTGCTCGCGCTGCTGGCCGAGCACGGCCTCGACCCCGAGCGCTGGCCGTCGGAGGTCGGCATGGAGCTCTTCGGGTGAGCATCGCCCCGACCACCACCCCGGCGGCCGCCGACGAGGACCTCGCCCCACTGGCCAGCGCCCGGTGGTTCGGCCCGACCGGGCGTCCGCTGTTCGGCTGGGTGCACCATCCGGCCGACGGACTGGCCTCGGGCGGCGTCGTGCTGTGCCCACCGCTTGCTCGCGAGTGGGTCAACGCCCACTACTGCTACCGGGTGCTGGCCGAGCAGCTGGCCGCGGCCGGACTGCTGGCCGTGCGCTTCGACTACGACGGCACCGGGGACTCGGCCGGGTCCGATCACGACCCCGACCGAACCGAGGCGTGGCTGGCCAGCATCGAGGCCGCAGTGGCGCTGGTCCGGCAGGCCGGGTGCCGGTCGGTCTCCCTGGTCGGGATGCGGATCGGCGCGCTGCTGGCAGCGGTGGCAGCGGCCCGGATGGGCGGCGTGTCGGCCGTCGTGCTGTGGGACCCGTGCCCGTCCACCCGGTCCTTCCTCCGGGAGCAAGCCGCCCTGGCCCGGCTGGCCGGCGTGACCGACCACCCCGAGCAGGCCGCCGGCGAACTGCCCGGGATGGTGCTCGGCCCGAAGAGTGCGGCCGACCTCGAGGCGCTCGCGGTGCCGCCGCCGGTCACGCCGCCTGACCGGGTCCTCCTGCTCACCCGGCCCGGACGCCGGCCGCAGCTCGATCTGGCCCAGGCCCTCGGGGCAGAGGTCACCCATGGGGCGGCCGACGGCCAGGAACGGCTGTTGGAGGTCGACCTGGCGGAGCGCCAGGTCCCCGACCGGACGGTCGCAGAGGTGGTCAGCTGGCTGCGCGCGGACGCGGCCGGGCGCTCACCGGTCACCGTCCCGGGCACGGACCAGGCGCGGATCGCGCTCGGAGCGACCGAGCTCAGCGAGCGAACGGTCCGGATCGGCCCCGCCGGCCTGTTCGGGATCGTGACCGAGCCGCCCGCCCCCGCCGTCTCGACCACCGTGCTCATGCTGAACAGCGGCAACAACTCCCACGTCGGCCCGAGCCGGCTCTGGGTCGAGCTGTCGCGGCGGTGGGCGGCGATGGGCGTCCGCTGCGTCCGCCTCGACCAGAGCGGCCTCGGCGACAGCCCGACTCGACCCGGCCAAGCGCCCCAGGTGATTCGGGCCCCGGAGAACTTCGACGACGTGGCCGACGCCCGCCGGGCGCTTGCCACCGACCCCCACGACGTGGTGCTGGTCGGCTTGTGCTCCGGCGCCTACCAGGCCCTGGAGGCCGCCTTGGACCAGCCGGCCCGAGCGGTGTACGCGATCAACCCGGTCCTGCACTTCACCCCGCCCGAGCTGGCGACCGGCCCCATGGACCCCAGGCGGCGGATCTGCTGGCCAGTCGGGTCGGTGGTCAGCGCGTACCGGCTCCTGGCGGCCCAGCCGCTCCGGCGACGGCTGAGCAAGCTGACCTGGAAGCTGGCCCATCGGCTTCACCGTCGGCGCAGCCCGATCGGCTGGCTCGGGGAGCTGCAGCGAGCGGGGACGAAGGTGCTCATCATGTGCGGCTCCGACGAAGCCCGCTCCTTCGGGCTGGAGACCTACGGGTCCCTGGTCGGCCAGGCCGGACGGTCGGTCCAGGTCGAGGTGGTCGAGGGTCTGGACCACGCGCTGGTCCCGGCCCGCCAGCGCGTGGCAGTCGCCCAGCGCCTCACCGACCACCTGGTCCAGCTGCTCGGGACCCTGCCGGCGCCGTCGGCGGCGACCCCGGGGCCATGACCGCTTCCACCGGGCACGCCGTCGGGCGGGCGGCCACCGACCCGGCCACCAGGCGTCGACCGGGTCCCAGCGCGTGGCGCCTCTACGGGTCGATTCCGGCCGGGCTGCGTGCTCGGATGGAGCGCCTGGCGGTGGTCCAACGGCTGAAGCGCCGCGCCGTCGGCGTCGACACCGCACGGGTGCTGCGGGTGGTGGGGGCGTTCGAGGCCGCCGGCCTCCCGGTGTGGCTGGCCGGCGGCTGGGGGGTCGACGCGCTGGCCGGCCGCCAGACCCGCTGGCACCACGACCTCGACCTGGTGGTCCGAGCCGAGGACGACCAGGCGGTGGCCCGCTGCTTGGCCACGCTCGGGTTCGAGCCCTACACCGCCGCGGTGGTCCCATGGGCCGGGTTGCCGACGAGCCGGGTCTTTCGCGACCGGTTGGGCCACCACGTCGACGTGCACCCAGTGTCGGTGGCGGAGCGGAGCAGCGGCCACCACGAGGTCCCATTCCTGACCGAGGACGCGTTCGCCACTGGGACCATTGCCGGCCGTCCGGTCGGATGCCTGAGCGCCGAGGTCCAGCGAGCGTTCCACCGGGGGTACCCGCCTCGGGACCGCGACCTCCAGGACCTAGCCACCCTGCGGGCGGTCCTCGACCGGCGGGCCGAGCGGGAAGCGGCCACGCACCTCCCAGCGCCCTCCCGGGTCCTCGGCCATGAGCAAGACGGCCCGAGCCCGGGCGGCGATGGGGACGGCGGTCTCGATTCGGGAGCGCCACGAACGCCGTAGCCGGCCCCGGCCCACCGTCAGGTGGGGAACCACCTCGGCATAGCGGCCCTCGTAGCGGGAGAGCGTCGGCCAGCGGGCGAGCACCGAGTCCCCCAGCGCGACGAACGGCTGGTCCGGCTCGGGCCGCAGCCAGACCACGCCCGGGAAGGTGCCGAGGCCGGTGAGCGAGAACTCGAAGGCCCGGTGGCCGGCCACGATCCGAGAGAGCTCGGTCGTCACCGCCTCGTCGAGCGCGACCGCCGGCAGGAACGGGTACACGATGGTGACGTGCGGTGGCAGGCCGGGGCCACCGGCGCTCGCACCTCGGAGCGAGCCGAGCAGCGGCTCGGCCTCGGGCACTGGGACCAGCAGGGCACTGTGGGCCAGCGCCGGCGAACGGGGCACCTGCCCGAGCAGCCGGCCGAGGCGCTCGAGGCGCACCGGAGGAGACTAGGCCGACCGGGGCGGGGACCCGGCTCTTGGGGAGATTGGCCCGTAGGCTGGCACCATGTGCCGAGCGATCCAGCGCCTGTTCAACGTCGAGCCTCCAGCCGAGCCCGAGGAGATCCAGGCGGCCGCCCGCCAGTACGTGCGCAAGATCGCCGGGTCCACGACGCCATCGCGCCGCAACGCCGAGGCGTTCGAGCTGGCGGTGGCCGAGGTCGCGGCAGCCTCGGCCCGGCTGCTCGCCCAGCTGGTCCCGGCGGCCCCGCCGCAGGACCGGGTGGCGGCGGCGGCTCGGCGCCGGGCTCGGGCAGCCGCCCGGTAGCTCACCGCGGACCGCCAGGGTCGGGCGTGGTGCCGACCGGTTCGGGCTGCTGCTCGGCGATGGAGAGCCCGGGGATCACCGGAAGCGGCACCGGCTCGTGGCTGCGGCCGGCGTGCAGGTCGAGGATCCGCTGGTGGTACTCCTCGGCCGCCTGGCGGAACTCCTCGGTGTGGTAGCGGCGGCCGTCGATGAACGGCCCGGGTCGCCCTTCGATGATCGCCAAGACGTCCTCGCCGGTGATGGTCTTGAACCGCTCGAGGGCATGGGCGACCGCCAGCACCTCGAGGCGGTTCGCCTCGAGGAGCTTGCGGGTCTCCTCGACCAGCCGAGCCAGATTGGCCTCGATGCGCGAGCCGAGGCTGCCTTTCAAGATCTCGGTCTCCTTGCCCCGCCGATTCCGGTCCGGGTCCCCGCCGGAGACACCGGCCTCCCGGGTCACTCCGTGGCTGGCGACCGTCGACCCCATCCCCCAGTACCCCTCCATGAAGGTCGCGATCCGGGTCGCGTGCTCGAGATCGCCGCTCACTCCCGACGAGGTGTCCCCGTCGAAGAACATCCGCTCTCCGGCCAGGCTGGCGAGAAAGACCATCACCTCGGACTCGAAGTCGCTCTTCCAGCGGGTGAAGGTGTCCTCGACCTTGACCGGCTTCACCATCCCGAGGTAGGTGCCGCCCTTCTCGATCGTGGCCACGTCGATCGCCCAGTCCCGATGGATCCGAGCCGCAGTGACTGCGTGACAGGCTTCGTGGACGGCGACCGCGTGCCGCTCGCGTTCGATGTACTCCACGTCCTCGGGCGGCCCCAGTTCCTTCAACTGCTTGGCCTTCACGACGTCACCCCAGGTGATGACGTCGCGGCCATCGCGGATGGCGTTGATCAGCGACTCGTTGACCAGATCCTTGATCGTCGCCCCGGTGGCGTAGGGGGTGATGGTGGCCAGGCGGTCGATCTGCTCGGCGTCCAAGGTGTGCTTCACCTTGGCGAAATAGCCCTCGTAGGTGCGGATTCGCCCGGCCTTGGTCGGGTAGCCGACCTTGTAGACCCGGTCGATCCGACCCGGCCGCAGCAGCGCCTCGTCCAGCGCCTCGGGCATGTTGGTGGCCATCATCACCAGGATCCGGTACTTGGGCGGCGGGACCGGCTTGAGGCCGAGGGCCCTGCGGATCACCCGGTTGACCAACCCACGGGGCTTGTTCAGCCCGGAGAGCTCCGACAACAGTGACTGGAGCGTGCCCATGCCGGCGCCGCCGGCGGCCGCGACGCCCATCATCTTGAACGGGCCGACCCGTGAGGGCTCCGCTGCCGGCTCCGGACGGGATGCCGCCAGCACGTGAGCCAGTGCGGCCGGGTCGGCATAGGCCGGGCCGTGGCACCCGGCTGCGCTCCACGGCGCCCGATCGGCGTTGGGCCCGAACACCCGACCCGGAGTGAGGGCACCTCGGCTCCCGAGCGAGTCAGCCTCGTCGAAGAAGACCACCACCCCGCCGTAGCGGAGGGCCAACCGACGGAGCTTGCGGAACAAGCCCTTCACCTTCAGGATCCCGACCCCGAAGAACATGTTGTTGAACGCGCCGGGGTCCACGAAGACGAACGGGTTGTGGGTCTCGCCGGCCACCGCTTCGGCGATCAAGGTCTTGCCGGTGCCCGGCGGCCCCCACAGCAGGATCCCGCCGGGGACGTAGCCGCCTCGGGCCTCGATCGCGTCCGGATCCTTCAGGAAGATGATGTTCTCTTTCACCCGGTCCAGCACCGCGTCCTGGCCCCAGACGTCGGAGAAGCGAGTCTTTACGTCGCCCGGGTAGTACGTGTCGATGCCGCCTTTGGACAGGAACCAGAACAGCCCGACGAACTGGATGATGACGAAGAAGAAGCCGAAGACGATCTGGACCAGGAGCGGCAGGGCCGAGTAGATGGCCGCCGGGACCTGGAACAGCGACACGAACGGCGAGGTGTGATAGAAGCCGGCCAGGATGATCGCCAGGATCACCAGCGCCACGAAGACCTTGATCGCCCGGGCGATGCGGTAGCGGTTCCAGTCGTTGATCCGGTGGGTCAGCCGATGCAGTCCACCGAAGACTCCTTCGGACCACAGGTGGTGCCAGGACGCCCACCGCTCGCTCACGAAGTAGTGGAGCTGGCGAACGATCTCCAGGCCAAAGAGCGCCTCGAGCCACCACAGCGAGGTGAGCTGGTTCCGGGCAGCGTCGCTGAACGGCTCGATCGGGTTGTTGGTCATCGCCGACCACAGCAGGAGCCACCACAGCCCGAACAGCAGGATCAAGATCTTGCTGCGGTCCCACAGACTCGAGCGTGGCCGGACCGCGGCGGCGCCCAGCGTGGGTGCCGTGCTCGGCGGCAGGACCGGCAGGTCGGCCCCCGAGGGGCCAGTGGTCGTGCTGCCGTTGGGATTGTGCCCGTCGCTCATGGGGCTTGCTCCTTCAGAGTCCACGACTTGAGCAAGGTGTTGATGGCACTGGCATTCAGGCTCCAGCAGCTCGCCTCACAGCCAACGCCGATGGTGAAGAGGTAGTTGGTGGCGGCGTCGACCGCGGTGATCTGCCCGAAGGTCAGGACCGGGGTGGTGCTGGTGATATTCACCACCATCTTGATCCCTCGGATCCCCCCGCTGCCGGTGAAGTCGCTGTAGTTGAGGACCTGAAACCCTGACGCCGCGGTCAGCGGGTCGGTCCCGAGCAGCTCTGAGCGCATCGCGGCGAAGTTGAGCGAATCCCGCTCCGACGCGCCGAGCTGACGCTCCACGACCACTGCGGTCGGGTACCGCTTGCCGATGCCGATCGAGTCCTTGGCCGTGATGCCTGGCCGGTTCGACATCGTCTCGATCCACTCCCCCGTCGAGAGCTGCTTGAGCTGGGTGGGCCCGAGCTTGCCGTTCTGGGCCTCGAGGACCTGGTCGGTGTCGAAGATGGTCCAGTTGTTCGGGACCTTGAAGTACAGGTCCACGCCGTCGGGGGCGCGATGGCTCACGTACCGGAAGCTCGAACCGAGCTGGCACCCGGCGACCAGCAGCCCGGCGCCGAGGGCCAGCACGAGAACCAGCGAGCGTCGAGCGCCTCTTGAGGCTCGCCTGCTGTGCCCGCCCACACCGACCGACATGCGTGCCCACCACCCGCTCTCAGGACCGTCAGCGTAGGCCACGCTGCCACCGCTGGCGTCATTTCTCCGGCCCAGCCGGCCGAACACGCGGGACTGAGGGCGAACTGTCGCAGCTTTGTAACACGAGTCGCCTCCCCGACCCCGCCGACTCAGCCAGCCGGCGCCGGGCCGGGCCCGCCTCCGCCTGGCCCGGTGTGCAGCCGCAGGCGCATGGGGTCGGAAGCCAGCTCGTGGCCGAACAGTCCCGGAAGGCCTCCGGTGTGCACGAAGACGGTCAGCTCGTCCCGGCCGATCTCACCCTCGGCGATCGCGGCCCGAAGTCCACTCAGTGCCTTGGCGGTATAGACCGGGTCGAGCACGATCCCCTCCAGGCCGGCCGCATCCCGGATCGCCCCGATCGCCTGCTCGGTCAGCACCCCATAGCCTGGGCCAACCTGGTCGGAGCGGATCCGCAAGGCCTCCGGCTGGCACGGTCGGGAGAGGCCCTCGAGCAGCGAGGTGACCCGAGCGACCGGATCCTCGGTCGCGCCGACGTCGACCCCCAGCACCCGCTCGGCACCGAGCACTGCCACCAGGCCGGCCAGGGTGCCGCCAGTGCCCAGGGCGACCACGACATGGCGCAGGCCCGGGACCTGGTCTTGGAGCTCTCGAGCACAGGCAATGGCGCCGCGCGCCCCGAGTGGGCTCGAACCACCTAACGGGATCACCGCCACCCGCGCGCCGCCGGCCTCGAGCGCCGCCGCCTCCTCCGCGACCCGCTGGTCGAGCTGGCGATCGCCGACCGGGCCGGCCCAACGGATCTCGGCCCCGAACAACTGGTCCAGCACGAGGTTGCCAGCGAGCGTCCTCGGGGGCGCCCCGCCCAGCACCAGCACGCAGCGAAGGCCGAGTCGGCACGCAGCGGCCGCGGTGAGCCGGGCGTGGTTGCTCTGGGCTCGTCCGCTCGTGACCACGACGTCGGCTCGCTGCCGCAGCGCGTCCGCCATCAGGTACTCGAGCTTTCGGACCTTGTTGCCCCCGGCGCCAAGGCCAACGAGGTCATCCCGCTTGATCCACAGGGCCCCGGCATCGAGTCCGAGTGCCTGGGCCAGCCGTGGCGCGGGCTCGACCGGGGTCGGCCAGCTCCCAAGGGCGACCTTGGCTGCACCGTCCTGCGCCATGGTCACCTGCCAATCATGACCGCCGAGCCCCGCCGGCGTCGTGGCCCCGGTGGCCCCTGCTGCTCCCGGTAGCGTGCGGGCGTGCAGCTCCTGCTCATCCGCCACGGCCAGACCCAACGCGCCGAGTCCGACCATGGGCCGGCTGACCCACCACTGACCGATGCCGGTACCGTCCAGGCCCAGCTGCTCGCCGACTGGCTTGCCCGCAACGAGCGGATCGGCGCCCTCTACGTGAGCCCGCTGCAGCGAGCCCGCCAGACAGCGCTCCCGCTCGCCGAGCGCCTGGGCCAAGAGCCGATCGTCGTGCCGGAGCTTGCCGAGTTCGATGCCACCTCCTCCAGCTACATCCCCATGGAGGAGCTCCGAGCCACCGGCCATCCGCGGCTTCGGGCGATGGTCGAGGGCCGCTGGGAGGAGTTCGGGTCGGCGGTGTCGCCGGAGCGCTTCCGCCAATCCGTCGTCTCGACCCTCGACACGGTGGCTGCCGCCCACCCCGGCCAGACAGTGGCGGTCGTCTGTCACGGGGCCGTGATCAACGCCTATCTGGGGGCCGTCATCGGCAGCCCCCGCCTGCTGTGGTTCGAGCCCCGCTACACCTCCCTGCACCGGGTGCTCGTGTCGAGCAGCGGGGTGCGTGCGGTGGAGTCGGTCAACGAGCTCCCGCATCTCGACCCCCACCAGGTGGGTCGCCCCCGCTGAGCTGGGATCGGGCGGAGGCCAGCCGCACCCCCCATCGGCGCCGCAGGGGGGTCGAGCCACGGCTCGCCGTCCCGCCGGCGTCTCTTCACGCCCTGGCTCGGCGCGGGACGGGCCGTGGACGGCGCCGTGAGACAACGACCAGGTGCTCCGGGCTCCCAGCGTCGAACGGCCCTCGGCCGAGGAGTCGGCGGCCCACGCGCACCGCCCGGTCGCGTTCGTCGCCTGGGGCTCGGTGGCCGGCCGGACCACCGAGCTTGCCGATGCGCTCGGAGGCGATGCCCGCTGCTTCTTCCCGATGGGCCGCCGGGTTCGGATCCCGGCTCCCGTGCGCTACCTGTTGGCCACCGTCGCGACTGCACGCTACTTGGTCCGCCACCGACCCAAGCTGGTCGTGGTCACCAATCCCCCGATCCCAGGAGCGCTCGCTACCTACCTCCTGACCCGGGTGTGCGGCGCGGCCTTCGCCCTCGACAGTCACCCGGGCGGCTTCGGCGTGCAGGGGGACACCGTCTCGGCTCGACTCCAGCGAGTGCACCGCTTCTTGGTGGCGCGGGCCGCCTTCGTCATCGTGGCCGAGCGGTCGTGGTCGGAGCGGGTCCGGTCGTGGGGCGGCGTGCCGGTTGTCGTCCACGAAGCCCCAGGAGACTGGCCGACCGCGCCTCCTGCCCGGCACCGCCCGCTCCGGGTGCTCGTGGCCGCGACCTTCAGCCCCGATGAACCGGTCGGCGAGGTGGTCTCGGCGGCCCGAAGGCTCCCCGCGCTGGACTTTGTGGTGACCGGCGACCCCAGTCGGGGCTCGCAGCGGGACCTGCGCAACGCGCCGTCGAACCTCCGCCTTTGTGGGTTCCTCGATCCGGCTGCCTACCGGGCCGAGGTGGAGGCATCCGACGTGGTGCTGGCGCTGACCACCGAGCCGACGTCGGTGATGCGGGCGGCCTGCGAAGCGACCTACGCCAGGCGGCCGGTGGTGGTGAGCGACTGGCCGGCAGCCAGGGAGCAGTTCCCGCTAGCCGTGCACACCGACAACGACGCTGCCTCCATCGCCGCCGCGCTGTGCACCGTGGCCGCGAACTACCAGTGGTTCGCGGACCGAGTCGACCGGGCCCGCCAGCTCCGCCTCGACCAGTGGCACCGCCAGCTGGGCGAGCTCACCGAGCTGGTCGAACGGGCGCTGCCCCCGGTGCGCACCGACCCGGTCGAGCTCATGGGCGTCGCGCTCGACAACCGCACGCACCACGAGGCGGTCGACCAGGTGATCGCGTCGGTCAAGCGAGGAGAAGGCGGGCGGGTCGTCAACCTGAACGTCGACATCCTCCGCCGGGCGGTGCGGGACCGGTCCTTCGGCCGCCTCCTCGCGCAGGCGGACCTCGCCCTGGCCGACGGCACGCCGGTGGTCTGGGCCTCGCGCCTTCAAGGCACGCCGCTCGTCGAGCGGATCCCGGCGTCCGAGATGATCTGGACCCTGAGCGAGGCCGCGGCCCGCAACGGCGCCCGGCTCCTGCTGCTCGGGGGATCCCCTGGGACCGCCCGGCGAGCCGCCCAGGTCCTCGGCCAGCGCTGGCCGCTGCTGCAGGTCGAGAGCTTCTGCCCCCCCTACGGGTTCGAGCGCTCCAGTGCCGAGATGTCCCGGATCCACGCCGCCATCGAGCGGACCCGACCCGACATCGTGTTCTGCGGCTTCGGCGCCCCCAAACAGGAGCGCCTGATGGCCGAGCTCTCCGGTCGGTACCCGGCGGTCTGGTTCGTCGCCTGCGGGGGCACCTTCGCCATGGTGGCCGGCGACCTGCCCAAGGCGCCGGCGTGGATGAGCCGGTGCTCTCTCGAGTGGCTCCACCGCCTCCGCCTGGAGCCGCGCCGGTTGTTCCACCGCTACGTCGTCTGCGACCTGCCGTTCGCGCTACGCCTGCTCGGCCACAGTGCCTCGCTGCGGCTGCGCAGGCTCGGGCGGCCATGACGGCCTGCGGCCAGCGGCAGGTGGACCGCTCTGCGCAGGGCGCGCACCCGATTGCGGGGCAGGCTGGCGGCCTGCGGTCGGTGTTGACCGGGGCGACCGATCCACGCTCGGTCTCGGCTCGCATGCGCCGCCGCCGCTTTGCCGCCTTCCTTCGCACCTTTCCCGACCTGGCCGAGATGGCCGTCGTCGACTTGGGCGGGCGGCCGTCGACCTGGCTCCAGGCACCAGTCCGCCCCCGGCGGGTGGTCTGCGTCAACGTCGAGCCCCACGAGTCCACAGAGGAGTGGCTGGTGACCGTGACCGGCGATGCCTGCGACCAGGGCCTGGTGGGTCAGCTCGGCTCCTTCGACCTCGCGTACTCGAACTCGACCATCGAGCACGTGGGCGGGCACCTCCAGCGCCTCGCCTTCGCGGCGGCCGTGCGAGCCTTGGCACCGTGCTACTGGGTGCAAACGCCCAACCGCTACTTCCCGATCGAACCGCACGCGGTCTTCCCGATGTTCCAGTTCCTGCCCACCCGGACGAAGGTCGCGCTGGCCCGACGGTGGCCGCTCAGCCCGCTCGGCACCCACGGCGACCTGACCGATGAGGTCATGAGCATCGAGCTGCTGTCGGAGACCGAGCTGACCTTCTACTTTCCCGAGGCTCGCATCTGGAAGGAACGGGTCGCCGGCCTGACCAAGTCCCTCTCGGCGTACCGGCCGCCGTCCAGCCAGACCGGGTAGCCCGCCGCCCGGCCGGAGCCCGGACCTAAGGTGCCGGGATGCACGGCGAGCGCATCCTCATGGGACCCGGCCCGTCCAACCCCTACCCCGAGGTGGTCGCGGCCCTCACCCGGCCGGTGCTCGGCCACCTGGACCCTGAGTTCCTGGCGGTCCTGGAGCACACCTCCAGCCAGCTTCGAACGGCATTTCGGACCGACAACCAGCTCACGTTCCCCTTGAGCGGCACCGGGTCAGCAGGCATGGAGGCGGCGATGACCAACCTGGTCGGCCCGGGGGACGTCGTGGTGGTCGGGGTCAACGGCCTGTTCGGCGAGCGGCTCTGTGAGATGGCGGGCCGACTCGGAGCCGAGGTGGTCCGGGTCGAGGCGCCCTGGGGCGAGCCGCTCGACCCCCAGGCCGTCGTGTCGGCGCACCCGAGCCCCACGGTGATCGCCCTCGTTCATGCCGAGACGTCGACCGGGGTTCGCAACGACGTGGCCGAAGTCGGAGCGGCCAAGGGCGACGCGCTGTTCGTGGTGGACACGGTCACCTCCCTCGGGGGTATCGAGGTTGCGGTTGACGACTGGCATGTCGACCTCTCCTACAGCGGGACGCAGAAGTGCCTCGGCGTGCCTCCGGGGCTGTCGCCCATCACCGTCTCGCCGCTCGCCCGGGAGCGCCTGGTACGGCGCCCGACCTCGTGGTACCTGGACCTGGGCCTCATCTCCGCCTACGTCTCCGGCGGCTCGGGGCGCACCTACCATCACACCGCGCCGATCTCGATGATCTACGCCCTGGAAGCGGGCCTCGGGGTGCTCCTCGAGGAGGGCCTCGAGGCATCCTGGGCCCGCCACCGCGCCTGCGGGGAACTGCTCCAGGACGGCCTCGAGGCGTTGGGTCTGCGCCTGGTGCCCCCGGCCGGGCACCGGCTGCCCCAGCTCACCACGGTCTGGGTGCCCGAGCTGCCGAGGGGGATGACCGAGGCCGACGTGCGGGCGCAGCTCCTCTCCGACTACGGCATCGAGATCGGCGCCGGGGTCGGTCCCATGGCTGGAAGGGTCTGGCGGATCGGCTGCATGGGCCACACCGCCCGGCGCCGCAATGTCGAGCTCTTGCTGAGCGCACTGGCCTCGATCCTCGGCCACCGGCGGCTCGGCGGCTCGAGCTGAAGCCCTCGACCGGCCTCAGTCCGACGTCACGCGCTCGACTCGGCGCAGGTGTCGCAGACCATCCGGATCCCAGGGGGCAAACCGCGAACCCTCAGGTCGTTGCCGCCGGTGACCTCGATGGTGAGGCGCGAACCGGCGAAGGGGATGTTCTCGATTCGCAGCTCGCCAAGCTGCTCGGGCACCTGGGGGTCGATCGCGAGGACGTGCTGGGAGAGCGACGGCTCGAAGCCGAGCAGGGTCCGCAGCACGAGGAAGATCGACCCGGCTGCCCACGCCTGAGGGCAGCAGGAAGTCGGGTAGGCAACCGGGGCACGGTAGGTGGCTCGGTCGAACCCGCAGAACAGTTCCGGAAGCCTCCCACCCATGCGGGACGCGGCCTCGATCAGGCCCATGGCGACGCGCTGGGCCTCCTCCACGTAGCCGTAGCGCATCATCCCGGCGGCGATCAGCGCGCTGTCGTGCGGCCACACCGAGCCGTTGTGGTAACTGACCGGGTTGTAGGCATCCATGGTGCTCGCCAGGGTGCGAATGCCCCAACCGGTGAACATCTCAGGGGACATGAGCGAGCGCACCACCGCTTCGGCTTTGTCGTCGTCCACGATCCCCGCCCACAGGCAGTGGCCCATGTTGGAGGCGAGCGCGTCTATCGGGCGCTTGTCGGCGTCCAAGCCGAGCGCGAACCGTTGGTGCTCGGGCAACCAATAGGCCTCGTTGAACGCTGCCTTGAGCGAGGCAGCTCGCTCGTGCCAGTACCTGGCACCACCGCGGTCTCCCAGTTCGGCCGCCATGAGGGCGCGCCCCTCGTATGCCGCGTAGACATATCCCTGGACCTCGCACAGGGCGACCGGCGGCTCAGCCGCTCGACCGCAGGCGAAACTCACCGCGTCGAACGAATCCTTCCAGCCCTGGTGGACGAGCCCGTGGTCGGTCGCTCGCTTGTACTCCACGAAGCCGTCGCCGTCTCGGTCCCCGTAGTCCCGGATCCACTCCAATGCCCGGTCGACCGGGCCGAGGAGCCCGGGAAACCAGTCGTCGCCGAGGCCCCACCGGCGGAGCTCGGCTGCCAGCATCACGAACAGCGGTGTCGCGTCGACGCTGCCGTAGTAGGTATCTCCCTGGCCACCTGCCAGCGGGCTCCCCCATCGGACCTCGTGGAGGATCCGGCCCGGCTCCTCTTCGGTCCGGGGATCCTCCTTCACGCCCTGCAGGTCGGCCAGGGCTCGCAACGTGCCGACGGCCATGGAAGGGTCGACCATCAGTGCCATCCATGAGGTGAGGATCGAGTCCCGCCCGAAGAGCGTCATGAACCACGGCGAGCCGGCAGCGACCGTCACCCGGTCCGGGATCTCCGGGTCGAAGATCCGGAGCGAGCCCAGATCGTCGACCGCGGTCGATACCACGGTCGCCAGGTCCTCACGCCCGCTGGCCACCGAGGGCGACCGCTTCCTCCAGGACGCCAGGCGGACCACCGGCTCGGACCGCTGCACCGGGGTGGCAGCGCCGAAGTGCGGCTCCGCCGTCGCGCCGTCGGCGCCGAGGAGCAGCAGAACCGAGCCGGTCCACTCGCCCTTTGCCGGCACCACCACCTGGAAGACCAGCCGATCCGGTCGAGCGACCGCTCCGGGTGCAGGCTGGAGCACCAGCTCGCGCTGTCCGTCGGGCCATCGGGCAACGTAGCGGAGACCGTCGGGGATCACCTCCGGCGACGGTCGGGAGCGCAGCGACGGTCGCCCCTCCTTCACGTCGAAGATGTGAGCGAAGTCCACGTCGAGCTCCAGCTCGACCTGCACTGCACTCGGTTCGCCGGCCATGTTCTGCACGGTGAGGTCCTCGCGCATACCGTTGCCGACGAAGCGGCGGCGGAGCACCAGCAACCGGCTGTCGTGGCCTCGGACGACCGGACGAGCCCGGGTCACGAACGTCGCCGAGAACGGATCATCCTGCTCGATGGCCAGCGGCTCGAGCGACGAACCGCCGACCCGCAGCTGCCAGCCTGACAGGTAGCGGGTGTCGCGGAAGAACAGCCCGTGGGGGCTCGACGGGGCGAGGTCACCATTCGCGGCGCCGATGCAGAAGCAGCTTCCCTCGACAAGGGTCACCTCGACGCCGGTCGGGCCGGCTGTCGGTCCTGCCTCCAACGCCCAAGCGGACATCGACTCCCACCTCGTCGTGGATGGATGACCGAGCGCGGCTCGACACCCTTGCGTGCCGATGGTACCCAGCCGCAACCGGTGCAACGGTGATCGTCTGGTCGTCAGATCTTCGCGCCGGCCGCTAGGGCCGGTTCAAGTCGACGCTGCGACCTGGCCGGCGAAGGCCGCCACCACCTCCGCGTACTCCTGGACCATCTCGAGCACGACCTGGCGGGCCGGCTTCACCTGGTTGAGCGAGCCCACGACCTGGCCGACGAAGTAGTTGACCAGCTCGGCGCCACCGGTCCCGGGCTTGTTGGCGGCCCGGCGGATCCGCGCCTGGGCCTCGGCGACCAGTGCCGACTGAAGCGGCATGGGCAACGGCGATGGAGCCCCAGGACCTTCCCACTCGTCCGTCCAGGCGCTGCGCAGCATCCGTGCCGGCTTCCCGGTGAGCGAGCGAGACCGGATCGTGTCCTGGGAGCTCGCCGTCAGGAACTTCTCCTTGACCGTCGGATGGGTCTCGGCTTCCTCGGTGGTCAACCACACCGAGCCGCACCACACTCCCTCGGCGCCCAACGCCATGGCCGCCGCGATCTGCCTTCCCCGGGCGATCCCGCCGGCCGCCAGGACCGGCGTCGGGGCGACGGCGTCGACGACCTCGGGGACGAGGACCATCGTCGAGACCTCGCCGGTGTGTCCGCCAGCCTCGGTCCCTTGCGCAACGATCAGGTCCACGCCAGCCGCCTTGTGCCGCTCGGCGTGGGTTCGGGCCCCGGCGAGCGCTGCCACGACCACGCCTGCCTCGTGGGCGCGCTCGATCAGCGACGGGGGTGGGGGTCCGAGGGCGCTGGCGATCAGCCGCACCCGGTGGGCGAAGGCCACGTCCAGAAGCGGCTCGTATCCAGCAGGGGAGACTCGCATCCCGCCACCGCGAGCCGCCATGCCCTCTCGCTCGTGCTCGGGCAGCTCGGGGATCTGGTATCGGCGGAGGATGTCATCGACGAAGGCCTGCTGTTCTGCGGGCAGCAACTGTCGCACTGCCTCCCGGTCGAGCCCGCCACGCTCCGACCCGGCGTACTTCTGCGGCAAGAGGAGGTCGACGCCGAACGGACGGCCGCGGGTCTGCTCAGCGATCCAACGGAGGTCGACCTCCAGCCGTTCCGGCGTGTGGGCAACCGCCCCCAACACGCCGAATCCGCCGGCGTTGGTGACGGCGGCCACCACGTCTCGGCAGTGGCTGAACGCGAGGATCGGGAACTCGACCCCGAGCAGGTCGCTGACTCTCGTACGCATGGGCTCCTCCAACTGATCGCGGCTCCAGTCTGTCCGAACCGCCGACCGCACGCCCGGCCGGCCCCGGGAGGCACAACGGTCCAGCGGGGTGGCAGCGATGCCGCCCGCTCGACCCCGGCCTGGCAGGGATGCGGATGGCCGAGCGGCCTGACAGACTCCAGCTCGCGGGCGGAAACGCCCGCCGACACGGAGAGCGGATCGCATGAAGCTCGACGCCATGACCCCCGCCGCCCCCCTCCGGCGGGTCTCGCGCCTGGCTCAGGACGCACGGTTGGCCGGGTTCGACGGCCTGGTCGTGACCGAGTCCGGCCGGTCCGCCTTCCTGTCCTGCGCGGCCATCGCGTTGGCAGCCGAGATCGACCTGGCGACCGGGATCGCGGTCGCCTTCGCCCGCAGCCCCATGCTCACCGCCTCCATCGCCTGGGAGCTCGCCGAAGCCACTGGTGGGCGGTTTCGCCTCGGGCTGGGCACCCAGGTCCGGGCTCACGTGACCCGGCGCTACGGGTCCGAGTTCGACCCCCCGGGGCCTCGGATGCGCGAGTACGTGCTCGCGCTCAAGCACATCTTCCGGGCCTTCCGGCGAGAAGCACCGCTCGACTTCGACGGTCGGTGGTGGAAGCTGTCACTGCTCCCCGACCAGTGGTCGCCCGGCCCGATCGACGTGCCCGATCCCCCGGTAGACGTGGCCGCGGTGAACCCATGGATGCTGCACATGGCCGGGTCGGTCGCCGACGGCGTGCACGTTCACCCGCTCAACACGCCGACCTACCTGCGCCAGAGCGTGCTGCCTGAGGTGTCTGCCGGGGCGGCCCGTTCCGGACGAACCAGGGAGTCGCTGTGCCTCATCGTGCCGTGCTTCACCGCGTTCGGAGAGAAGGACGAAGAGATCGCCCGCTGGCGCGAGCGGGCACGGGCCCAGATCGCCTTCTACGGCTCCACCCCCAACTATGCGTTCATCTTCGACCAGATCGGTTTCGAGGGAGTGACGGCCCGCATCCGCGAGAAGCAGCGCGCCGGCGACCTGGCGGGGATGGCGGCCACCATCACCGACGAGATCCTCGACCACTTTCTCGTCACCGCGACCTGGGAGACTGCCGCGTCGGCGCTCCACGACCGCTACTTTGGCATCGCCGACCGGCTGGTGCTGTACTTCGGCGCCGCCTCGTTGGCCGAGAGCCCCGAGAACCTCGACCGATGGTCCGAGGTGGCCAGGCAGCTTTCCGCCAAGGCCTGAGTGCCCGGGTCGGTCAAGACGCCGGTTTCAGCTGCTCGATCGCGTCGAGCACGGTCTTGAGACCTCCCTCGGTGTGCAGGTCCAAAAGGTCGAGCGCCTTCGCCAGGGCTCGGCGGGCTTCCTCGACGTCCTCGAAGGTCTTCGCCGCCCTGACGTCGGCGGCCTCGTTCTGCAGGTTCTGGCCGACCATGAGGGCGGGCAGCAGGACCAGCTGGATGAAGTTCTGAGAGGCCCAGGAGACCATCAGGATGAACCCGTTGGCAGTGAGGAACCCCACGGTCCCAATGATGTGGGCGGCGTACATCACGGCCAACAGCGAGGACAGCGAGATCATGCAGAAGATCCAAAAGCAGGTCATCGTGCCGACGTTCTGCGTGATGACCAGGGCGAGGCGCTTGTTGAAGCGCTGGTAGGCCGTGGCCTCGGGAAGGTGATCGACGGTCCGCCGATGCACGGGCTGGCCGCCCTTGGTGTAGCCGTGCCCCGGTGCTTGACTGCGCTCTGCCATGCCAACTCCAGTTCTCGGGCCGCCGGACGCGGCGGCCGGCGGTCGGTGCCGCCACGTGTTGAAGCCGGGGACTCTATCGAGGAGCCGAGGCCGGGGCGATCAGGTCGGGTTGGGGACCGGCGCGGTGGGCTTGGCTCCTGGCGGGCAGGCTCTGGGGTCCCACGGCTTGAGGCCCGAGGTCGCAGGTGTCGGGGTGGCAATGGCACTCGAGGTCGGCGGCGTGGGCGTGCTGGCTGCCCCGGTCGGTGAATCGACGGTGAACTGAGTCCCCGTGACCACCGTGACCTCGGCACCGTCGATGACCCGTGAGGGGTCGAATGCCATCACCACCGAACCATTCAGTGCGCGCACGACCTTTTCGGCCGCCGCTTCCACGGCCGGGGCGCGCGAGCCGTAGTAGACGACGGTCTCGGAGACGTCGCCGGTCGGCGTGGCATCGGCCACGCCGACCGTCTTGAAGCCGAGCGCCGCCAGGGCGCTCGCGGTGTCCGCGGCCTGGTTGGCCTGGCCAGTGCCGTTCGCCACCGACACCGTCACCGTCGAGGCGGAGGGCAGCGGCTTGCCGGTCATGGTGTCGACGTCGGGCTTCACCCCCAGGACCTGGTCGATCACGCTCTGGTCGGGTACCGACGCCGGGAACTCGACCTGGCCGTAGTCGCCTCCCTCGTAGATGAGATCGCCCGAGGACGTCGCCGGGTCGGTCACCAGAGCCACCGGCAGGGTGAGCTGCGGGACCGAATTGATATTGACCGAGTGGAACTCAAGCAACAGGTGGGCCATGTCGTTGACCGACCACGATTGGTCGAAGGTGATGTCGGCCTTCACCGAGTTGATGAGGTCGAGGTCGGTGATCGGATTCCCCAACCCCCGCTGGGCCACCGCCGAAGCCAGGACGCGGAGGAACTCATGGTCCCGCCGGATCCGGGCCAAGTCGCTCTGGGTCTCCTGAGGCCAGTCCTGAGCGTAGGGACTGGACTCTCCGGGCGGGTCATACTGCAGGTGGCGAGCTCTGACCACCTGCAGCGCCTGGGTGCCATCGAGGTGCACGCAGGTAGCCGCGTGCACGTTGAGACCCGACTCGGCGTCGAACACGGACATCGGGAAGGACATGTTGATCCCTCCCAAGGCGTCGACGATGTTGGCGAACTGATCGAAGTTCAAGGAGACGGCGTGCTGGATCGGAATCCCGAAGTCCTCTTCAATCGCCGTCACCAGTTGGGACAGCCCCTGGTACAGAGCAGCGTCGATCTTGTTGGCCCCGGTGGTCCTGGCGTTGGGCACGAAGAGATCTCGGGGGATGGACAAGAGCGCGAGCCGATGGTGAGTCGAGTCCACGTGCAAGATCATGATGACGTCGCTGTTCACGCCGTTGACGCCCTGCGAGCACAGCCCGTAGGCGGGGTTCTGGACCTTGAGTGCGCACCGTGACGTCGACCCAGCCATGAGGATGTTCTCGGTCCCGAGCTCGGCCCCATCGGTGAACGCGCCGGACAGACCGTGCACCTCGGTCCGCTTCAGGTCGTGGGTCACGTAGTACGCGTACCCGGCACCACCGATCAGCGCGACCAGGATGACCGCCACCGATACCAGCACCGTGCGCCGGAGCCGGCGAGCGCGCCGGGAGCGAGGCCTGCTTCGACCCGAGCGCCGCGGCCCTCCCGATCGCTGCATCTGCTCACCCAGGGCGCGGAGGCGGTCCTCGCTGGTCTCTCCCGGCATGTAGCGGTCCATCCTGAAAACGTGGGTGAGGCGTGGCAGCCCGATGCCGCCAGGGTCGGTGTGGCTCCCCATTCAAGACGAGACGGGGCGCCACCGGGTGTCATCCCGCACGAGCTGGGACGAGACCGGTGATGCCAGGTGGCGAGCACGATCCGGCCCGCCGATTCGGCGTCGCCCGTGCCGCCGCATGGCGGCGCCTCCAGGTCGACCGGTGCCACCTCGTTTCTCCCTGCTGACCAGCTCGGGTCGTTCCTTCGGTCCCCCATTGCGAACACGGGCCAACGAGCCCGATCCCATGGCTGTCCAGGTTCGTCTCGCCGATTTCGGTGTTCGACGGTTCCACAGCGGTCATGATGTGGGCCGCGCCGGATCGAGGAGGGGGCGATGGGGGAACTCGTGAGGACTCGGACGTTTGCCGGCCGCTGGGGCATCACCCAGCGAGCGCTCCGGATCGCGCTCGGGTTGGTGTGGATCTTCGACGCCGCGCTGCAGTACCAGCCGCGCATGTGGGGACACGAGTTCGTCTCGGAGATGATCGCTCCGATGGCTGCGGGTCAGCCGGCGCCGATCGCCTGGCTGGTCAAGACCGCCGCAGCGCTGATCGCCCCTGACCCTGGAGCATGGAACTTCCTCTTTGCCACCCTGGAGCTCGCCATCGGCGTCGGCTTGCTGTTCCGTCGGACCGCCAGGCCGGCACTGGTCGCGATGTTCACCTGGGTGCTGGCGGTCTTCGCGATCGGCGAGGGCTTCGGTCTGCTGTTCACCGGCCACGCCTCGCCTCTGACCGGCGCACCGGGGGCCGTCCTCCTCTACGGCGTCGTCGGCCTGCTGGTCTGGCCCACTTCGACCACGACCCCCGACCGGGCCGAGGCCGGGTTCGAGAGTTCGGTCGGCGCCCAGGGTCCATTCGGTGCACGCGGAGTGCTGGTGGCCTGGGGCGCCTTCTGGTCGGTGTCAGCGGTCCTATGGCTCCTGCCGGCGAACCGGTCCTCGCATGCGATCAGGGAAGCCATGACCAGTGCGGCAGCTGGACAACCGAGCTGGTACGCGCATTTCCTGCACGTCTTGAGCTCGGCCGCTCCCCAGGGAGGGGCCCAATGGGCGTGGGCGTTCGCGCTCGCATCGCTGGTGATCGGACTTGGGCCGCTCGTTGCCCGGAGGGTCGTCTGGTTCTTCGTCGCCGGTTCGGTGCTCGAGCTGGCCTACTGGGTCAGCGGCCAGGCACTCGGCGGGATCTTGACCGGCATGGGCACCGATCCCAACGCCGGGCCGCTTGTCCTCCTGCTGGCGTTGGCGTGTGTGCCCCGGGTCGTCGAGATCCCGATCAGCTCCCTGGAACCTTCCGAGGCCCGCCGTCGGACCCGACCGGCACTCGCCCGACTGGTGGGAGCGCACCCGGTAGCCACCGTCACCACGGCCGCCGGGGTGGGCGCCCTCATCCTCCTGTCGGCCACCTACCCCCAGACATCCACCGGGACCCCGAGCGCAGCGTCCATGGCCACCATGCCTGGCATGACATCTGCCGTGCCGGCTTCGCGAGCAGTGACCGAGTCCAGCGTGATGCCCGGCATGTCGATGGCTTCCAACGCTCTCCTGGCCCCCGAGGCCATGGGCGGCACGGATCCGTCATGGCACTACGACGGTCCGGCGCTGTCCAACGGGGAGACCACTCTGCTCACGACGGTCTCGCAGGAGACCGATGCCGGACACCACATGCAGACGCCCACCTGCACCAAGACGCCGACGGCAATGCAGCTCGAGTATGCCGTCCGACTGGTCCAGGAGACCTCGGCCGACGTGTCCCAGTTCGCCAACCTTGCCGTGGCCAGGGCCGCTGGATATGTGCCGGTGACCAGCCTGGCGTACCCGGTGGTGCACTATGTCAAGCCGGCCTACATGACCAACCAGTACGTCCTTGACCCGAGCCACGTGGACTCACTGGTCTACGCCACCACGCCGTATGGAACGGTCCTCGTCGCGGCGATGTACCTGATGCCTGCGGTCGGCGAACCAGGGCCGATGCCGGCCGGGTGCATGCTGCAGTGGCACGCCCACACCAATCTCTGCACCTCGCTGACCAGCCACGTCATCGTTGGATTCACGCCGTGCGCTGCCGGCACGGTCCACACGATGACCCCGTACATGGCTCACGTCTGGCAGGTGCCGGTGCCCGGAGGGCCGCTCGCGCTCGACCCCTCGGACCTCCAGACCGTCCAAGCGGCGATCATGGCTCAGCAGTGCGGCGAGGCGCCCTACAACCCCGCCACGCCTCCGCCCCCGCCGTCGGCCGGCGAGTGCGCGGCCTACTTCGGCCACGCCTCCGGATCGACGACTGCCTCGACCGGCTCAGGAGACTTCGCCTTGGCGCCGTAGCCCAGGTCGGCTCTCAACAGGCCAGCCCCGAGCGAGCAACCTCCGCTCAACCCACTCTCGAGAGGAAGCGCAGCGAGCGCTCCAGCATCAAGGCAGCAGCCACCGGATCATACGAATCGAGCGAACTGTCAGCGAACAGGTGCCGGTCACCCTCGTAGACGAAGAGCTCACCCAGGTCCGGCCCCACGGCTTCCACGAGCTCACGAGCCGCTTCAAGGTCCCCTGAGAGGGCGAAATACGGATCTCGATCCATCCCGTGCACCTGCAGCGGGACTCCTGCGGGCCAGGAGCCCACCGCCCAGGTCGGGAGGCACGCCTCGTAGAGCAGTGCACCTCGCGCCCCCGGGCGACCCTGAGCGCATCGCTGGGCCACACCAGAGCCGAACGAGAACCCCGCGTACACCACTGCTTGCGGGAGCTGGTCGAGGACTCGCTCGGTGCGCCGCAGAAGCTCCGCTTCCCCGATCCGCTGGACGAGAGCGATCCCGTCCGGGATGGTGGCCGGTCGCTCACCCTCGAACAGGTCCGGGACGTGCACGACGTGCCCACCGCCGCGCAGCTCAGCCCCGAACTTCTCCACGCCTGGCGTGAGGCCTTGCACATGATGGAAGAGCACCACCTCTGCCACGCTGCCACCGTTCACCGGGAGTTTCGGCTCGATGCCCTGTCCCCCCACCTGCCCCAGCCGGATCAGGACGTTGAAGGAGGGACCGCGCCGCGAATCCTAGGTGCGCCACGCCTTCCGCTCGCGATCTCCCTCTTTCGGAGCGAGGACCGCCGGACCCGCCCGTGACAACGTGCTGCTCGGCACGTCGCAGCACCGAACCCACGGTCGGCACAGACGAGGGAGGTTCTCGTCCACAGCAAGCCTCCGGTCAACGGGCTGCGCTCCCAGGTCGGTCGTCCTGTTCGTCGCGGAGACGGATCAGTTCGGCCGCCGTGGCCGAAAGCCTCTCCCTCCCACCGCCGACTGATCAAGCGGCTAGTCACTTCGACCTGAAAAAGTCGTTCTGAAACTCGTCCCCGACCAGCGCGTTTAGCGGGCGCGGGTGCTCGCGTTTTCGGCCCCCGTCAGGAAAGATGGCCCCGACCCGTAGTGCGAGTACGGATCGAGG